>P_A23_Liq_2_FmtDRAFT_1000203_pt1 | contig 13532 bp, 4 predicted proteins | sample PonA232FremontCA_FD_10599 | JGI IMG/M metagenome (IMG submission 10599) | reverse complement strand
GAATACGCTGGGGCTCCCGGCTACGAGCTCGATTACATGGATGGTGACACGAAGCGATCAGTGCTGTGCCACGATATTTCGATTGGTGATGAGCCTCGCGCTGACTCGACACTGCAGTGTACACCGATTGATCCGGCGGCTTCGGGCTTCAGTGTCGAGTTCGAGAACATCGAGTTGCTCTCAGTAGTTCGGCCTACTCCTGAGGCATTCATGTCGGATTCCGATTCGCTTGCCGAGAAAGCGACTGCCTTTCGCCGACTCGCCGATGTCCATCCAGAGGCGATTGACATCTCCGCTCTGCTGGGCATTTTGGATCGGGCCGACGGCCCTCGATCCCGGGACGAGGACGCTCTCAAAGCCCTCCAGCGGGTTGCTGCAGTCCGACCCGAAGCCTGCACCCCAGCTATCCCAATCCTTCGAACTCTGCTGACGCTTGATCAGACGCCTGGAAAAGTGGATGTGTTACTCACGTTGGCCCGGATTGGTGGGACAGAAGCTGAAGCGATTGCTCCGTTGAGCGACGATATCATGCCATATCTGGAGGCTGAAGACACGCTTGCTCAAACAGCAGCAGCTCGCTGTCTGGCAGTTATTGCTGTGGAGAACCCTGACGATGTCGTTGAAGCAGTCTCTCCGTTGGCCGCCATTGTCGAAAGCGAAACCGACGCCGAGTGTCGGAAACAAGCTGTCTACGCGCTCTCCAGAATCACAGGTGAGTATCCTGAGGCGGTACAACCGCATGCCGAATCGCTGAAAACTGTTGTGTTGGACGATGATGTGGCCGATGAAGTTCGACTGAATGCCACGGCTGCACTGGGCCGCATTGTCAGCGAAGATCCAAGCGTCGGGGTTGACATGGTCGACGAGTTGGTTGCGTTGTTCGACGCCGAGCATACAAAACTCCGGAACAACGCAATTGGGCTGATCGTTGATGTTGCGGCGGTGCATACGGATGTTGTTGAGCCATATGTTGATGACATTGCACCGTTGCTGGAGACGGATGATGCCTACACTCGGATCAACGCCTCAGGTGCGCTGAGTCGTGTCGCTGAGGATTTCCCGGCGGCCGTCGAGCCACTCACCCCTACCCTAATCGAGCTGCTGAATGATGATGATCAAATCGTCCGGGAGAATGCTTGTTGGGGACTTGGATATCTCAGTGCTGAAGATGCGACTGCTCGGCTTGAGGAGTGTGCCATTGACGACGAGGAACCAGATGTTCGATCAACAGCGTCGTGGGCTTTGACACAAATCCGACAATGAAAATTGTCTCGCATATTCCAACCGACAATCGTCGCAACTCCAACGAGCCGCAGAGGCAGACAAGAAGGGTACCAACGAGTGACTCTCTAGCTGTCCAACTGAAAGCGAACTGGATTGGAATTGGTGATACCAGTTCCTCATTAGGCCTACAGATACACTCCACGTACTGTTCCAATCCTCAATCAAATACTAATTCATGTGGAACAGGTCGCTGTAAAGTAGAATGGGGACAGGGTTTAGATATCTTAAGCCACACTCAGTGGCAGCGTAACCTACATAACCTGTTGGTGGTTAACAATCCTCAAGTGGTTCCTATCAGGGGGTATTATGGTAAGAGATATTGACGATCTCGCCGACAACCGGACGAGAGATATCCAATCTACCGGTGAAAGTTATCACGATAAATTTCTTTTTAAACGACCAAAAACAGAGTGGTCGCCGTTTATTGATGAAACAGCGAAGGATATTCGAGCAGATGTTCAAATAAGTGACTTTACCCTTTCGAAGGATGATTTTGGAAGGGAGTTAGGAGTCTATTACCGGCGTGGTTTGAAGAAGTCAGCCGGACGGTACGCTGACTTGCCCTCTGTGCTAGAGGAACAAGTTAGCGATGAGAAACTTGGTCTTCTCGCATACCAACTTAATGAACTCAGTTACGATATTTCAACGACAGATCTTGGTATTGATGATGTAGAGAAAGCTACCGAGGCAGTGATTGAAAAAACTCTCACGCGACAAGTTGGTGGGGATTTAAACGTCTCATTCAATCTCTCCGGTGCGACCGTCTCCGATATTACGATGCAGTTGTTCAATAACAAGGCCATTGCCTCAAATGTAGATCTCTTATTGAGTGAATTCAAAAACAGTGCATCACGGGGGCTACTGTCGCTTTTAGATAAACCTCAGATGATGACGCCACTTTGGGCGCACCAGCGCGATGCGCTGCAGAAGTGGTGGAAGAACGATCAACGCGGTTACGTGGATATGGCAACAGCCACCGGCAAAACAGTTCTTGGCCTCAGTGCAATAGCACTTCAGTACGGCGAGCTACACCCGGACGATCAGGGTATTGGTGGGCTAACGAACAACTCTTCTTCAAGCGGTAGTGATAAGATACTCATTGTTGCTCATAGCGACTTGATTCTTGAACAGTGGCGGCGAGAGTTTGAAAACCATCTCAATATTCCACAAGAGCGAACGACCGGTAGCGATGACATCACGTTAGAGTGGGGCACAATCCACTTTCGAACCCCACAATCTCTAGTCAACGAGGATCGAGTAGCGTATGATCTGGTTCTTCTAGATGAAGCCCATCACTACGCGACAGGTGGTGAGTGGGGCTCGTTGCTCGATGAATTCGATGCTGATGTACTCGCAATGTCTGGTTCTGTCGACGACGCTGGGAGTGACAGTGAGCGAATCAAAGAACGGCTTTCAAACAGCATCGGCCCAGAGATCAAGCGATACACTATCACAGACGCAAGAGCAGATGGCGTTATCCCATCGTTCGACTGGGAAGTACACTACGCACCATACGATATTGTTGGAGACGACTTAGAGAAAACTGCCAATCGTGCTGAACGGTCGTTCCGTGAATTCCAGAAGCGACTCGCAAATGATGACGCATTGTCGTTAGAAACGGATCGCCGACTCAAGACATATGAAGACATCCGTCGGTTCTCCCACACGAAGGAAGGAAGCACACTCAAACAACAAGACGAGGCATTCAGGGATTTAGTCACCCGATTATTCTCGCGGCGAACTAAACAGTGGAACCTCTCTCCGGTTCTGGATGCGGTGGTGGATCTCGTCATTGAACACCATACGACAGAGAAGGTTATTGTTCTGGCAGATAGCAACGCGCAGGTCGAAGAATTGGAATCCCGGCTTAACGACGTAGTCGCAAATCCCTCTGCTGTGTATATGGTTTCGGGGGCACAGAGTCGTGAAGAACAGCGTGAAACAATCGACGAATTTGACGAACCGGAGGGGGATGGCATTCTCATCGGAACCGGTGATCTGCTCGGGGAAGGCGTCGATATGCAACATGCATCGGTGGCGATCAACATGGCTACCGGTGGCGTCAATCAGGAACTCGTCCAACGCATTGGGCGTGTGCTACGAAACCCGGCTGACACGCCGAAACACGCGATGTTCTACAACGTCGTCGGCGTCCCCCCGACGGAAGCTGCTGCGGTTCCACGAGAAGACGGTTTGCAACTTATCGAACAAGCAGCAGGCTTCTGCTCTCTTGGCCGCCGGTTCAACAAGCTCCCCGGATTTGCGACCTCAACCTCACTCGACGGCGATGTTGTGGCGACACTTCTAGGCGAGGGAACGGCGTTCATCGACTCACTCGATGCCGACGGAGACTACGATTGGAACAAGGATATCATTAACCAACCCGATCTCACCGCTCTTCACACTGCTGTACAGAACAATTCAGGAGATATTGAGACGATTTTGGGTGAGTGGGAAGAGTACGCATGGGAGCATAGCGAGGAGATTGATGAAAATATTGAGGTAGATGATTTAGACAATTCGAGCAGCTCCAGTGAGGACGAAAACGACGAGTCGAGTTCTGTGTCGGATGATCAAGAGAAGTTGACCACAACAAAACAGGAGCGGATTGAGGATATCGTTCGTCACCAACCAATAAAAGCTACAACGCTTCGGAATCGGTGGGATCTGTCGTCTGACAGTGCTGTTACCGAGTATCTACACTCTGAACTTGATCAGTTCTACTTTCGTGACTCCGAGAATCTGGTCTGGGCGAGTGACGAGGCTGAAGCACTTGTGAATGGCGACATCCAATCAGGTGGGGATGGTTCGGAGGACAAATCGGATTTAGAGATTCAGACCGATTCAGGGCAAAGACAAACGACAGAAGACGAGCTACTTAGAGAAATTCAACGGCTGAATCAGTCTCTCGGCCAAGTACCATCAAAACTAGAGATGGATCTCAAGGGCCAATATACACCAAGCAAGTACGATGAGGTATTTGGAACGTGGTCAGGTGCTGTTAGGAAAGCTGGGCTTGAACCACGTGGATCAGCTGACCGATACACCCGTCAAGACGTGATTGATGGGTTGCGTGACATTGCGACAAATCTCGAAAAACGGCCTTCTAACAGGGATCTCGATGATTATGCTGAATTCAGTTCATCGGTTGTTTACAACTTTTTTGACTCGATTAGCGAAGCGAGGGAAGCGGCAGGGATTGGTAAGATCTTGTCTGACCCAGATTCTGACGATTCAAGCCGCACAGACACACAACCTAGCGAAGATCAACCTGATACCATATCAATCAACGAACCTTCCGCAGAGATTACAGCTAATCAGTTAGCAGAATACTACGAACTTTTCCGGGTCTTCGCATCGCTTCTCGAACGCTTGATTGAATCCGAACAGACCGCGTATCGTGTCGATGGAGACCATCCGATGAACCGGTGGCGATCCGATGTCGATGACCTTGTGTTCGGCAGCGGGCCAACTGATGACATCCCAAATTACGGCAAACAGCAGGGATCTCGCAATCCTCACACGATGTCGGCGTACCGGGAAGCGTTCGGTAATGGTGACACAGTAACGGAATACCAGTCCGTCCCAGCCGAGCAGGTGAGCGGCGACGATGCCGCAGTGCTCATTGAGCAGCAAATTATTGATCCCAACGAGGACATCTTTGTCCCTGTCGCACCGAACTCTGGTGTCCTACTTCCACTTGCCGTCTCTTCAGAAAAAGAGTTAGATGAGGCATTGGCACTTCTCGAAGAGTTCCCTTCAGAACCTGCTCCAGCCGGAGAGCAGTCTAGGTCTCAACCATCGTCTACTACTAGCACAGACGACTCGCCGTCTAAAACAACCACCTCTCCTGACCCCGACGAGCCTACCGTCCAGGACGAAGAAAGTGGAGACACAACGTCTGGCAGTGAAACTGATGACGACACAGTAGAACAAACTATTTTCTGGGATCAGAGTGTCGAGATGATAACTGAATTCGAAGCTGACAAATCCGCTGGTGAGTCGTCTCCGATGAACGGCGACAAATTAGATCGTAAAATCGACGAGTGGAAGTCTCAGTTGCTTGATCTCACCCGACGGAATAAGCTGATCTCGTTCACGCCGACAAAAAGCAAGTCCCTCCCGTTCGAAGAGACGAACCCAACCACCATCGCAGCTGAGCTTGACGACGACAAAGACCTCTACCTTCGTAAACAACCACCAGAGGAGACGGAAGCCGAGCCCGATCTCACGTCAAACGAACTCCAACCGACTCGATCAGCAGATGAGGCAGCGGACTCACTATCTCAGATTGAGCTCAAAAATAAGCAATTCCTTAGGGAGCGTGGGGTTGATTCGCTATACCTGTCACTTGGGATGCTGCGTTGGTATAGCGTCGATTACAGCGACGATGCAAATCGCTCCCCACTGTTCCTTGCCCCCGTCGAGCTGGAAGAGCAAACCATCCAAGATAGCGAGAAGCACAATTACGTTCTCAAGCCAAAATCCGAAGGCCTCAGATTGAACCCTGCACTGCGAAAGAAGCTCGCTGCTGAACGAGACATTAGCCTCCCAGCAGACAGTTCGCTCTCGCTAACAGACATTGACGCTGCTTTCGAGACTGTCTACGAGACACTCCGTGGCTTCGACCGGTGGACGATCCAACCAGACGTAGTGTTGGGTATCTTTGACTTCACTAAATTTAGCCTCTACACCGACTTAGAGCGCAACAGAACTGCCGTTAAGAACAACCCGATTATCCAGGCACTCAACGGTAATATGGAACCGATACAGAATGCTGAAGGTGATATTACAACACCGACAGCGTCTGAGCTGGATGATGTCGTTGATCCCATCGACACATACCAGGTGCTTGACGCTGATTCCAGTCAACAGGAGGCAATCGAGGCAGCAAAACGCGGTAAGAGCTTCGTCCTCCAAGGGCCACCCGGAACAGGAAAGAGCCAGACGATTTCGAACATCATAGCTGAAAAACTCGCTTCCGGTGAGCGGGTGTTATTCGTCAGCGAGAAGCAGGCAGCACTCGACGTGGTGAAAAATCGGCTTGATGACGTTGGGATCGGACGATTCTGTCTTGAAGTCCACGGCGAGAAGGCAACTAACACAGACGTTCTTGGAAGCCTCGAAACCGAACTTAAATCTCCACAGATCAGGCCTGCGGCCGACCGCGAAAAGCAACTACGGAAACTCCGTGATTGGCGAGAGACGATCAATCAGTACGGTCAGCAATTGTTCTTCTCTCCGTCAGGGTGGGATTTGACTGCGTATCAAGCGTTCGGCATCGTGAGTACTCATGCCGATGCTCCTCGGATCAATATTGACATTACAGAGCCACTTTCTATCGGACAAGAAACCCTGGAGAATGCCGTTGATGAATTAGAGACATTAGCGCGCTTTGACGATGTATTCTCCACGTACGATACGAGTCCGTGGCAACACACGACGCTCCGGCAGTGGGGTGTCGATACTGGGGACTCGATGCGCGACTCATTAGACCAACAACTCGAAGCTATCGAGACACTGCAAACGGTTGCAGATGACATCGAGTCCGAACTCCACATTCAGGCAACATCGCTCGCAGATCTCCGTGAGGTTGCTCAACTGTTACAACACGTCTCGAATCGTCCAGATATCGCGTGGCAAGAAGCCTTCTTCGACGGCTCGTTCGGACAGGAAGGTGGTAGATTCGACGAACTTGCGAAGCTCGAACAGGAGCGTGATTCACTCATCGATAACCTCTCAGAACACTATCAGCGGAGCTTCTTCACCGCTGACGGCGCAGACCTAAACAACGACCTTGCCGCCTACGGGATGTTGAAGAGTCTCAAACCGAGTTATCGGTCGCTCAAACGAAAAATAACGAATCACACACACGACGACTACGACCCAGGTCATGAACAGTTGGTTGAAGACACACGGAAGCTTGCCGAAATCCAACGCATTGAGGATCGGAGAGACGACTTCCGCGGCGTCATTCAACGACTCGGGCCGCTGTATCAAGCCGGTGATACAGACTGGAACACACTGATGCAAGCACAAGACTGGGTCGCTGAACTCAACGACTTCGACGCTACGTACACCGAACCGATCACCACAGCACTCCTAGATGGCGTACTTCCATCTGTAGACCAATTACTAGACCGGATTCACAATGCGCTCTCGGAGTTTGATGATGCAGCCGAATTCTTCCATGACGCGATGGCTGTCGGCAAGATGCAGGTAAACAGCAAACCGTTCCCACAGGCTCCGTTCCCAAACCTATCGGAGAAGCTGGAGGAGCTTCGAGACAAAGTTCCCGCCCTACAACGTCGCGTTCAGTTTGAATCACAACTCGATACCGTCCGTGACACTATCTGTGCAGATTACGTTGAGCGGTTCCTCCAGGAAGACTATAGTCACCAGCACCTTGTGGCTGCCTTCGAGAAACAATTCTACACAAAGTGGCTCAATAGTGTCTACCAGCAAACGGATCTTGGATCGTTCAACGCCGACGAGATGGAACGATATGTCGAAGAATTCCGACAGTTGGATCAAGAACAACAGGAGCTCGCAAAGGTACAGGTACAACATGAAGTCACGAAGCACCGCCCATCGTTGAATCTAGAGCACGCATCCAGTTCTGAACAGGTGCTTGTTCGTCGAGAAGCCGAAAAACAACGCCGACACAAACCACTACGTGAACTGTTCGATGAAGCCGGATCGTTCATAACGAAATTGACGCCGTGTTTTATGATGAGCCCACTGTCGGTTGCCCAATATCTCAAAGCCGACTCCATCGACTTCGATACTGTCGTATTCGACGAGGCATCACAGATCATGCCTCAAGATGCGGTGAGTAGCCTGATCCGCGCCGACCAAGCGATCATCGCCGGTGACACGAAACAACTCCCACCAACATCGTTCTTCCACTCCGATGTCGAAACAACCGAGGATGTCAGAGAAGATCTTGACAGCATTCTAGAGGAGACAGCGTCGGTACTCCCTGAGAAAAATCTCCGTTGGCACTACCGCAGCCGTACCGACGAACTCATTCAATTCTCCAATCACCACTACTACAATAACAGTCTCCGGACGTTCCCCGAGAACAACCCAGATGTCGAAACCGGCGTCTCGTTTGAGTACGTCGAAGACGGTGTCTACGACCGCGGTGGCTCACGGCAAAACGAGATTGAAGCACAGCGTGTGATTGACTTGATAGAGGCTCACGCAGAAGAACGCAGTGACAAGAGCCTCGGTGTTGTCGCATTCAGTGGTGCCCAAGAACAAGCGATTCGTGATGCCCTCGCGGAACGGCGCGAAGAGAATCCTGTCTTGGATGCATTCGTCAGTCAAGACGACGTGCTTGATGAGTTCTTCATCAAGAACCTCGAAATGGTACAGGGCGACGAACGTGACCGGATGATATTCAGCGTCGGCTACGGCCCCGCGCAGGATGGTACGATCTCTACGAACTTTGGCCCGCTGAACAAAAGCGGCGGTGAACGGAGACTCAACGTTGCGGTAACCCGAGCGAAAGAACAAATCACGGTTGTATGTTCAATGCTCCCCGGTGATATCGATCTATCTGGATCTAACAGCACGGGTGCACAGCATTTCAAGAACTATCTCGAATACGCCCGCAAAGGCGAACAGGCACTGGCTCGCAACGACCAGGTTACCGACACGCTCGATTTCGACTCCCAATTTGAGGAAGCTGTCTACGACGCCCTTGAAGCGGAAGGACACGATGTCGTCTCACAAGTCCACAGTTCCGGCTACAGCATCGACTTGGCGATCAAACACCCGGAACAGCCGGGGAAATTTATCCTTGGCATAGAGTGCGACGGTGCTGCATACCACTCCTCAAAGACAGCCCGCGACCGAGATCGCACCCGTCAGATGGTACTTGAAGATCTCGGCTGGACAATCCACCGGATTTGGTCACCGGACTGGGCCTCGAATCGAGAAGCTCAGATCCAAGCGATTAACGAGAAGGTGGACTCGCTTCTCGCTGGGGACACAACATCCATGAGTACAACACCCGATGTCCAAACTCATGAACCAGATGCCGTTCCAAGCAAATCCAAACTCGACCATGAGGCATTGAGTGAATTCGTTGAGCCGTCATTAGCGTGGAACGACCGCTATTCAGTAAATAAGCGGGGCCAAGAAGTAGCGAATCGAAATGCCGTTCACGACGCAGTCAGACAGCACGGGCCAATCAAATATGACACCGCGATGCAAACGTATCTCGATGTGTGGTCACAATCACGCGCTGGAAAGAAGGTCCAACGGGCCTTCAAAAGTGGCGTAGATACGCTCATAAACCAGAACAAAATCTACCAGCACGGCGATTTCTTATGGCCCAGACAAAGCGATTTGGATTTCAAAGTGCGAGTGAATACCGACTCGGCGACGAGAACCATTGACGAAATTCCAAAAGAAGAGATTGCCAAAGCAATCGCTGTGCTTCTCGAAGAAGGTGGTCGAATGACCCGGGACGATGTAGTTCTGGAGGCGACTCGGCTCATTGGTTACCAACGCCGCGGGAACCGAATTAATGAGCGGATAGGAGATGCAATAGATATCCTCGACGATGTCGGTGCAATCGCAGTCGATGAGGATGAAAAGGTCACACTACAGTCCAACACAGATCTTGATCAGAAGCTACTCGACCGGATATACTGACGACAGTTTCTTTCACAATCCTGTGCCGCATTTGGACAGTAACTCACGTTAGGAGATGAGGTCAGAACACAATCAGCGTCGGTATCGGTTTATTATAAGGGTTTGAGGTTCTGTGTTAGTTGACTTGCTATTCTAGCAACAAGATAAATTAATATTGATTGATATGGATTCTGCTCATCAGTTTTATCTTGTGATTGGAAACCGTGCGAGATGCAGATGATGAGTGCAGTAGGTCTCAACCAATCACCCATTCACTATCTGATTAGTGGATTCCCTACGCGATATATAACGCTGCTAATCAGGTCATTTGCCAGTGGAATCTCGAATACACATCTCTTGGCTTGATCGCATAGACGGTTTGAATAACTTCGAAGCAGCATTCAATTTCTTGATGTAATTCCTGGTCAGAGAGGTCATCAGCCAAACCGTTGGGTGCTGCTCCGAACTTGACACTTAGCATCCCTTCCATATGCTCAGAAGTGATCTCATAGTCGTGTTGGACAATATGGTTCCGGAATCTCTTTTCTTGTTCAGCGTCAGAAAAAGTGAATGTGTGCTTGAAGGAAGGTAAACTATCAGAATCCTCAGTTGAACCAAGCGAGTCCGCGTTGATTTGGATGTAAATACCTGGTTCCGACTTATCAGTCTTCTCAAGCGAGCCCAAACTACTAGGCATAGACCCGTAGCTATTCTCAGGTAAAAGCGAGCGATAGAAATCAGTAAGACTCGCTACTTGCTCTTCTGTGAGGTATTGTCTCGTCGTTCCGAGCACATCATTTCCTGTCTCCAACACCGATTCAGTTGAATCTAATTCTAATGCCCGGCTTTTGAGGAGTGAATACTCCTCATCGGTAAGCAAATCCGCCCGGTAGAGCTCCCCCAATCGTTCGAGATCTTCCTCAAGCTGCGGGCTCAACTTAGGAGCAGGCGCGGATCTAGGTGCCGATTCCTCAACCCTCTCACGGAGTTGCCGAATTTCCTTCTCATTTGGGCCTGTATATTCAGCGAGTAACCGAAGTAGCTGATCTCGCTCGGAGGAGGTTAGCTGGTTTGAAATTCCCATCTCCTCGAAAACGTCATCGGCACCTTGTTCGAACGAGGGTGGGTTGTTGACAACGTTTGAAGTATAAAGCAATCCAACATCGTACATTGCCCATACTATTTTTGTTGGGACAGAGGCCTCAGGAGGAGCATATCCAGCTTTTTCCAGAATAGTCTCCCCCAGAAAGGTAACTTGTAGTGTGACTGGATGATTGCCGCCTACATTCGCAAGAATGTAGACACCATCCTGCTTTGATTCTTCTACATAAGTTTTCAGAGTAGGCATTAAGACAAGTTTGATTCTGGATATGAAAAGTATTCAGGTTATGATGTCTATGCCGTTCGTTACGGGAATTTCGATAGTGGCCGAAATGCGCCCTGCATTCAACAGTTGGTGATTCAATCTACTCAGTAGTTGACGCATAGCCGAGTGACCGATAGAGAGGTTAGACTCAACGAGTGCCGTTTCCTATTCGGGTAAGTCAAGCCGCTCTGCGTGTTCACGATAATGTTGTGGTTTCTGAATCTGGTTTTTGTCAAATATGGGATCATCATCCTCAAGATCGTATTCTTGCTGAACCCACGTCCGATACTGTTCAATGTCATTCGGGAATTCAGAGTGGCAATTCGAAGAGCTGAGATGTTCAGATACTAGATAATCGTATCGGTTCCCACAGACTAGACACGGTACCGTTCCTTGGTTCGGTTCTTTGGGGCGTCCCATGATCTGTATTCGATGGGAGTGCGTATAAACCAGGGGCAGTCCGCCATTCATACATTCACCCATTATGAGATTCTGCTAGAGACAGCTGACACTGAAGGCGGTATTCCTCGTAGTGACGCACGCGCACGATTATCGGAGGCAGATTATTCACCCGAAGATACCGAATACACGCTTGAACGACTGTTGAATCGCGGGTATCTGTATGCGGTTGAGGGCCGACTCTTCGTCACCGAACACGAACTCAACAATACTTGAATGGGTTTTTGACGTGGAGTTCACTGAGCAGCGTTCGTCATCGTCCTCTCGATGGATTGTGTAGTTGCTTTGTTGACTTAGTCTGTTCACCCCAATTCCTCGTAGATCCGTTTCCGAACTGCGAGATCATCTTCGGCCAACGACTGCAGTAGTGCCTGCAACTCGTCGGTCGTTGCTGCTTCGAGCACCGTCTCCAGCGATTCGTCGTCACCTTTGGCTTCCACATCTCCGCTAGCCAGTACAGCTGCGATAATGTGCTTACATGTCGCTGCGTCGTCGGGACAACTACACTCACCCTCGACGTAGCTACCATCAGACAGCGTTGCCTCAACGCCGTAGGGACGGCTTCCCTGCACGGTGGCCTGAATCTGATCATCAACCCGTTCGATCTCGGTCACGGCACCGCGTTCGTAATACTTCTCACCACGTTGGTATCGCCCGGAGTCAGTAATCGATTTGAGCGTCGCTGTATCGACATCTGCTGACGGCGACTGCGTTTCCAGCCGTGGGAATTCCTCACTGACTGGCGTTTCGCCGGGAATTGACGGAGCGATGTCCCGCCGGTGGATATACCCCTGCTGTGGCCAGCCAAGCGGAAACCAGTACTGTGGATCGCTAACGATCCCCCAACAGGTGGTGATCAGATCGCGGTGATCCTCCGAGAGGATTCCTTCGAGTGTCACCGTCCGTGGCGTCATCCCGTCTGTAAGTGCGACTGATGTCTGATGAGACTCGGTGTCGGCGACCGATTCGGCATACTCTGCCCGTATCGCTTCGAGCTCAGCTCGGCCGTCGGCCGTGAATCCATGGCCAGTGCGTTCCAGTTCGAAAACGATCTCGGCGTATTTGTTCTTCTCACGGTACTTGATCAGCGGCCGATTACTCCCGACGAGGTCTGTTGGATCATAGTCCGGCAGTGTCGTCCCTAGGACAATCGGCGTGATGATGTCAGTGGGTGTTTCTGGGAGTCGATCCCTGTCAGGGGCATCCTCATCGCTGGGCTCGCCGAATGGTGTCTCGAAGAGTCGGCGACAGGCTGGACAGATTCGTGCGCCGAGGCCACTGTGGGTTGTGTGTTCGGATGCTCGGCACCAATCGCAGCCACGGTAACGGTCGTGGTCATGCTGTTCCCACTCGATGTCTCTCCGTGTCGTTACCAACTTGAGTCCGGTAATCACCTTCGAGCGGCGTTTCTGTTTGGACTCCAGCAACGATTGACAGGAGCCACACACGCCGACATCGCTGTCTTCGATGGTTGATGGAAACACGAGACGTTGTTGGTAAGGCTCCCCAAGCGGGAACGAATCCCCCGTCGTTGAAAGTGAGATCGAATCCATACCATCGGCGTCTTCTGAATCGGGTGGGGGCTCATAGGCGATGATATCGGTCTCGGTGACGGTTTCATCAGGGTTAGCATCAGCTGCAAACTCTCGGCCGTATCGGCAGCCATCAGGGCCAATGACATGCCACTTCCCCGACCCAGAGCGAGCGAACGTTGGCACGGCTACAGTGAGGGACGTATCCTGAAACAGTGTTTCGGTCGATTCGTGGTTTTGATGTC
>P_A23_Liq_2_FmtDRAFT_1000201_pt1 | contig 13592 bp, 6 predicted proteins | sample PonA232FremontCA_FD_10599 | JGI IMG/M metagenome (IMG submission 10599) | reverse complement strand
GACGGCCCGACGGTGCGTATCTGGGTAGCCGGTGACGACGGCTGGACGCCGGTGGACGACAGCCGTCCCCCCGGCGATCCGGCGGGCCCCTCTCGGCGACTCTCGGCGTCCAGTTCGCTCACGGAGACGACACTCGACAGTCGGCCGAACGGGGAGCCGACGACCGAACTGCTCGTTCCCGTCGCCGACCGGGTCACGATCGAGGTCACGACGCACGCTCCCGACGGGTTCGACGACGAGGCCGTCGCGCTCGTCGAGACGGTCGCGGACCACCTCGAACGTGCCACCACCGACGTTGACGGCAGTTCAAATGCCGGGAGGGGCGAAATACAGACGGACGACACCGAGCGGGGCGAGACACAGACGGGCGACGGCAGTCGTTACTCACGTGCGACTGTCGACGCTGGGGCCGTCCGCCGTCTCCACGAGGCAGCAGTCGACGACGGGTCGTCCAACGAGACGGTCGAGCGACTCCTCTCGCTGGGGTGTGAGTACGTCGGGCTCGACACCGGTCGCCTCGTTCGGGCCGACGGGACGGACTGCGAAGTCGTCGCGGCCGTCGGCCCGGCCAACGGCCACGAGGCCGGTGACGGCTCCGAACTGGCGGCGACAGACACCGCTCGCGGATCTCTCGGTGCCCCGGTGACGGTCGGCGACGAGACGTACGGCGGCGTGGACTTCTCCGCGACCACGCCACGCGACGACCCGCTCGCCCCCGACGAACGAGAGTTCGTGGCGTTGCTCGCAGACTGTGTCGGCTACGAGATCGAGCGGCGGCGACGGATCGAAGAGTTGGAACGCTACGAGACGATCCTCGAAGCCGTCGGCGACCCGGTGTACGCGCTCGACGCCGACGGTCAGTTCGACTACATCAACGAGGCGGCACGCCGAGAGTTCGGCTACGGACAGGAAGCCGTCGGCGAGTCCCCGTCGATCGGGATGGACGAGACGGACATCGTCCGAGTGCGCGAGCAGATCCGAGAGTTACTCGCGAGTGACGACCGCTCCACCACAGCGGAGTTCGAACTCCAGACGGCAGACGGTGACCGGACGATCGTCGAGAATCGGATCGCGTCGATCGGCAACGACGAGTTCCAGGGGACGGCGGGTGTGCTCCGCGACGTGACCGAACGGACGGTGCGTCGTCGCCAACTCGAGTCGTTCCAACGTGCGGTCGAGGAGGCCAGCGACGGTGTCGCGATCCTCGACGACGGGGAGTACGTCTACGCCGACGAGACACACGCCGAGATGTACGGGTTCGACGACCGGACGGAACTGCTCGGCGAGAGTTGGCGCGTGTTGTACGACGACGGCGAGGCGGACCGAATCGAGACCGAGATCATGCCACTGTTGGCGGAGAGCGGGGAGTGGCAGGGGATGGTCACCGGCTCCCGACCGGACGGGTCGACGTTCCCCGCGGAGCTGTCGCTGACACGGCTCGACGACGGCCGACTGGTGTGTACCGTCCGCGACGAGACGGACCGACTGGAACGGGAACGACGCCGACAGGCGACTGTCGACGTGTTCAGACAGATGTACGAGGTGACGACAGACCAGTCGTTGTCGCGTTCGGACAAGATCGACGCCCTGCTCGAAGCCGGAACGGAGTACCTCGGGCTCCCCTACGGCTTCCTCACCGAGATCCAGACCGGAGGCTCGGACGAGACGCAGACTGTCACTCACGCACAGGGAGACCACGAGATGCTCCAACCCGGAGCGTCGTGTCCACTCCCCGAGTCGTACTGCCGGAAGACGGTGGAGCGAGACGAACTGGTGACAGTCACCGACGCCACGGCAGACGGGTGGCGCGGTGACCCCGCCTACGAACGGTTCGCGCTGGAGTCGTACGTCGGCGGCTCCATCCAGACCGGTGACGGCGTCCACGGGACGGTCTGTTTCGCCGGTCCCTCGGCCCGCGACAGCCCGTTGTCCCCGACGGAGAAGTCGTTCGTGGACCTACTGCGTCGGTGGATCGACTACGAGATCGACCGCGAGGCGGCCCGGGTCGAACTGTCGGAGGAACGGGAACGACTCCGGCTGTTGATCGACAGCCTCGACGAGTACGCCTTCCTCGTTCTCGACGGCGACGGCCGAATCCGGCAGTGGAACACCGGTGCCGAGTCGTTGTTCGGGTACGACCCGGACACGGCCACGGGGATGCCGGTCGCGGAGCTCCTGACCGACGACCGACGAGAACTGACGAGACGGCTGCTCCAACAGGCACGCGTCGCCGGGGAGAGCTCCGACGAGGGGTGGTACGTCCGTGCCGACGGGTCGGAGTTCTGTGCCGACGTGCGGTACGCGTCACTGGAGGACGACGACGACACGTTCCGCGGCTACGCCGTCGTCGCCCGCGACCTGACCGACCGGCGGCGACAACGCCGCCGGACGGAGCGGTTCGTCGAGGAGTCCGAAGACGTGGTGACGATCCTCGACACGGACGGCCGGGTGACCTACGCCAGCGGCTCGGCCGAACGGGTGCTCGGCTACGAGCCGGAGACGTTGGTCGACGAGAACCTCTTCGACTACCTCCACCCCGACGACCGCGAGCCGACGATGGAGTCGTTCTACACCGCCGTCGACGGCGGAGAAGTCGAGGTCGAGTGTCGGCTCCGAGTGGCCGACGACGAGTGGCACAGCTTCCAGATCCACTGCCAGAACATGCTCGCAGACGACGCCATCGACGGGATGTTGTTGTACCTCCGCGACGTGACAGAGAAGAAGCGACAGGCCCGTCGGTTCGAGAGCATCTTCAACCAGACCTTCCAGTTCACGGGACTGCTCCGTCCGGACGGGACGGTGATCGAAGTCAACGAGGCAGCACTGGAGTTCGGCGGTATCGAACGCGACGAGATCGTCGGCGAGCGATTCTACGACGTGCTGTGGTGGAACCACTCGCAGACGACGTACGACCGCGTCCGAGACGCCGTCGACCGGGCCAGCGACGGGGAGTTCGTCCGTTACGAGACCGAAGTGCGCGGGGCGGACGGGCTGGCGACGATCGACTTCTCGTTGAAACCCGTCCACGACGACGACGGCGACGTGGTGTTGTTGGTCGCGGAGGGACGCGACGTGACGGCCCAACGTCGCCGTCGACAACACCTCGAAGTCGTCCAACGCGTACTGCGCCACAACATACGGAACGATCTGAGTAAGATCCGAGGGTGGGCGGAGCTGATCGTCGAAGCGCCCGACCGGGAGACGCGACGCGACCGGTTCGAACGAGTCGCCCGTGTTCTCGACCAGTGGCGGTCGACGACCGACCGGGTGAAGGAGATCCGACAGGTGCTCCAGGTGGAGCCAGGCGAGTGGCCAGAGACACGGCTCGACGAACTGGTAGTCGACGCGGTGGAGGCCGTCCGCGACCGTCACCCGTCGGTGACAGCCGACGTGGAGCTACAGGCCGACCCGACAGCGGTGCCGACGAACGTCGGTAGCGCCGTTCGAGAACTGCTCGAGAACGCGGCCGACACGGCCGACGACTGTTCAGTCGACGTGACAGTCACGACCCCCGAGGGTGGGTGGATCGAGATCGCCGTGTCCGACGACGGCCCCGGGATGCCGGCCATGGAGGCGGAGGTGCTCGAGACCGGCGAGGAGACACCCCTGACACACGGTCAGGGGCTCGGTCTGTGGATGGTTCGGATGATCGTCACACAGGCAGGTGGCGACATCGCCGTCGAGACGGGCGAGGGAACGCGTGTGACTCTCCGTCTCCCGACGGAGTTCCACGGGCGTCTCGCCACCCCCAGGTCCCCCGACTGAGTGCCCTCCTCGACACGCCGCAGTCGGCCGACCGCCGGCGTCGCTGTCGTTCTCCGGCCTCTCCCGCGCCGACGCTCCGAGGCCCCACGCGAGTCGGTCGCCCGAGCACGATCGAACAGATACAACTGGTGGTCGACACACCGGTGTCACACCGTAGTGTGATCTCCCTCCACGTCCCGGTGCCCACTCCGCTCGGCGAACGGGCGCTCGGCCCGCTCCGACGATGAGACTCGAACGACCCCCGTCGGTCGTCTCGAAGTACTACCTCTACCAGGGGACGCGGACCTTCGGCTTCTTCTGGCCGGTGTTCACCCTGTTTCTGCTCGCCCGCGACCTCTCGTTCACGCAGATCGCACTGTTGAACAGTCTCTCGGCGGGCGTCGTGATTGTCGGTGAGCTCCCGACGGGGTACGTCGCCGACCGGATCGGCCGGCGGAACAGCATGCTCGTCAGTTCGGTGTTGTACGCGGCCTCGATCCTCGGGTTCGCAGTCGCGCGGAGCTTCGCGGCGTTCGCCGTGTTGTGGACAGTGTGGGCGTTCGCCCAGACGTTCCGGTCGGGAGCCGGCGCGGCGTGGCTCTACGAGACGTTGGCCGATCGGCTCGACGAGTCGGCGTACACGCGGGTTCGGGGCCGCGGCGGGTCGGTGAACAAGTGGCTCAGCGCCGGGACGATGCTCTCGGCGGGGCCGTTGTACGCCGTCGACCCGCGACTCCCGTTCCTCGCGGCGGGAGTGCTCAACGCCGCCAGCGTGGTCGTCCTCGTGACGATGCCGGAGACGAGCACGTTCGACGACGGCCGGCCGAGCGAGGAGACGTTCTCTGTCGTCGACGCCGTCCCGCTCCTCCGAGAACAGCTCTCTCGGCCGCCGTTGCGTTCGGTCGTCGTCTACGCGGGCGTGTTCTTCGGCGTGCTCCGAGCGGCAGACGAGTTCGTCCAACCCGTCGCGGTGGGGGTGATCGACATCCCTCTCTCGGCGATCGGAGGGCTGTACGCGGGGTTCACTGCCGTCTCGGCGGTCGCGAGCTACTTCGCGGGCGACGTCGAGGACGCACTGACGACCCGGTGGGCAGTCGTCGGACTCACGACGATCACGGCGGTGAGCTTACTCCTCTCCGTGTTCTTCCCGTTGCTCGCGCTCCCGACGTTCTTCGCGATGAAGTCGTCGAACACGGTGGTTCGGCCCATCGTCTCCGGGTACCTCAACGATCACGCGGAGTCGCTGGGACGCGCGTCGCTGTTGTCTGCCGCGTCGCTCGTGTACGCGGTGTTCCGACTCGTCTTCCAACCCGTCGGCGGCGTCGTCGCCGACCGACTCTCGCCGCTGTGGGCGTTCGCCGCACTCGGAGGGTCGTTCCTCGTCGTGGCGGTCGCCGTGAACCTGGTCGAGCCGCCGGCGACGCGGCGAGACTCGACCGACGAGTCCGTCCGCTGAGCCGACTGTCGTCTGCCCGAGTGAGCAACGCAGTCCACCGTACGCACGACACCCGGAGACAGTGTCGACGGCGACTCCGACCGAGATCGGTTCCTCCCCGTGTTTTCTTGTCAAAAAATATATCTCGCCAGCACACGTACCCGGTGACGATGACCACCGTTGAGGCCGGAGACTCGGCCGTCCGGATCGAGAGCGAGAGTGGCGACTCGCTGGTGGTCGACGTGGACGGGTGGCAGTTGGACGAGACCGCAGAGCCGGGGGTGGTGGACACAGCAGTACCGGTCGACGACGTCGTCTCGGGGCGGCTCACCCGGGCACGGATTCCGACGAACGCGCCGACGCTCACCTCGCCGGACGTGGATCTGGAGGCGTACCTCGGCGAGACAGCGGTACTGACGGCGGCGGGCTACGCGCTCTCGGACACGGTGTCGCTGCCGGTGGCGACCTACCGGCTGGCGTTCCAACGGGAGTCGTTGTCGTTGTACGTCGGGTTCGAGGCGGCCGGGAAGTTGGTCGACCGGCCGGGAGCGTCGTGGGTCGTGCGCTTCGACCAGCCGACCGAGGTGCGGTTGGCCGTCCGCGACACCGCCGACCACCCGCGGGGAACGGTCACGGCCGCGCCGACGCCGACTGGTGTCGCCCGGGCGCTGGCGACGCTCCCGGCGGGGCTCCGCACGACGACCCCAGACCGTTCGTTCCCGAGTCTCCAGATCCACCCGCCACGGATCGAGATCGGCACGGAGACACGGGTCCCCGACGCCGTCGCCGACCGGACACCCGAGACCGGGATCGAGGTGGTCACACCCCGCCGGATCGACGCGCTACTGGCCGTCGCACCGATCGTCCACTACCTCTGTGCGGACCTCCGAGTCGCCGACCGCGAGACACCGTCTCTCCGGGCCCCCGCCGTCGACTTCGAACACCGGCTGGGCGACGACGACTTCCACGTCGGGAGTGTGTCGACGGCCGTCGGCGACGTGTTGGAGCGCGTGTTCTGGCTGGACTGTCTCGTCCGGAACGCCGGGCCACACGGGGTGGAGTTGGACATCGTCGGCCGGGCCCGGAGAGCCGGACTGTCGCTCGACGCCGGACAGTTGTACGACGCCGATCCGGCCGAACGGTTGGCGGCGTACTTCGAGGCCGACTACGCGGCCGTCTCGGAGCTGTTCCCGCGGTGGCAGACCGGTGTGGTCGTCCCACCGACGGCCGAGAGTGTTCCCGCGATGCCGCGATTGGCGTTCGGGCTCGCGAAGGTGTCCGTCGCCGCCCCCGACACGGACGAGCCGATGTCGGGAGGTGCGGTCGGTGACACGTCGGTCCCGCCGTCGACGCCGCCCGCGACGGGGCCGGGCGACACTCGCGTCGGCTGTCGCGTCGTGACGGAGACGCCGGACCCGTGGGAGGCGACTCCGAGCGCACTCCGACAGTTCGAGCGGACGACCGACGGACCTCTCCGGGTCGTCGTCGCCGGCGAACGGGCGGACACGACCGTCCGCGACCGAGTCGACCCCGGCGACTCCGGGATCGCGGTGACGCGTCCACCGTCACCGAGCCGGCCCGGACTCCAGGAGGCGCTCTCGGAGCCACCCGAGTTGCTCTACTACGCCGCCGACGAGCCGTCACCCGGACTCGGCTGCGCCGGCGGGACCGTCCCAGTCGACTGTCTGCCCGAGACGGTTGCGGAGGTGGCTGTACTCGACACACCAGCGTCGTCGTCCGTCGGGAGCGAACTCGTCGCGACGGACCGAGTCGCGGCGGCAGTCGTCCGCGCCGGCGACAGTGACGCGCCGCTGGGGGTCGACACCGTCCGGTGGCTGTTGTCGCGTGTCCGTGTCGGCGACGCCGTCTGGCTGGCACGACGGTACGGCAGCGCCGACGAGGACGCCCGAGTCGTCGGCGACCCGTTCCGTCAGCTCCGGGTTCCGTCCGAACAGTTCCCGTCGTACTACTGGTACGAGGGCGACGCGACCGGCGCAGGCCACCTCGGGAGTCTGGCACGCCAGGGCGGTCACCAGATCCTCCAACGTTCTCGCGGGTCGGGCGAGATCACGCTCACGGGGCTCCCCGTGGCGACGCCGTTGTCCTCGCGGGCGCTCCGGCAGGGGTTCGTCGACCCGGATACGCCGGTCGTCCACGAGGGGCGAGTGTACTGGGACGACGAAGGCCGACGACTCCTCGATCCACTCGTGTGACCGACGACATGACCGACCGACCAGACGGAGGCGACGGAACGTGACGGAGCCGGACACGCGAGTCGACGAACTGGCGACGGTCACAGACCGGCTCGCCGACTGTGAAGACGAGACGGAGGTCGCTTGGACGCTCGTCGAGTCGCTGGACGCGGTCGTCGACTTCGACGCGGCGGTCGTGTACGAACGAGTCGACGGACGGGTCCAGCCGTTGGCGACCGCAGCCGACGAACTCCACCCGGCACCGGCGTTGTCGGCCGACGCGGGTGTCGCCGGGCGCGTGCTCCGAGACGGCGAGGCGACGGTGACTGACGACCTCACGACGGCGACGACGGAGCGCGACCCCGGCACGTTTCGCACGGCACTGACCGCCCCGATCGACGACGACCGCGGGCTCCAACTGTTGTCGAGCGAGCGAGAGGCGTACGGACCGACGACGTTGTCGACGACGCGGATCGTCTGCACACAGGCACGGTGTGTGTTGGAACGGGTGGCCGCTCGGACCCGGGCCCGCCGCGAGGGCGACGAGTTCGCCGTCCTGTTCGACAACGTCCCTGACCCGACCCTCCGGTACGAGGTCCGCGACAGCGTCCCGATCGTCGAGGAGGTGAACGCCGCGTTGTTGTCCACGTTCGACCAGACGGTCGACTCCGTCGTGGAGACGCCGTTGGACAGCGTCGTCGGCGAGCGAGTGGACGACGGCACGGACGCACGGCGTGGCCCGGGCGAGGCCGCGGCCGACAGACAGCCACCGGAGTTGGCGGCGGCACGCAACGGCGAGCGAATCGAGCGCCGAGTCGACCGCCCGACGGCCGACGGGACGCGGCGGTTCCTCGTGCGGACGGTGCCGGGACGACCGGACGGACCGCTCCACGCCGGAACGGGGTACGTGATCTACGTCGACGTGGAGGCGTCACGGCGACGCGAACAGTTGGCAGTGCTCACCAGGTTCCTGCGACACAACGTCCGCAACGATGTCTCTGTCCTCCGGGCGTACCTCGAACAGATCCGCCGAGTCGCGGACGACACGAGTGTCGCCGACTACGCCGCCGCGGCGATGGCGACGGCCGACAAGCTCGGACGCCGGAGTCAGAAGGCCCGGACCGCTCAGGAGCTCGTCGACGGGACGGCAGCCGAGCGACAGACCGAGTTCGACCTCGGACGGGTGGTCCGCGAGCGCACTGCCGCCGCCCGCGAGGAGTTCTCCGACGCCGAACTGACAGAGTCGGCCGCGTCGGCGGACCCGCCGAGGGTGACCGCTCACGACCGTCTCCCACTGGCCGTCGGCGAGGTGTTGGAGAACGCCGCAACCCACGCCGGCGACGCACCGACCGTGACCGTCACCGTGGACGCGACAGCGACGACCGGGGTGGTCACCGTCACCGACGACGGCCCGGGGATTCCCGAACGTGAGACGCGAGTGATCGACCGCGGCGAGGAGAACCAACTGGAACACGGCCGTGGGATCGGTCTCTGGCTCGTCTCTTGGATCGTCGACGCGAGCGACGGGACGTGGTCCGTGACGCGCCCGGACGACGGTGGGACGACAGTCCGGGTGTCGTTGCCACTGGCGGAGTGACTCGCGGGACGACCCGGCCGGTCGCACGGAGTGAGCGGTCGGTCGACGCTCGGGCTCGAACCGGACGTAGTCGGTGTGGGGGCCGGACCGACCACAGTCGCAGACACGGACGGCGTCGTTCGCCACGCCGGACGAGACGGCGTACACACCGCTGTGACCCCCGTGCTCGGGCGGAGACAGCATCGGGAGAATACGACCGTCTGAAGCGCTCACACGCCCGATAAGTTCCAAAATACTGAAATGTACAGACCGACTACAAGTAGTAGTGACCTACATACGTGGGGCCATAGAAACAATAAGAAAGAGTTATGCAATCAAGATCGGGCTCGCGTTCGCACTGGTCGTGGTCATCGCCGGTGGGTACGCGGCCGTGTCGACGGCCGAGACGACGGACGCCGTCCGCGAGTCGGCGACGGAGACGCTCCAGACCGACGCCGTACAGACGGGCGAGGCGGTGTCGGCGTGGATCGGGAGCGTAGAGACACAGACACGCGCGGTCGCCGCCTCGAGAGCCGCGGAGGCGGGTGACACCGACCGGGTACAGACACGGCTCGACCGGTTGGGTGACGGCGAACTGTCGAGTGGGACTGTCGGGGTGCAGTACGTCCGACTCGACGGAGACGTAGCTACTGTCGCCTCGGCGGGCGAACCCTCCGGGCTCGGTGAGTCGGCGGACGTCGTTCGACAGACCGCAGAGCGCACTGCACAGGGAGGTGTCGGCCACACCGAGTTGATCGACGTTCCGGGTACAGACGCACAGGTGGTCGGTGTCGTCGCACCGGTGGCCGGAACGGACGCCGCCGTCGTCACACTCGCCGCCCCGTCACAGTTCCTCGGGACGCTCACTACGAGTGCGGACAGTAGCCAGGTGGTGTTGGTCGACTCCTCGCGAACGATCGTCGGTGCCTCGATGCGGGACCGTGTCGGGACCACCCACGGAGAGATGGGCGGGCGAATCCCGGCCGTCGCGACCGGCGACGAGTCTGGCGGTGTCACGACGGCGGAGATGGCCCACCGCGGTGAGACCGAGGAACTGTTCATGGCGTTCGCGGAGGTGCCCGACGCGTCGTACACGGTGATGGTCCACCAGCGTCGGGGTGCGGCTCTCGGGATCGCACAGGACGTCCGCGGGTCGATCCTCGGGGTGATCCTGCTCAGTCTGACCGGTCTCACGATCGTCGGCGCTACGGTGGGGTCCTCGACGATCATCCGCCTCCGCCAACTGTCGGCACAGGCCGAACAGATGGCTGGGGGTGACCTCGACGTGGACCTCTCCACGCGACGCACCGACGAGTTCGGGGACCTGTACGACTCGTTGGACACGATGCGGGCCAACCTCCAGACGCGACTCGACGAGGTGGAGACGGCACGAGCCGAGGCCGAGACGGCACAGACCGAGGCCGAAGAGCTGACCGCCGATCTGCGCCAGACGGCCACCGAGTACGCGACGATACTCGACGAGGTGAGCGAGGGCGACCTCACCCGCCGACTCGACACCGAGAGCCGGCGGGCGGTGATGGAGTCGGTCGGTGTCGAGGTCAACCAGGTGCTCACCGAGTTCGAAGAGACGATCCAGACGCTCACGCAGTTCGCTCGAGACGTCGACGAGAGTGCGTGTACGCTCGACACGGAGGCCACGGAGGCGACCGAGGCCACCGAGACCGTCTCGGACGCGATCGCGGAGATCTCGGGGGACATCGATCGCCAGACCGGACAGCTCCAGAACCTGTCTGGCGAGATCGAGAACCTCTCTGCGACCGCCGAGGAGATCGCGGCCTCCGGCGACGAGGTGTCGACCGTCTCGTCCGACGCCGCGACTGCCGCCGCCGCGGGAGCAGAGTCGGCCGGCGAGGCGATCGAGCAGATCACCCAGGTCGTCGACGTGATCACCGAGACAGTCGAGACGATCGAGCGACTCGACGAGGAGATGGAAGAGATCGGCGAGGTGGCAGACCTGATCGGCGACATCGCCGACGAGACGAATCTCCTCGCGTTGAACGCCTCTATCGAGGCCGCACGGGCGACCGGTGAGGGTGGGGCCGGTGACGCCGGACAGGGGTTCGCGGTCGTCGCCGACGAGGTGAAGGACCTCGCCGAGGAGACGAAGGAGTCTGCCGACGAGATCGAAGCGCAGATCGCGTCCGTCCAGGCACAGACCGACACGGCGGTCTCGGAGGTGCTCGACGCACAACGGGAGGTCGCGGTGGCGTCCGACACGGTCGAGGAGACACTGTCGGAACTCGAGACGATCGCCGACCGCATCGAACAGACGGACCAGAGCGTGACCGAGATCAGCAGTGCGACGGCGGATCAGGCACGGTCGACACAGACCGCGTCGGCCACCGTCGACGAGGTCCGAACGCTCGGTGAAGACACGGCCGAAGAGGCGACGAACGTCACCTCGGCCACGGTGCAACAGGCGGAGGCCGTGGCGTCGGTCACGGACCGTGCGAACCAACTCCGCGACGAGGCACAGACGCTCCGAGACTCGCTGGCAGAGTTCACCACCAGCACCGGCTCGTCGGCCTCGGGCACGAACGCCCTCGCGGAGCGACGCGCGGCGGCACAGACGGACGACGACTGATCGAGGAACGTATGAGCACTCTCGGAATCACTCTGACACGACCGCTGGTGTACGGACTCGGAACAGTACTGATGGCGGCGGGCTTCCTCACCGCCGTCGTCGGCTGGCAGTTCGGGGAGCGTGAGGACGTCCCCTTCGACACGACTGGCTACGGCATGTTGGCGGGACTCGTCGGCGTCGCCACCGTGGCGTACCTGTTGATGGCGCTCGGACTCGGCAACTTCGTCCAGAACGGCACCTACGTCGAGTCCATCCGGTACGTCGACTGGGCGTTGTCGACGCCGCTCATCATCGGCTACATCGCGTACGCCGCGGGCGCGTCTCGCCGCGAGGTCGTCGGCGCAGTCGTCGCGGACCTGTCGATGATCCTGATCGGGTTCGCCGCGTTGCTCGTGACCGGCATCCTCGTGTGGGTCGGGTTCGTGTTGTCGACGGCGGCGTACCTCGGGCTGGTGTACTACCTGTTCGGGCCGCTCACGGAGTCGGCCAGCGACCGGACGCGCGAACAGTACGCACTGTTCGCGAAGCTGCGGAACCTGATCGGCGTTCTCTGGTTCGTCTACCCGGTCGTGTGGGCGGTGAGTCCGGCCGCACTCGGGACGATCGACACTGTCACCGCGGCGACGATCATCACCTACCTCGACGTGGCCGCGAAGGTGGGACTCGTCGCGATCGCCGTCAACACGGCTGGCGTGGTCGACCGGTTCCTCGCAGACGAACAGTCGGGGTCGTCGACCGCCTGAGACTCGGACTCTCCGAGCCGACGCCACTCTGTCGCCGGTCGGCCCCGTCCCCACGCGGAGGGCCGACGGGACGATCCTCTCTCGTCTGAGTCACCCGACGGCTACGGGTCGTACTTCCACGGAGTCGTCTCGCGATTCGGATCGCGGTAGTAGAGAATCGTGGCACCGATCCCGAACGCGGTGAGGAGCTGTACTCCCGAGACCACCCAGAAGAACGGAACGAACAACTCTCCAGCCGGTGGCCCCAGCACCGCCGGGACGATCAACGACGCCGCTGCGACGAACAGAAGAGTGAGAACGACCGCCCACCCTCGACGCGGTAGGTAACTCGCTAATCCGGGCACACGTCTGCTAAGAGACGCGAGAACTTGACTCTCACTGTGTTCGGGCACGTAGCCTCTCTCACTGTGTCGCCGGTTCGACCGGTTCCGTTCTGTGTGAGAGGCCCTCCCGGAGTGTAGGCCGACGCTCCACGACACGTACAGCCACCCTGTCGACTCCCTGGCCGTGAGTCCGGAGTCGTTCCCGACGACCGTGCCCGCGACGGTGTACCGGTTCCGCGAGCCGCGCCGATCGTCTGCCGACCGGCTCCTCGTCCGTCGTTCACACTGTCGCCTCTCTGGCTGGCGAACGAGCGCAGGGAGAATGGTATCGCCACATACGATTTACTCACCCAGACACTCGCCGGTGATCGACGAGCGACGTTCGGGCGACGGCAGCACGAGACCACCGGGGACGGCGATCTCGCCGACTGCGGTTCAGAACTGTGTCCTAAGACACTAGGACAGGGAAGTAGTTCGGCGTATAAGATGTCGTTCGAGGCCGCGAGAACCCGGATTCCGGTCGCGTTGCGTCTCTCACGGGGTCGAAATCTGCTCTCGGAGCGCCAGTAAGCCGCGTATCTGCACCGCAGTTCTCGATCCGGCGGCCCAGCCCGCGGTCACGACAGCGACCGTTCTGCCGAGTACACGTCAGAAGGTGTTACCCTGCGTAAATGTCATGTCGCGATACGAATTGCCTCGCCCACTTCCACCCACGGCTTCACCGCCGCGCGCTCCGCTGCTGCGCACACCGACTCGGTACGCCGGTGCACTGACAGGTCCGCAGCTCTCGGTCTCTACGACACACGTTCCGACCGTCGCCCCCGTGGCGACGTGTCCAGAAGACGACGACACAGACGAGAGAGACCCGGAGAGCGAGTGAGACGGCTCGGACGGGGGGTGAGTCACCGGCTGCCCCGGTCGACCAGTCGAACTCAGTTGTAGCTCCCCGCCACAACGGGCCGGAAGGGTAGACC
>P_A23_Liq_2_FmtDRAFT_1000200_pt1 | contig 13601 bp, 11 predicted proteins | sample PonA232FremontCA_FD_10599 | JGI IMG/M metagenome (IMG submission 10599) | reverse complement strand
CCGCCCGTCGGCCACCGGCAGGTCGACGGCGACTACCGCGAGAGCTGGCAGCCACACCCGATGGCCGACGAGGCGCTGGCGACAGCCCGCGAGATGGCCCGCGAAGTGACCGACGGGCTCGGCGGACACGGGATCTTCGGCGTGGAGTTCTTCGTCGCCGACGGCGAGGTGTTGTTCAGTGAACTGTCGCCACGCCCACACGACACCGGGCTCGTGACGCTCGCGACACAGTCACTCGACCAGTTCGAACTCCACCTCCGGGCGATCCTTGGCCTCCCGATCCCCGAGGTCGAACTCGAACGGCCGGGTGCCAGCAGTGCGGTCGTCGCGAGCGAGCCGATCGACCTGCCGACGGTCGACGGGGTCGGGGAGGCACTCGCCGACCCGGCAGTCGACGTGCGGTTGTTCGGGAAACCGGACGCCTACGCCGGCCGACGGATGGCTGTCGCCGTCGCGGACGCCGACAGCGTGGCGACGGCACGCGAGCGGGCGAGTGACGCCGCCGCGGCGATCGAGGTGTCCGAGGCGACCGAGTCGGGTGAGTGAACTGCCGGCCACACCCCGACTCAGTCGTCGTCTGCCACGCCGTGTGAGGCCGTTCGCCCTTCTGCACCACCAGTCGCGTCGGTGTCGACGGTGAACCGTGCCGTCGCGGCCTGGAGCGACGCCGCCTCCGCTGCGACCTCGTCGGCCGTGCGGGCAACTTCCGACACGGTCGCCGTCTGTTGTTCCGCCGCGGCCGCGGCGTCGGCCGCCTCGTCGGCGTTCTCTGTCGCGATGTCGCGAACCTCCTCGACGGTCGCGGTGACCTCCTCTGTCGCCGCCGCCTGGTCGTCCGTCGCGGTGTCGATACTCTGAACCCCGTCGCTGGTGCGTTCGACCACCTCGCCGATGTCGACGAGTGCGTCGATAGCGGTCTCGACGGTGTCGATCGACGACCGGAGCCGGTCGTTCGCGGTCTGCATCCGCTCGGCCGTGGCGTCCGTCTGGTCGCTCACCTCGCCGACGAGACTGTCGATGTCGTCGGCACGGTCCCCCGCCTCCTCGGCGAGTTGCTTGATCTCGTCCGCGACGACGGCGAACCCGTCGCTGTCCGTGTCCGTTCGTGCCGCCTCGACGTTGGCGTTCAACGCGAGCATGTCCGTCTGCTCGGCCACGTCTGCGATCACGTCTGCGAACGTCTCGATCTGTTCGACCGTCTCGACGAGGTCGGTCACCTCGTCGACGGCGGCGTCTGTCGCCGTCTCCACATCGTCTAACGCGTCGACGGCCACCTCGGCGGCGTCGCGTCCCTCGCGACTCAGTTTCGCGGCGGTCGCGGCGTCGTCTGCCACGTCTCCGGAGGTCGCGGCGACCTCTTCGACCGTCGCGGACACGTCGTTCATCTCCGCCACGACGGTGTCCAGGCGGTCGCGTTGTTCGTCCGTACCCGCGCTGATCGACTGGACCGTCTCGGAGACGTTCGCCGTCGCTCCCTCGATCTCGTCGGCGTTGGCGGTCAACTGATCCATCGACGCCGCCACCTCGTCTGCGAACCGTTGGACGTCGCCGATCGTCGCCCCCAGTTCTGCGATCACCTCGTTGAGTGTCTCTCCGATCTCCCGCATCCCGTCGTGGTCACTCTCGGGGTCGACCCGGACGGTGAAGTCGCCGTCGGCCAACGCCACGATCCCCTCGCGGTAGTCGTCGGCCTTCGTCTCCAGGTGGGTCGACAACGCCTCCGCCTCCTCGCGGGCGGTCTCGGCCTCCCGTGTCGCGTGCTCGGCGTCGTCGATCCGGTCGCGGAGTCTCGTCCGGAGAGACTCCAGCCCGTCGCCGAGGTCGCCGAACTCGTCGTCGCGACTCGTCTCGACTGCCGTCTCGAGGTCACCCCCCTCCATCGCGTCGACCCGGCCGGTCAGCCGCCGCAGTTCGCGAACGGCCGGGCGTTCGACGAGGAAGCCGAAGCCGAACAACGCCACTGCCACCCCACCGAGCAACAGGAAGATGTTGTTCTGAACCTCGAAGACCGAGGCGAACAACGTCGACGGCTCCGCGTACGCGACGGCTCCCCAGTCGCTCCCGCCGATCCTGTCGTCGTAGCCGACGATCAACTGTTCGCCGGTCGGACTGTTCGCGCCGTCGACCTCCGTCGACCCGGTCTCGCCGTCGAGTGCCGCCCGGACGGCCGGCGAGGCGACCCCGTCCCCGTCCGTGTGTTGTGTCCCGACCACGTCGATCGACTCGCTGTCGTAGACGACGACGCCGCCGTCGTTCACCACACGCACGCGGGTGTCGTTCACGAGCGCCTCGATCTCACCGTGGACGAACCCGTACGGCGTCCGTTGGACGATCACGTCTCCGCGGTTGGTGCCGGCGAACACCACCCACGAGCCGTTCGTCCCGGTGTCCTCGTAGACGACCCGAGTCTCCTCTGGCCCCACTGTCGGCACGGACAGCCCGAGCGACGACGGCGTCGCCGTGCCGACCAACTCCGTCTCCGAGGAGATCAACACCTCGTCGTTCTCCGGGTCGACCAGGTGGACACCGGCGATGTTCTCCGCCCGCGTCCGTTGGTCGAACTGCTCGCTCAGTCCCTCTCGTGTCGGCTCCGACAGTGCGATGCCGGTCCGACGCCGTTCCGTCTCGCGAGCGACCGTCGCAGCCGACCCGCGGAGATCTGCGAGCGTCGCCTCGACCACGTCGTCGACGGCGTCCGACTCGCCGACGAGCGTCTGGACGTTGTCCGCCTCGACGGTCTCTCCGACCGAGACGATGGTGAACCCACCGAGCGCGGCGACGATCGCCAACACACCGAGGAATCCGGCGACCACCTTCGTCGTGTAGCTCTCGCGTGGATCGAGATTCACGACCGGACACCCCGGGCTGGTCTCGACGGCTGCCGTGACGCGACGGCCGGTGTCGCCCGTGTGTCGGTCGATCTGGGGGTTTGTGTTCGGCCTCGTATTAGATTCATTTCTGTTGTCGTGAATGGTGGTGGACCGGTCTGGTGAACCTTTCGGAGTGGTCGCTCGTCGCTGTGGCCGAACGGAGTCGGGAGGCAGTGACGGCCGCGGACGACACGTCGTACACCGTCGCGGTGACCGGCGAGGTCGGTGCCGAGGCCAACGAGCCGCTCGCACCGCCGACGACGCAGACGACTCTAGTGACGACACGACCGTCGTACGACTCGTCTACGCCACCCCGGACGCCCCGCTAGTGAGTGGTTCGCCGACTACACGCGCTCTCGGGGTCTGCCTGGCCAAAATTGATAAGCAACGCGACAAGTTACCGCGGTGATGTCGGGGACAGTGGGAGACGACGACGTGTACTGTGTCGAGTGTGGAAGTGCCATCGCGGAGCGTGCAGAGATCTGTCCTGAGTGTGGTGTCCGACAACCCGTCGGCGGCGGCACGGGTCAGCAAGTGACCGCCAGACCGACCACGAGACAGCCTGGAGGAGGCCGCGACGGCCCCGACAACACGGCGACTGTCGGCGGTCGACAACGGTCTGGACGACGGGGCCGACAGGACGTCGGGATCGTCTACGCACACGTCGACGCACAGAGACGGAAACGACTGTTGCGGAACCTCTTCGATCTCGTGTTGGCGTTCTCCTCCGTCGGGTTCTACCTCGGACTGATGCTCGTTGAGGGGATCAGACACTACTACAAGCTGAAGCGCGGCCAGCGCGACCCGTTCGACCCGGAGCGTCACAGCCGGAGTTGGTTCGTCTGAGCGGTCGTCACCGTCTTCGAGCGGCCACCACCAGTCGACGCCACCACTCCCGGGACGGTCACCGGCGGTGGCCACCGCGGCCGCTCGTGTCTCGGGCCGCGTTCGGGATACCACAGGCTGGACACACCTCCGCCCGGCGCGGCATCGTCTCACCGCAGTTGCGACAGTAGACTGTCTCTCGGGCGTTCCGGTCGGTGTCGTCTACTCCGCCCCCGGCCGTGCGACCGCCGCCGGCTGTCGTGCCTGCAGCGTCCGTGTCGTGTGTTGCGTTCGGGACGCCACAGGCTGGACACACCTCCGCCCGGCGCGGCATCGTCTCGCCGCAGTCGCGACAGTGGACCGTCGCGTCGGTAGACGGCTCACTACCGGCAGCCGCCGTCGAGTCGGGTGTCGCCGACCCACTCGTGGTCGAGTCGGGTGCCCCCGACCGCTCCGTAGTCGCGTCGGTCGCCATCTCGGCGGCGTGTGCCCGGACGAGGTCGGCGAGGCGGTCGTGGCGCGCGTGTCCACTGCCGCGGTTGCGGTTCCCGTGTCCCAACTGGACGACCAACGAGCCGCGGACGGCGCGGGTGTCGATCCGGACGGCGAACGTCTGGTCCGTCCCCGGCAGTTCCGAGCCGGACCACGACAACAGCTCCGCGTCGGCGACGCTCGCGTACGGGACGGTGATCGTCTGGTCGTGCGAGCGGGCCGCCGACAGCCCGAACCGTTGGGGATCGAGCACACTGCCGAACAACCGCCGCAACGCCGACCCAGAGTGGTTGTCCACTGCCCCCGCGTAGCCGCTCGTCAGTGGGCCGTCGCCCGCGCCGCAGACGAGCCGGTCGGACGTGACGAACAGTCGTCCCTCGACGAGTTCCGCTGGCTGTCGCCCCGGTCGCTCCGTCACCGTGTAGTACGCCGGCGTGTCGGTCGTCTCGTCGGCGCTCACAGCAGACTCACCACCGCGAGGAACGTCAGAATCGACGGGGAGAACAGGAGCAACACGAACACCCAGTTGGTCGACCCATCGAGGTCGTCGCGGCTCGCCCGGAGGTAGCCGACGTTCTGGACGTTCGCGGACCAGTACGCGCCGACGAAGTCACCGAACACGGGCACGATCGAGATCACGAACTCCACGAAGAAGATCACGGACATCTTCGTGAGCGTCCACGTCGACGCGCCGAGCCGGAGTCCGTGGTAGACGAGCGTCATCGCGACGAGGAACATCGCCCCGTCGCCACCACCCGGCAACACTCCGACGATCGACGAGACGCCGATCCGGGCGTTCGTCCCGGGGACCCGGAACTCCTGATCGAGCCACACCGCGCGGTTCTCCAGTTCGTCGAGCCGCTCGTCGACCCGCACCGTCTCCGCGAACGCCTCGCGCGCTGCCGTCGGCGACGGCGTGTCTGCGGCCGAGACAGCAGTCGACGCACCACCCCCCGCAGAGTCCGTCTCCCGACCCGACGACGACCGTCGGCCGTCCGACTCGGACCGTGACGTGCGACTCTCGGTACTGTTGCCCGTCGCGTCGCTGCGCCGTGCGTCCGGCTCGCGTGCCGTGTCGTCACGTCGGTCGCCACCACGCTGTCCGGCGTCACCCTGTCCGGAGTCGGACTGCTCGCCGTCGGGCTGTCTCCTCTCGTGCCGTTCACCGTCACGGGTGCCGGACGACGCCGACGTATCGGACGACATCGAACTGCGAGACGACGGCGAACTGCCAGACGACGCCGGCGAGTCGGACGGTCTCGTGGTGTCGGTCTCCCGGTACACGGTGGTGTCATCCGGACTGTCCGCCGTCTCACTGGGGCTGTCGTCCGTGCCGTGGTCGACCGGGCTCCCCCACTCGTCGGAGCCCGTGTCACTCGACCCCCAGTCGTCGTCTGCGCTGCTCGATCCCCACGCGTCGGAATCGGCGTCACTCGATCCCCACGCGTCGTCCGTCGCGTCCGTCTCGTCGCCCCACGGATCGCCGGTGTTCCCCCAGTCGTCGTTCGACGCTCCCGACTCCCGGGTCGCTGTGTCGGTCACCGTCCCACCCGGGTGTGTGATCTCGAGGCCGTCGGGGGTGACGACGACCGTGATCTCTCCCGGGGTCGTCACCGAGTCGATCGACGCGACTGCACGACGGTCGTCCGTCGCGACCGCCAGATCGAACCCACCGTCGGGTGGGTCGGACCAGACGAACACCCGACCGGGATCGACGCGACGTTCTGTCGTCGCTCCCCCGCGATCTCCGATCGCTATCTGTCGGGGCTCGCTCGTCCGGTTCTGGACCCGAACCCCGTCTCTGTCGGCGGCGCGGTTCACGTCACCGTAGACTGTCAGACGAGAGTAAAAACGTGCCGTCGAGGAGCGAGATCGTCGACTGTCTCGTCGTGGCCACTCTGACGGGCTCTGTCCCGGATTTCCTCGACAGTGTCTCCATCTAGTTCGTCTCCAACAGCCTCCTCGACGGCGGCGAGTGGGTCGTCGGCGATCGGGAACAGCGCGACGTAGTTGGGGAGTTCGACGACCCGATACTCTTCGCCGAACCGTTCGCGTACGTCTTTCGGGAGATACAGCCGCCCGCGCTCGTCGGTGCTCTTCGACACGAAGCAGATTTGTGACAGGTGACAGATAGCTGTTTTCCCGTATATATGCCGTTCTTCCCGTCCGAACAGAGAGTGGTGACACCGACGAGACGGCGACGAGCCTCACTCAGGTGACCGCCTACTCCTCGAACAACGCGTCGTAGGAGGCCGCGATTGGGTAGCGCCACCCGCTGTCGAACGCCTTCCGGGTCACGCGCAGCGCTGGCGGCGTCTGCTCGCGTTTGAACTCCGAGCGAGTGAGTCGGCGGACGACGGTCTCGACCTGCTCGCGGGTCGCGTCGGTCGCGGCGACGATCTCCGCGATCGACGCCTTGTCGCCGACGTACCGTTCGACGACGGCGTCGATCACGTCGTACGGCGGGATCTCGTCTTCGTCGGACTGGTCTTCCGCCAACTCCGCCGTCGGTGCCTTCTCCAACACGCGCGTCGGGATCGGCGTGTCGGTCGCGCCCGCCGGCGGATCGGCGTTGAACGCCCGCGCGAGTTCGTACACCCGGCGTTTCGTGCAGTCGCCCAGCGGGGCGATCGCGCCGACCGCGTCGCCGTACAGCGTACAGTAGCCGACGGCGGCCTCGCTCTTGTTGTCCGGGGTCAACACCAACGCCCGCTCGTCGTTCGCGAGCCCCATCAGCACCGTCCCCCGGGCGCGGGCTTGGAGGTTCTCGCGGGTGATCCCCGCGAGCTCGTCGCGGTCGCTCAGTTCGCCGACAGTCGACTCGAACGCGGTCACGACCTCGTCGATGGCGGCCTCGCCGAACCGAACCCCGAGCCCGTCGGCGACGCCGGCGGCGTCTGTCCGGCTGTTCTCTGCGGTGATCCGGCTCGGCAACATCACCCCGTGAACCCGTTCGGGCCCGAGCGCCTCCGCGGCGAGTGCGGCCGTCACCGACGAGTCGATCCCACCCGACAGACCGACGATCACGCGGTCGAAGCCGGTCTTGGAGACGTAGTCGCGGATGCCGACCCCGAGCATCTGCCGGAGCTGTGCCGTCTCGTTCGGGAGCGCGGCGGGGGTCGCTGCGGTCTCGTCCCAGTCGGTGACCGTCACGCTCGTGTCGCCGAACGCCGACCGTGCGACGGGCTCACCCGTGGCGTCGACGACGAACGAGGCACCGTCGAACAACAGATCGTCGTCGCCACCGAACTGGTTCGCGAAGACGACGGGCGCGTCCACGTCGGCCGCGTGGCCGGCGAACCGCGTCTCCCGCTCGGCTGGCTTGCCGGCGTGGAACGGGCTCGCGGAGATGTTCACCAACAGGTCGACGCCCTCGTAGTCCGCGATCGGGTTCGTCCCGTGGCGTCGTTGGCCGGTCACCTCGTGGTCGTACCACGCGTCCTCACAGATCGTGAGCCCGACCTCCGCGTCGCCGACGGTCACCGTCGCGGGTTCGTCCCCGGGGTCGAAGTACCGGTGCTCGTCGAACACGTCGTAGGTGGGGAGGAGACGTTTCTGGTACCGCGCGACTCGCTCGCCGTCGCGGAAGACGCTCGCGACGTTCGTCGACGGCGGGCCCTCGTCGTCCGGATTGGGGGCCGTGTGACCGACCACGAGCGTGAGGTCGGCCTCGGTGTCGGTGACCGCACGGAGGTCGTCGACGGCGGCCCGCTCTGCCGCGAGTGTCGCGTCGCGGTGCAACAGGTCCCGCGGCGGGTAGCCCAGCAGGGCCAACTCCGGCGTCACGACTAGCTCTGCACCCCGGTCGACGGCCGTCTCGATCCCGTCGAGGAGGCTGTCTCTGTTCGCCGCCACTGCGCCGACGGTGGGGTTGTGCTGGACGGTCGCGACCGTCGGGAGGCGTCTGGTCACAGTCCCCGTTGGGGCTTGAGGTACATTACTGTTGGATTTCGCCCCGCCACACGACGTGCCGACACCACAACTGTTTCGTCGCCGAGGCGACGAGAACTGATCTCGGTGAGAGACGCGACAGCCTGGCCGGCGACGGTTACGAGACGGCAGGGGGGCGGCGAGTGGAACAGTTTCGGACGAGCGAGGGTGGTCGACCGTGAGTGACGGCCACGGCGGCTTCGAGAACGTCCGGGAGAACGTCGACGGCCACCCGATGGTCAGTCTGTTGCGGTACGCGACGCGGTACTGGCCGCGACTGTTGGTCGGTATCGTCGCGGCCATCGTCACCCGGGCGTCGCGGCTGGTCCCGCCGATCGTCGTCGCGACGGCGATCGACCGGATCGTCCTCGAGACCGGCAGCCCGGGGTTGCTCGCGGACGTGGGGCTGCTCCCGGGGGCGTCGATCGCGGGCGAGAGCGCCCGGCTGATGCTGCTCGAACGACTGGTCGTGCTCGCCGTGCTCGCGTACCTGGTGCGGTCGGTGACGCGGTTCGCATCGCGGTACCTGTTGCAGTCGTCGGCACAGAAGATCCAACGCGACCTCCGGAACGACACGTACGACCACCTCCAACGGCTGTCGATGGGGTTCTTCGCCGACCACCAGACCGGGGGGATGATGTCGATCCTCAACAGCGACGTGAACCGGTTGGAGCAGTTCCTCAACACGGAGTTCAGACAGGCGATCCGGGTCGTCGCCACCGTCGGCGGGATCTCGCTGGTGTTGTGGTACTACTCGCCGACGCTGGCGCTCGTCGCGCTCGCGCCGGTGCCGTTGGTCGGGGTCGCCAGCGCGGTGTTCCTCCGGGCGATCGAGCCACGGTACAAGTCGATCCGGGAGACGGTGAGCCGCCTCAACGCGCGACTGGAGAACAACCTCGGCGGCGTCGCGGTGGTGAAGGCGTTCGACCGGTACGACTTCGAACTCGGCCGCGTCGAGGCACAGAGCGAGACCTACCACGACGAACAGGTCGGCGCGCTCCGCATCCGGCGGGCGTTCTTCGCGGCACTGCGGTTCACCACCGGCGTGGTGTTCGTGATCGTGCTCTACCTCGGCGGGCAGTCGATCGTCACCGCCCCGGCGGGGGAGGCGCTCGTCTCGACGGGTGCGTTCGCGGCGTTCTTCCTCTACCTCCGCCGGCTCTACTCCCCGATGCGGCGGATCGGCCGGTCGGCCAACAAGTACCAACAGGCCAAGTCCAGCGCCGAGCGGGTGTTCGGTCTGCTCGGCCGGGAACGGGCGCTGACGACACCCGCGGACCCACACAGTCCGGCGACGATCGACGGTGCCGTCTCCTTCGAGGATGTCGCGTTCGGCTACACCGACGACGAGCAGGTGCTCCACGACATCTCGCTGGACGTGGAGCCGGGCGAGACGGTCGGGCTCGTCGGCGAGACCGGCGCGGGGAAGTCGACGCTCGTCAAGCTCGTCCCGCGGTTCCACGACGCCGACGCGGGTGGGGTGACAGTCGACGACATCGACGTGCGGGAGTACGACCTCCAGACCCTGCGCGGCGAGGTCGCGGTGATCGAACAGAACCCGTACCTGTTCTCCGGCACGGTCGCCGAGAACATCGCGTACGGCGACGACGAGACGCTCGCTGCCGAGACAGGTGACGAGACGGACGAGGAGCCGGACCGACCGACCGACACCAGTTCGTCGGACCGCCCGCCACACCGCGCGGAGATCGTCGCCGCCAGCCGGGCGGCCGCGGCCCACCAGTTCGTCCGAGAGCTCCCCGAGGGGTACGACACACAGATCGGCGAGCGCGGGGTGAAACTCTCCGGCGGCCAACGGCAGCGGCTCGCCATCGCCCGCGCACTGTTGAACGACCCGGCGATCATCGTCTTCGACGAGGCGACCAGTGACGTCGACACGAAGACCGAAGAGGAGATCCAGTCCGGGGTCGACCGTCTGATCGCGGACCGGACCGCGTTCGTCATCGCTCACCGGCTCTCGACCGTCGAGAGCGCCGACCGGGTCGTCGTGTTGGACGACGGCGAGATCGTCGAGAGCGGCACACACGAGGAACTGCTGGCCGCCTCCGGCGAGTACGCCTCGCTGTGGGCCGCACAGTCCGGCGAGGCGGACCCGTTCGACCGCGTCGAGTCGGAGTGAGTCACCCCCCGGACACGGCACCGTCGGCCCGCAGCGGGCGAGACAGTCCAGTCGATTGAAGTGTCCCGTCTGGGACGAGACTGTGTGGTCCTCGCACGTTCACTCTCCGAAGCAGTCGGTGCCGTCCGACGGGCACCGTCGTTGTTGCTGGTATCGTTCGCGGTCGTCGCGCTCCAACTCCCGGTACTGTTGACACAACAGGGGGTCGCGAGCCCGACGCTCGTCTCAGTGGTGTCGTCGATCGTCGCCTTGCTGGCCGGCCCGATCGTCCTCGCGGGCGCGGTCACGCTCGCCGCGGACGCACTCGACGGTGGCGGGGGTCTCGGGAGCTTCGTCGCCGGTGTCCGAGACCACGGCGTAGGAGTGTTCCTCGGCTACCTCCTGTTCTTGTTCCTCGCCGTGCTACTCGGGGGTGTGGGGTTCGTCGTGTTCCTGATCGGCGGGGTGTTCATCGGGCTCGGCGTCGTCTTGGGCGGCGGTGGTATCGGCGTCGGGATTCTCGGGGTGGTCGCGTTCCTCCTGTTGCTGTTTGTCGTGTTCGTAGTGCCGGTGTTGTTCGTCCACTTCTTCGCACACGCGGTCGTGCTCGACGACCAGTCGGTCGGTGACGCCTTCCGGCGGAGCTTCGGCGTCGTCAGCGGGAACTTCCTCAGAGCACTCGGCTACGGGGTGCTCGTGTTCGGGTCCGGCCTCGTCGGGGGTCTCGTCGGGGCCATCGGCTCACCCGGTGAGGTGGGGTCCCCAGCCACTCCATCGGTGGCCGAGACTGTCACCTGGCTCCCGGTGTTGTCGGGGACGGAACTGCTCGCGGTCCAGATCGCCGGGCTGGTGTTCTCTGGGCTGCTCAGCGCGGTGTACTGGCCGTTCTCGGTCGCCGTCTACCGCCGGTTCCGGGACCGCGTCGTCGACTCGGAGCCTACCGGAGCGTTGTGAGCCGGCGGCCGTGGTGTCGCTAGTCGTCCGACAGGAACGGGAACGTCCCCTGGTCGAACGCGTCGGCACCGAACGACGTGATCGTCTCGTGGGGGAGCAGCCGCGGGAACTGACAGACGGCGGCGTCTTTCCAGTCCGGGAAGACGACGCGATCGCCGGCCCGGTGTCGCTGCCAGGTCGTCCGCGCCACGTCGACTGGGTCGTGTGTCAACCCGTCGTCGACGCCGCTGTCGCCCATCCCGCCGCGTTCGACGAACTCCGTGTCGACTGCCGTCGGACAGACGACCGACACTGTCACCTGTGGCTCTAGTTCTGCGGCCAGCGCCCGGGCGAAGAAGTTGACGAACGCCTTGCTCGCGGCGTACGTCGCCGCCCGTGGCGCGGGGTAGTAGCCGGCTGCCGAGCCGACGAGCACGATCCCACCCGCGCCACGGGCGGCCATCTCGGGGGCGACCCGACCGGCGAGTTCCGCGGTCGCGGTCGCGTTCACTCGTACCTGGTTGCGGAGCCGTTCCGGTTCCGTCTTCGTGACCGGACCGTACGTCGGAAAGCCGGCGCTGTCGACGAGTCGGTCGACACGGTGGTCCGTCTCCGCGACACGCTCGTACAGTCGTGCGACGCCGTCTGGCTCCGCGAGATCCTGTGGGAGCACCGTCGTCGCGACGTCGTACTCCCCGCGAGCCTCGCTGGCTACGTCGCGGAGTCGTTCCTCGCGGCGGGCCGTCAACAGGAGGTCGTAGCCGTCGGCGGCCGCCTCCAACGCCAGCGCCGCACCGATCCCGCTGGAGGCACCCGTCACCAGCGCCGCACCGTCGTCGTGGGTAGACACGACAGGTACGTCGTGTCGGTCGTACTTCAACGGGGCGGAGAACGGGACCGCACCCGTGGTCGACAGTCGGGCAGACTCAGTCGATCTGCCGGGCCGCCGGCGCGCCGACCGCCGCGGTGTCTTCGACTCCGATCACCGACGGTGACCAGTCTGCCGACGCGACAGACGGTGTCGCGGCCGACACCGACCGCGTGGTGTTGATCGTCGGGACCGACGTGTTCGTCGTCGTCGTATTACTCGTGCCGGTCGTCTGCGGGTCGAGGATGATCGGCGTGTTGCCGCTCCCGTTGCCGCCCGAGCCGACGACGAACACCGACCCGCCCTGGAGTGCACTGATGTACTGCTGGCGGAGGACGATCGGGTTGTCGCGGAGCGCCTGCCCCTCGATCTCGACGACATCGGCCCGCGCCTGTGCCTGGACACGTTGTTGTTCCGCGCGGGCACGTTCCTGTTCGATCCGTTCCTGTTCGACCTGGACGCGTTGTTTCGCCTCCTCCTTCTCGTCGAGTGCCTGGTCGATGGAGTCGGGGAGGTTGACGTTACGGATCTGTACCTCTTCGAGGATCACCGGCTCTGCCTCGAACGAGTTGTTGAGCGCCTCTGCAGTGATCCGGCCGAGCCGCTGACGGCTCTCCGTCTTGTAGATGGCGCTGTCGCCGGTCGTCTGGAGCGACGACGCCTCGTCGCGCAACACCGACCGGATCGTCGGCCTGATCAGGCGGCGTTCCAACTGATCTTCGTCGTTCCAGTCCTCGACGAACGTGTCGGCGGCGTTCGAGTCGATCCGGTAGCGCACCGTCACGTCGATGTCGACGGACGACCCGTTGACCGTCTTGACGGTGATGGCGTCCGCCTCGTTGCGGTTCCCCTCACCCTGTGTGTTCGACATCGTGTACGTCCGCGGGCGGATCTCGACGTTCTGGATCTGTTCGACGACCGGCACCACCAGGTGTGCGCCGCTGTCGCGGGTGTCACCCGTGACCGCGCCGAACTCCTTGACCACACCCTCGTGGCCCTCCGGCACCTGGTTGTACGCGAGGCCGGCACCGACCAGCCCGAAGACCAACAACACCGCGACGAGAGACACACTGACCTGCCGTCTGTCTACCATGTGTCCTCCGCGGTGTCTGTCGGTTCACCGAGAGCTACGCGGCGAGCGGTACGTCTAGGGACCAACTGCGTGGCGGCCGTCGCGGCGACGACCGCCGGGGTCTCTCGCACGACACACGTTTCGGCGAAGTCTGGCTTAATTCGTTCGGGTCTGTCACGTCGGCTGGAACGACGACCGAGACCAGACCGATCGGTCGAGTGCCGGTCGCCGGGACGACGGACCACGGGGGCGGCGAGCGTCGCGGTCTCGACCAGGGAGACGAACGTCGCGGTCCGAATGAAGCAGCGAGAGGTTCGCCTTGCAACACAGGTAAGTGTGCTAGAATTGTACGATACGTACATGCAAACCGAACGACCGGACCCGAGCGAGTACAGTTGGAGCTTCGAGACGCGCGGATCCGTCGGCGTCTGGGACATCCGCGGGTGGGACGGTTGGGCAGACGAGACGCTGGCGGCCGTGAGCCGACACTACCGG
>P_A23_Liq_2_FmtDRAFT_1000195_pt1 | contig 13838 bp, 11 predicted proteins | sample PonA232FremontCA_FD_10599 | JGI IMG/M metagenome (IMG submission 10599) | reverse complement strand
CGCGGTGAGGCCGGCGTTGGTCAGCGTCCCGCTGCCGGCGTCGACGAGTGCGGCCGGCGTTGTCAGATCGGCGGCCGCGAGCGTGTCCGCCCGGCCGGAGCCGATCCCGTCGACGGCAGTCAGTCCGACCGCGTCGGCGGCGACGCCGTGTTCGACACGAGCGGCGACCCGCGCGACCAGCCCGGCAGTCTGTGGATCGGCGAACGTCTGGGCGAACTCCCGGAACGCCGCCAGGAGTCGGAGCGCGTTCTGGCGGATCACCCACGCGTCCGACCGGAGATCCGACGGGACGCTGTCGGCGACGGACGCACGGAGGATCGCCAACACCTTCTGCGGGCCGTCGTCGAGTTCGTCGGCCCGTGGTGTAGTCGCCCGGGTCGCGACGCCGCCGACCGTCGAGACTGATTCGCGCCCGCCCGAGAGGATCGTGTCGACGGCGTCTCGTTCGGAACTCCGGGCGGAGACGGAGTCGAACTCCGTGGCGGTCGCGACCGACCGCAACACCGCCGGCTCGTCCACCCGGTCGCGGTCCAGTGTCGCCCGGAACCGTTCGGCGGTGTCGAGTCGGAGGTAGTAGTCGGAGGCGAGTCGTCCCAACGCGGTCGGCGACAACCCGAGCCGGTCGTCCGTCTCCGCGAACCCGCTGTCGACCAACCCCTCGACGGTCCCCCGGACGCGGTCACGCAGGTCGGCGAACCCGTACGACTCCGGCCGGGACTGGGCTCGGACGTAGTAGAACGTCGTCTCCAACCACCCCATCACGTCCGCGAGGCTGTCGACGGTGCCGAGCGCGATCTCGGCGTTAAGGTGGGTCTCCAGGTCGCCGGGGGCCGTCCCGTCGACTCCCGGTCGGCCGGCGAGGTGTGACTCGATCTCCTTCCCCTCTCGGAGCAACGACCGGTACTTGTCCGCCTCCGAGCGGTCCGACACCACCCAGCCGTACCCCACGTCGTCGTACCCCGGCCGCCCCGCCCGGCCGAGCATCTGGAGCACGTCCAACGGGCTCACGTCCACCTCACCCTCCAGTGGGTCGTGGTAGTTCGTGTCCCGAATCACCACACACCGCGCGGGGAGGTTCACCCCCCACGCGAGCGTCGAGGTGGAGAACAACACGCCGACCGTCCCCTCGCGGAACCACTCTTCGACGGCGTTGCGGTCGTTCGTCGACAGTCCGGCGTGGTGGAACGCGACCCCGTCGGGGATCGACTTCCGGAGCGTCTCGTCGTCTAACTCGGCCGCTTCGGTGTGGAGGTCGTAGTCCCCCCGCGCCCCCATCGGCACGTCGCGCTCGGCGAGTTCGTCACGCGCCTTCTTGGCTGCCATCACCGCGTCCTGCCGGGAGGCGACGAACACCAACGCCTGCCCGTCCTCACGGACGTGCGGCTCCGCGAGATCCAACGCCCGGTAGAGCCGACGGTACTTGTCCGCGAAGCTGTTCTCCCCGTGGGTGTACGTCTTCACCCCGGTCTCCAACTCGACGGGGCGGTAGTCGTCACCGAACTGGAAGGTGGCCGCGGGCGGGGCGTCGAGCCAGTCGGCCACGTCGTCGACGTTCTTCATCGTCGCCGACAACGCGATCACACGCGGATCACACAGTCGGCGGAGCCGCGACACCGTCGCCTCCAACACCGACCCGCGTTTTTCGGAGTCGAGCAGGTGGACCTCGTCGATCACCACACAGTCCACGTCGGTGACGAAGCTGTACCGCGCCGACTCGTGTTTCCGGGTCGCGGAGTCGGCCTTCTCGGGTGTCATCACCAGAATGTCCGCCCGTTCGGCCCGCCGTGGGTCGAGATCGCGTTCCCCGGTGACGACCGCCACGGAGTAGCCCAGTTCCTCGAACCGTTCCCACTCCGACTCCTTCTCGGTGGTGAGCGCGCGCAACGGCGCGAGGAACAACGCGGTGCCGCCCCGCGAGAGCGTACGACAGATCGCCAGCTCGGCGAGTGCGGTCTTCCCGGAGGCGGTCGGCGCGGCCGCGACGACGTTGTCGTCCGTCTCCAGAACGGCCGGCAACGCCTCGCGTTGCATCCGGTTGAACTCCTCGAACTCGAAGGCGTCTGCGAACTCCGGGACGGCGTCTGCGACGTTCATAGTTGGGTGTAGCGCGGGTGGGTCGCGACGGCGACTGTCTCGTCTGGTCGACTTCCGACAGTGACGCGAAAAGGCCTTTCTCTCCCGGCCAGTCACGGCACGGCCGCGGCGAGCGAACGGTCGCTACAGGTCGGCCCGTTCGAACCGAGCGAGCCCGGCCAGTGGGGGCGCGACGAGCCACACACCCAACATCAGGACCGCCGCCGCCTCCGTAACCTGTTGGAACTGTTGTTCGACCGACGGCGGCGCGAGCAGGGTCCCGGCGAGGAACTCGCGGGAGACGATCTTGAACGCGCCGGTCGGGTTGAGCACCTGGAGCAGTGTCTGGAGCTCGCCGATCGTCACCGGGAGCCACGAGGGGCCGCCACCGAGGCCGAGGACGAACGGGAGTGCGTTGTTGATCCCTCCGAGGACGACGGTGAACAGGAAGTACACCCCGATCGCAGCCGCGACCGCGGCCGTCCCGGAGCTGGTGATCGCCGAACAACCGACCGCGATTGCGACGTAGACGGCCGCGAGCACCACCATCAACAGTAGGTAGCCGAGGTAGTCCAACGGCGCGAACTGCAACGGCCCCAGCGCCGCCACTAGCGCCGGCAGCAGGAACCCCACGAACAACGGCACGCCGACGGCGGCCGTCCGTCCGAGAACCTTCCCGGTGACCACGTCCACTCGGGAGTGGGGCAGCGACAACAACAGCTTCAACGAGCCCGACTCGCGTTCACCGACGACCGCGCGGTGGGCGACCACCAACGCGATCAACGGTACCAGTCCGGTGGTGAACCCACCGTTCATGAACCCGAGAACCGCACTCGTCGAGAACGTCTGGGCCTCCGACCCGGAGAGGAACTGTGCACCGATCAGCATGAACGCCGTCGTGATCGACACGAACAACACTGCGAGCCCCAACAACCACCGCGACCGCACCGCGTCTCGGAAGTCCTTCCGGGCGATGGCTTCGACGCTCACTGTCCCACCTCCGTCGTCGGGGCGGTCACGTCCGACTCCTCGCCGGCGTAGTGTAAGAACAGGTCCTCCAGCGAGGTGTCTTCGGTGGTGAAGTCCTCCACCTCGACACCCGCCTCTCCCAGGGCCGCGACGACTGCGGTCTTCGCCTCCGCGTCACAGTCGACGGTGACGGTGTCACCGTCCACCTCGGCGCTCTCGACGCCGTCCAGTTCGCGAACCTCTGTGAGATCCCCCTCGCCGGCGGCGTCAACGGTGACGATCAGCCGTTCACCGGTGCCGACCGCCTCCCGGAGTCCCTCGATGCTGTCCTCGGCGACCAACTCCCCGTCGCGCATGATCCCCACGCGGTCACACACTGTCTCCACCTGCCCGAGCACGTGCGAGGAGAAGAAGACGGCCGCACCCCGATCCGCCTCGCGTTGGACGATCTCCCGCATCTCCTTGGCACCCTCCGGGTCCAACCCCGTGGAGGGCTCGTCTAAGATCAGGAGGTCGGGGTCGCCGACGAGCGCCATCGCGAGGACGAGTCGTTGGCGCATCCCCTTCGAGTAGTCGCCGGCCTTCCGGCCCCCGGCACCGGCGAGGCCGACCCGGTCGAGTAACACGTCCGGGTCCGCGTCGGCCGTCTTCGACTCGACGGCGAACTCTAGGTGTTGGCGACCGGTGAGTCGGTCGTACACGTCGTACCCCTCGGGGAGCACGCCGATCCGTCGCCGGACGGCCGTCGGCTCCCGTTGGGCGTCCATCGAGAGCACTTCGACGCTCCCCGTCGTCGGGCGGACGAAGTCGAGCAACATGTTGATCGTCGTCGACTTCCCCGCGCCGTTCGGCCCGAGGAAGCCGTAGATCTCTCCCGACTCCACCCGCAAGTCGAGATCGCGGACGGCGACGATGTCGCCGTACCGCTTGGTGACGCCGGACAACGAGATAGCGGTCATACCAGTCGTTCCAGCGGATTCCGTTAAATGGTTTGGGAGGGTGTTCCGGTTCTGTGCCCCTACCCGCCACGGAGGAGTAGGTCGCCTGTCGTCGGCAGTGTCGACAGTGTGCGGCACACGGAACCGGAACCAGTACACCGATCACCCGCCGAGGCGAACGGCAGTGTATGCGACACCGCGAAGTCGAGACCGAGGCGGAGTATCTCGCGCGGATGGAGACGGGCAACGACTGGCGCGAGGAGATCGAGACACTGGCCGACCGCGAGGAGGTCGACGCCGGCTGGTTCGCCGCGATGGGTGCCGTGCGGGCGGCGGAGCTGTGGTTCTACGACCAACGCGAGAAGGAGTACCACGCCGTCGAGTTCGACGAGCCGTTGGAGGTGGCGGCGTGTGTCGGCAACGTCTCACTGCTCGACGGGGAGCGGTTCGCCCACACTCACGCCGTGCTCTCGCGGGAGAACGGCCAGTCGGTGGCGGGGCACCTCGACAGCGCTCGGGTGTTCGCCGGCGAGGTGTACCTCCGGTCGTTCGCGGAGCCGTTGGAACGGAGCCACCACGAACGGACGGATCTGGACCTGTGGCTGCACGACGGCCGCGACGAGCCGTAGTCGGCCACCGGAGTGGCCGACAACGGGGGGTGACGGTCCAACGTTTGCCAAGGCTTTTACCGGTGCGAGAGAGAACAGTGTGACAAGCGGGTTCTCGTCGCCAATCGAGCGACAGACCGTCGAACCCGACCGGGTCTCTCCGCGTCGGACGGCTCTTGCCGCCGGGTGGGTTCGGCTCCGCGAAGTTCAACCCATGCCACGGGTCAGATCACCCCCGTTACGAACGTTCTCGCAGCCATGAGTCAGGTCGAACGCCAACTAGACGAGACGAAGGCACAGATCGAAGCCGAGATTCCGGACGACATCAGCGTCACCGACGTCACCTACGAGGGGCCGGAGTTGGTCGTCTACACGCGGCACCCGAAACAGTTCGCCCAGAACGGCGATCTGATCCGCGATCTCGCCTCGAAGCTCCGCAAACGCATCACCGTCCGCCCACACCCGGACGTGTTGTCGCTCCCCCGAGAGGCGGACGACGACGTCCGCGAGATCGTCCCCGAGGAAGCGGGAGTGACCGATCTCGACTTCCACCAGGACACCGGGGAGGTGGTGATCGAGGCCGAGAAGCCCGGGTTGGTGATCGGCCGTCACGGCTCGACACTCCGCGAGATCACCAAACAGGTCGGCTGGACCCCGGAGGTCGTCCGGACACCACCGATCGAGTCGTCGACGGTGTCGAACGTCCGGAACTTCCTGAAACACGAACGCGAGGAACGACGGGAAGTGCTCGAACGGGTCGGCCGCCAGATCCACCGCGAGGAGATGGCCGACGACCAGTGGGTGCGGATCTCCACGCTAGGGTGTTGTCGGGAGGTCGGGCGCGCGGCGTTCGTGCTCAACACCGCCGAGACACGGGTGTTGATCGACTGTGGTGACAAACCCGGCTCCGACGACGTACCGTACCTCCAGGTGCCGGAGGCGTTGGGTGCGGGCGCGAGCAACCTCGATGCAGTCGTGCTCACCCACGCCCACCTCGACCACTCCGCGCTCATCCCACTCCTGTTCAAGTACGGCTACGACGGGCCGATCTACTGTACGGAGCCGACACGAGACCTGGTGGGGCTGCTCACGTTGGACTACCTCGACGTGGCCGCCAAGGAGGGGCGCACCCCGCCGTACGACTCCGAACAGGTGCGGGAGGCGATCAAACACTGCATCCCGTTGGAGTACGGCGACGTGACCGACATCGCGCCGGACGTGAAGCTGACGATGCACAACGCCGGTCACATTCTCGGCTCCGCCGTCTCACACTTCCACGTCGGCGACGGACTGTACAACGTCTGTTTCTCCGGCGACATCCACTACGAGGACACCCGGTTGTTCAACGGCGCGGTCAACGACTTCCCGCGGGTGGAGACGCTCGTGTTGGAGTCCACCTACGGCGGTCGCAACGACTACCAGACGGACCAGGAGGACTCCGAACGGAAGCTGTTGGAGGTGATCCAGGAGACGTACGACCGCGACGGGAAGGTGGTGATCCCCGCGTTCGCGGTCGGGCGGTCACAGGAGATGATGCTCGTGTTGGAGGAGGCGATGCGGTCGGGGAAGATCCCCTCGATGCCGGTCCACCTCGACGGGATGATCTGGGAGGCGACCGCGATCCACACCACCTACCCGGAGTACCTGCGCGACGACCTCCAGGATCGGATCTTCCACGACGACGAGAACCCGTTCCTCGCCGACGAGTTCAACCACATCGACGGCGGCCAGGAGGAACGCCAGGAGGTCGCCGACGGGGAGCCGTGTATCGTGTTGTCCACCTCGGGGATGGTCACCGGCGGGCCGATCATGTCGTGGCTCCGACTGCTCGGCAGCGACCCCGACTCGACGCTCGCCTTCGTCGGCTACCAGGCACAGGGGACGCTGGGCGACAAGATCCAACGCGGCCAGGACCGTATTCCGGTGCAGGACCCCGAGGATCCACGCCGCAACAGCACGCTCAGCCTGGAGATGAACGTCGAGACCGTCGACGGGTTCTCCGGTCACGCCGACCGCCAGGGGTTGGAGAACTTCGTCCGGACGATGAACCCGCGCCCCGAGAAGGTGTTGTGTGTCCACGGCGACGAACGGTCCGTTCAGGATCTCTCCTCGGCACTGTACCACGACTACAACATGCGGACGTTCGCGCCCAAGAACCTGGAGACGTTCCGGTTCGAGTGACTGGGTGGGGTCGGGCTCCGTTCGCGCCTCGGCGCTGGCGTCAGTGTCAGGTGTCGGGGTATTTACAGCCGACTACGTGTATACGAGTACACGGATGCGGACGGTGTACCCACCGTAGCTGACGAACCGGCCGACCGCTTCCTCGGGTGATCCGGGAAGACGCCGGTAAGCCTCCCTCGTCTCGTCCAGTTTTCGTTCCGGAATTGGGACGACGGCAGTCTCTACCGTCCTGTTCGACTCGTAGACACTGACCGCCCTCTGGGTCGCGTTCCGGAGTCGCTCGTCGTCGACCTCCGACAACGGCACTGGCTCGGCGTCGGGCGAATCCGAGAGGACGACCTTCGCATCCACCTGTCCGCCAGTTTCCGATCCGACGAGTCCCGCACAACCGGCGACGACGATGAGCAGGGTGACCGCGGCTACTCCTCGTAGGTGGTTCATACAGTAGGGTTTACCTCTTGTTCTCCATCTGTTACAGAAGTTGCGTAATATCTTCGACTAGGATCACCGAAGTGCCCGCCCTGTACACCAACTATCAGAATGTGCTCGTTCTCGGACATGTACCGCGCCCCGAGAAGGTGTTGTGTGTCCACGGCGACGAACGATCCGTCCAAGATCTTTCCTCGGCACTGTACCACGACTACAACATGCGGACGTTCGCGCTCAAGAACCTCGAGACGTTCCGGTTCGAGTGACGGGGTGGGGTTGGGCCCCGTTCGCGTCTCGGCGCTGGTGTCACCCTCGCCGTCGAGGTCACAGAGTAGTTACGGCTAACTAATTGTATATGAGCACAAGAACACGAACGGTGTATCCGCGGTAACTGACGAGTCGGCCAGTTTTTTCCTCTGGTCGCTCGGGGAGCCGCATGTAGGCCTTTCTTGTCTGGTCCAATTTTGCATCTGGAACCGAGACACTGACGAACTCTGCGGTCCCGTTCGACTCGTAGGCACTGACCGCCTTCTTCGTCGCGTTCCGGAGTCGCTCGTCGTCGACTTCCGACAACGGGACTGGCTCGGCGTCGGGCGAACCCGGAGAGACAACATTCGCCTCAACCTTTCCGCTAGGTCCCGACCCGACGAGTCCCGCACAACCGGCGACGACGAGCAGGGAGACGACAGCGACCGCTCGCACACAGTTCGTACCGACGGAACGGTCGTCGCGTTCACCGAGCATCGGGTGACACCCCACTCTCCGGCGTCCGCAACGGGCCACTGGAGTCAGGTCTCTTCTCGTTCACCTTCGTTCAGACTCCTCGGTCGTTCTCTGTAGCTCTACGTCGCAGGGCCCCTCTCTCGGTCGTCGTGCAGTCCCCACGTCAGTGCTACTCGGAGAACGAGACGGCCGTGACCGTCTCGTCTGGCTCGACCGCGGCAGCCACTCGCCTCGTCGCGCGCCAGGTGTCCGTGTGGCCTCGGTCCGCGCCCGAGCGAGATTCACTTCCGTATCGGGTCGCTCGTGTGTCCAATCACACACCAGACCACAGAATCCGTACACAGTCCCGATATGTGTACAGACGCAGTTGGAATTCTTTAACACAGGACGAACAGACAACACAGACAGTGGTCGTGTCGGTCCCGACAAGTAATTGTGGGGTCCACGTTATCGGATGAGTATGAAACGGCTCTGGGGGGAGGAGGGCACGACAGACGGGTTCAGACGGGAGTTCGCACAGTGGGCTCGCGACCACGGGGGGACGCTCGTCGACAACGAGAACGACGCCATCTTCTGTGAGTTCGACGGCACCGAGACACACGCCAGTTTCGAGATCGGCGTCTACGAGGCGGGCGGACAACACGTTCTCCGGTTCGACACGATTCGGGAGGAGATCGAACTGAAGGTGCTCGCGGAGTACGCGATCGACGGCTCCACGCTCGTGGTCAAGTCCGACCAGGGGAGCCGGGAGTTCGAACTCGACGTGGCCAGCGGTAACTGGAGCGTCCGGAAACGGCCGATCTGAGGCGGACTACTCTGCGTCCCGGTCGCGTTCGCTCGTCGCGGCGTGACCCAACTCCGCCTCGACGGCGTCGACCTTCTCGAAGGCGCGTTGGTCGGTCGCCCGTTTGTCGTCGATCTTGAGGAACGTGCTCACGCGGTCGCCGTCGACGGCTTCGTGAGCGGCCTGGACGGCGTCGAGGAGCTCGCCGATCTCTTCGGTCTCGATCACAGTCCCCATCGGGTTCGTCTCGTAGGCGACACCCGCCTCGTCCAACGCCGCGACCGCCTTCGCCACCTCGTCTGCCATGCTGTCTTCGACCACCGGTGCGACCGAGAGGAGTGCGATCACCGTCACACACTGGCTGGGGCCGGCACCGAGAAGACGCTGACGGGTGGCGAGGAGTCAGGGCGGGCGGTCGTCGCCGGCTGCGAGACGACAGTAGAGTTACCACGGTGGGGAACCGACGGCCGGGTGTGACGTACCGTTCGCACCCCGTTCGGCGGCTGTGTGAGAGCCCGGCGGCGGACGCGACCGTGACGCTCGTCGTCGGTGTCGACGACGAGACGGACGAGGCAGAACTGCGCGAGCGGCTCCCCCGGACGGAGACCGTCGATCCACTGCCGTACGACAGCTTCCGGGTGACCGTTCCGGAGCCGGCCGTCGCAGACGTGTGTGCGGTCGACGGTGTGACGCGTGTCGAGACCGCGAACGTGATCGGCACCGGCGATGCTGGCGAAGACATCTGACACCGGTGTCGTCGCTCGTCTCGTGTGTGCTCCGTCGTCAGTCGGCACCGTGAGGTGGTGCGTGCCCACAGTCGGGACACTGCCACACGCCGTCTTCCGGGCCGAACACGACACCACAGGTCGGACAGGTTGTCTCCATGCAGTTCTCGCTACGGTCGGCGAGGGGGTAGTTCTCGCGAGGAACCCGACGGCGTGAGAACGCGGCCGATAGTTCCTCGTTCTCGTCGTACAACCAGTTACAGTCGGGGTGCGACCGATACGAGCACAGGTTGAACACTGTCGGCTGTACCGAAAACTACACCTACGACCGGACGGCACGCGGTGACATGGATCTCCTCTCGATGTCGGATCTCCGCACGCAGTTCACTACCGAACGGGGCGACGTGAAGGCAGTCGACGGTGTCGACCTGACGATCCGGGAGGGGGAGACGGTCGGGTTGGTCGGCGAGTCCGGGTCGGGGAAGTCCGTCACCGCGCTGTCGGCGATGGACCTCGTGGACGACCCCGGCGAGATCGTCGGTGGGCGTGTGACGCTCCGCGCGCCGGACGTGATCCCGGCACTCCTGCCGCGCCACGCCGACGGGATCGCCAGCTACCCGAACGGGCTCGGCGAGGCACTGGCGCGGCTGGCCGACGCGTGTCGCGACGGAGCACTCGGCGGCGTCGCGGAGGAACTCGCCGGAATCGCCGCCGACTGTGCCGAGCTCGACGACCCCGCCGGGTTGGCTCCGGAGTTGGAAGACGCCGCCGACCGGCTCCGAACCGGTGGGGACCCGGACGCGGTCGCCGACGAACTCGAAGACGCCGTCGAGCGGTCCCGCGACGGGTTCGTCTTTCTGGAGACGGCGGGGGTCGACGGCACGGCCGAGGCGGACCCGCGGACGGTGTTGCGTCGGGAGCCGGATCGCGTCGAGGCGGTGACAGTCGAGGACGCGGTGATCGACCTGACGGCTGCGCCGGAGGCGGCGATGCGTGACGTTCGCGGCGGGGTCGTGAGCATGATCTTCCAGGACCCGATGACCTCGCTCAACCCCGCGTTGACCGTCGGCGAACAGGTCGCCGAGAGTCTCCGGCTCCACCAGTTCGACGGCCGACGGCCGGACTCCTGGCGCAACGCGATCAGAGAGGTCGTGTCGTCCGTGCGTGGCGAGACGGACGAGGCGGTTCTCGACCGTGTGGTCGAGGTGCTCTCGGAGGTGGGGATTCCGGAGCCGACCGAACGGGTCGACGACTACCCCCACGAGTTCTCCGGCGGGATGCGCCAACGCGTGTTGATCGCCATCGCGTTGGCGTGTCGACCGCAGTTGTTGGTCGCCGACGAGCCGACGACCGCACTCGACGTGACGATCCAAGCGCAGATCCTCGAGTTGATCAACGACCTCCAGACGGAACTGGGGATGTCCGTGTTGATGATCACGCACGATCTGGGGGTCGTCGCGGAGACGTGTGACCGGGTGGCGGTGATGTACGCCGGCGAGATCGTCGAGGCGGGGCCCGTCGAGGAAATCTTCCACGACCCCGCACACCCGTACACCTACACGTTGTTGGAGTCGATCCCCACGGAGGACGCCGACCGACTCACCCCGATCGAGGGGAACGTCCCGGACCTGATCGACGTGCCGAGCGGTTGTAACTTCGCCGACCGGTGTCCGTGGGAACGACCGGAGTGTACGACCGGGCCGGTGCCGGTTCGGGACCACGGCGACGAGGAGACCACCCACCGGGCGCGGTGTGTGCTCGACGACTTCGACGAGAACGAGTACGGCACCGACGACCCCGGCGGCGAGGAGACGAGCGTGGGCGAGAGACTGGTGTCCGTCGACGGGTTGGAGAAACACTTCTCGCGGGCAGACGGCTACCTCGACAGACTCCTCTCGTCGGACACCGAGAGCGTGAAGGCCGTCGACGGGGTGGACCTGGGGGTCTACGAGGGTGAGACGCTCGGGTTGGTCGGGGAGTCCGGCTGTGGGAAGTCGACCACCGGGCGGTCGTTGCTGCGGTTGTTGGAGCCGACGGACGGTACTGTCGTGTTCGCGGGCGAGGAGCTGACGGGGCTGTCGGACGACGAGATGCGCGCCCGGCGGACGGATCTCCAGATGATCTTCCAGGACCCGATGTCGAGTCTCGACCCGCGGATGACGGTCGGGCAGATCGTCGCCGAGCCGCTCCAGATCCACGACCTGCCCGAAGAGTCGCCCGCCGAGGGGGAGAACCGTCGGGACCAACGCCGCCGTCGCGTCGACGAACTGTTGGACGCGGTCGGGTTGGACCCCAGCCAGCGTGGGCGGTACCCACACGAACTCTCCGGCGGGCAACGCCAACGGATCGGGATCGCCCGGGCGTTGGCGGTCGATCCGGACTTCGTCGTCGCCGACGAACCGGTGTCGGCGTTGGACGTCTCGGTGCAAGCGCAGATCCTCAACCTGTTGGAGGATCTCCAAGAGGAGTTCGGCCTGACGTACCTGTTCATCGCGCACGATCTCGGCGTGGTGCGGCACATCTGTGACCGGGTGGCGGTGATGTACCTCGGTCGGATCGTCGAGACCGCCGCGACGGAGACGTTGTTCGACGAGCCGCGACACCCGTACACACGGGCGTTGTTGTCGGCGATTCCGTCGCCGGACCCGACCGCCGACACGGACGACCGAGTGATCCTGGAGGGCGACGTGCCGTCGCCGGTCGACCCCCCCTCTGGGTGTCACTTCCGGACGCGGTGTCCAGCGGTGATCCCACCGGACGGGATGGCGATCGATCAGGCGACGTTCCGGGCGGTGACGAACTACCGCCAACGGGTCGAACGGGGGGCGATCGACCCGGTGGACGTACGCGAGGAGGTCGCCGCCGAGGCGGGTGTCGCGACCGACGGCGGAGACGTGGACCTCAAACGGGCAGTACGGGAACGGTTCGGGATCGACTCGTTGCCGGCCCGGGCCGACGAGGCCGTCGCCGAGAGCGTCGATCACCTCGCGGACGGCGACTTCGCGGCCGCGAGCGAGGCGTTGTCCGTCTTCGCGTCCGTCTGTGAGCGCGACGATCCGTCGTTGGGTGACGGTGAGCACCCGTCGGCGTGTCACCTCACTGACTGACGGGCGTGTTCCTCGCACTTCCGGATTGGTTGTTACTGTTTCGTGAGTGACCAACGACGAACCGGGTTGCAGCTACGGTCTCGACTTCGGAATTTTTATACTCCGGAACGCCACGAGTGGGAACGTATGTCACGGGACGACGCGGACAGACGGGAGTTCCTGAAGGCCGTCGGTGGGGCGGCTGCGACGGGGACACTGGCGGCGACCGCCGGCTGTGCGGGGAACACGGCCGAGACCGACACCCCGGGAAGTGGGGACAGTACCGAGACAGAGACCGGTGGCGGGAGCAGTGACGTGAGTGGGACACTCGTGTACGCGCGCGGTGATCACCCACAGAACTACGACCCACAACAGACCACCAACGGCGAGGTAGCGAAGGTCGCCAACCAGGTGTTCGACTCGCTGATCCAGTTCGAGCCGGGCAGTGGTGGTGCCCTCGCCGACAGTCTCGCCACGGACTACTCGCTGGAGGGGACGACCGCGACCCTCACGCTCCGAGAGGGGGTGACGTTCCACGACGGCGAGGAGTTCACCGCCGCGGACGCGAGGGCGACCGTCCGACGGTTCACCGACGAGGAGTACGACTACTACCTCGGCAACGAGAACCGCTCGGGGTACGGCGCGTTCACGTTCGGCAACTGGGTGGAGAGTATCGACGCCGCCGACGACTACGAACTGACGTTCGAACTCACCCAGCAGTTCGCGCCGTTCCTGCGGAACCTGGCGATGTTCGCGGCCGCGATCCTCTCGGAGAACCAGATCGAGAGCTACGAGGGGGGCGGCGAGCCGCAGGTCGCGCTCGGCGGGGAACCGGTCGGTACCGGACCCTTCGAGTTCGCCGAGTTGGACAACGAGAACAGCCGCGTCCTGTTGGAGGCGAACACGGACTACTGGGGCGACGGGCCGAACGTCGAGCGAGTGGTGTTCCGCGAGATCGGCGAGAACTCTACGCGCGCGTCCAGCGTCATCAACGGGGAGTCACACATCACGGACAACCTCGACTCCCAGTCGTTCCGACAGCTCCAGAACAGCGACTCGGCGGAGCTCCTCTCGAAGAACGGGATCAACGTCGGCTACATGGCGTTCAACCTGGCCCGCCGCGAAGAGTTCCGGTCGCAGGCGGTGCGTCAGGCAGTGAGCCACGCGGTCGACACCCAGGCGATCGTCGACGACATCTACCAAGGGTTCGCCGCGAACGCCGACCAGCCGCTCCCGCCGGACGTGGCCGGCCACAACGACGATGTCGAGCCGTACCCGACCGACAAAGACGAGGCGGAGTCGTTGCTCGAAGAGGCGGGGGT
>P_A23_Liq_2_FmtDRAFT_1000194_pt1 | contig 13854 bp, 12 predicted proteins | sample PonA232FremontCA_FD_10599 | JGI IMG/M metagenome (IMG submission 10599) | reverse complement strand
TCGCCAGCGTCATCATGTCGGTGGCGTACGCGTTCCTCCTGGCGGGGAACCTCGTTGCCGGTGGCTTCCTCTTTGAGATCTTTGTTGGCACAAGTTTCCAAGTCGGCGTCCTCATCATCGCTGGTCTCGTATTAACCTACACGGTTGCCGGGGGCTTGTTCTCGGTTGCGTACACCGATTTCCTGCAGGCCGGTGTCGCCTTGGTCGGCTCGATCGCACTCATTGTTTTCGTGACAACACAGTACGGTATTACGATTCCGGACGGCATGGGCCCAACCAACCTCGGACAGCTAACCGATCCAAGTCAGGGGGCGTACATCAACCTCGCCACCATCGTCGCCCTCGGGCTTGGTGATATCGTCGCTATCGATTTCATGGAACGGGTATTTGCGGCCGACAGCCCCGAAACCGCTCGGAAAGCCTGTTTTATCGGCGCAGCCGGGACACTTATTATCGGCGTTCCGTTCTCGATTGTCGCGCTGTCTGCGAACCCGATCCTCACGTCGCTCGGGGTTGAAACCGGTGGCCAAGCCGTCCTCTACACGCTGTTGCAGAATGCGGTGCCGCCGTGGCTCGGCGCACTTGTCATCGCCGGTATCCTTGCGGCCTCGTTTTCGACAAGCGATGGCGCGATTCTTGGCACCTCAGCGGTCATTGCCCGCAACATCGGCAACATTCGCGTTGACGAAAGCGAGGCGGTCGCCACCGATGGCGGTACAAGCGACGACAACGACGACGATCTACTCGGTACCGATAGCGACAAACTACTGTCGGTCACTCGGCTCATGTCGGTTCCAATCACGCTGTTGGGCATCTTCTTTGCCATCCGTGTCTCGGCGACCGGGATGTTGCTCGTGTTGGCATTCGACATCATGCTGGCAGGCGCGTTCGTCCCGCTGGTGATGGGACTCTACTGGTCGAATATGGCGACCACCCCGGCCGCCTTGGCCTCAATGGTCGGCGGCTCACTGACGCGGCTCGTCCTATTCGTCTTGGTTCCGACCACCTACGCCTACGAGAACACGCTGTTGTACATCGAAAACGACATTTTCACCGCTTCCTTTGACGGTCTCCCAACGTTCATCGCGGCAGGCGTCAGCCTTGTTGTTTTCGTTGCCGTCGCCTACGCAACAAAAGACAGGTACGGCGTCCGGACACTCGACCGCGACGGCCGCCGTACCATCGTTGCTGGCGGTGAGGACGAAAAGTAGCTGTTTTGCTATCGCAGGTTATAGTTGCTGGAACGAGTACCCTGATATTTATACAGCATAAGTACGATTGCTTTTTTAGCCACATGGTTTTGCATACACAACTTCTGAGGGCCATCGATGAAAGGTGACGATCGACAGATCCGCCGGAAAGCCCAGCAGTTGGGCTCCTCAACGCTGGCGGTCACAGTCCCGGCTGAGTGGGCCCATCGCCATGAGCTAATGAAGGGTGATGAGCTCATCGTCCAGCGCGATGAAAACGGAAACTCGCTGCTCGTCACGCCGGCCCAACCCGCCTTGACTGAAACCGAAACGACGATTTCCGCCGACACGATGAGCGCAGACGCGCTCTCACGGGCGGTCGTCACCCAGTATGTCCTCGGTCGTGGCTTCATCCGGATCGAGGCCGACGAAGCACTCACCTCCGGACAGTACGACGCCGTCCTCAACGCCGAGCGCCGGCTGATGGGGCTGGGGATCGTTGAGGAGTCGACAACGCATATCACGATCCGGTGTTCGGTCGATCCCGACGATTTTGATCTCCCGACGCTGTTCGGGCGGCTGGGCCGCACCGAGGCGACGATCCGATCGAGCGCGGTCGATGCCCTGCTGGCGGCCGATCCCGAGGCCGCACGCCGGGCGAGAAACCGGAGCCCACAGCTCGAAAAGTTGTTTTCGTTGTTCCTGCGGCTCGTGTTTACGACCTACCGGAACCCACAGCTCAACCGAGCGGTCGGCGTTGGCTCGGGGTTCCCGCTGATCGGCTACCGCTCGGCGGCCCAGGATATCGCGCTGATGGCCGGGATCGCCGACGAGATCGCCACGATCGCCGCCGAGGAGATCATAGAGCCGCTGGACGAGGAGGTCGCCGACGGGATCGAGTCAGTACATGAAGCCCTCGGAGCGGCCGCAGAGACAGTCAGAACAGCCGTGGTCGAACCGGAGTACAGTCGGGTAACGACCGCCCGTGAGCGACTCACGCGGTTTGAAGAGACCTCGACGGCTGCCATCGATCAACTCGAAGCCGCCCGTCCGAAGCCACTGCTCGCGCTTCACCGGTGTCATCTTCTCTTTGAGCGAAGCGCGCGACATACCGAGGATACTCTCGATGTGGCAACGCATCTCGCCTTTCGGGAGAGTCCGGATGTTGTTACCCAGAACGGAAACTAAGGCCCCTCACCCTCTGTCTTATCAGTTACGTCATATCGGAATAGTCGCGGCTCTGCGCTCATGAGCGGTTCAATGGCATCCTGAAACCACTCAAGATGACTGCTTGACTCGTGGGACTCAACAGCATCCCAATCCTCGTACTGTTCGATAATCCTAGCTACTGTTGGTGCCTCAATATCATACGTCACTCTGTAATCGATAACTCCTGTCTCCTCTCTTGAGGTGGCTGCCATTTTTTTGAGAATATCGTTCGCTTCAGCTTTTGAATCGCCACGTATTGGTACTTCTGAGTGAATAACAATCATATGGAGTCTCAATTCACTAAGATAATCAAATCTGGTTGGGTATATTTCTTTATGAACTGATCGCCAGACACTATTTTAACAATATAAGCAAGCAGGATGTGTCTATATTTTACATGCGAGACGGTATCGTTCATATAGTTTTATTTTCTTTGACTAGTATTCGCCTCACTCTAGGAAGACTTAAACAAATTTGGATTCGTTGCGTATATATGGCATCTGATCCGAAAAATATCGATGATGAAGTAACTGACCTCCTCCCAAGAGGGTTGCGTTCAGACAAGGCATTACACAACCCATTTGAGTGGTATCNGAGTAAACGAAGCACAGCACCGGTTCAACATGACCCACATCGAGAGGTGTACGACGTATTCAGCTACGAACACGTAAAAAGGGGCCTTCAGGATGGAGAACATCTCAGACGACCATCGCTGGCAGGTGAGAAAGCCGATGGTTCGCTTGCATACTTTGATACAGGGATGGTATGGTCCGATGGGACAAGCCACAAACGTGTAAAAGGAGAGCTGTTTCAGTATTTTAGCCCGCGAATGCTGCAGGGCATCGAGGATTCCATCGAGTCAATCACCAACGACCAGTTGGATGCTGCAATCTCTCTCGATGGTAGATTGGATCTTGTCGGTGATTTCGCCGTCCCAATCCCGTTACGAGTGATTATGGAGTTTATCGGGATACCACAGGAAGACCACGGGCAGATGTTAGAGTGGTTGGAAATGTTTCGGTCAGTTATGACAAGTGAGGACAGTGCCAAGACGAGTATAGACGGCGGACATATGAGTGCTGCTGTCACGTATTTTGAGAACTTAGTCGATGAACGTCAGAAAAACCCACAGAACGATCTTATCTCACAGCTAGTCGCTGAAACATCATTATCGGCGGCGGAAGTCGGCTCAAACTGTTTTGATTTCGCACTCGCCGGACAGGGGACGATGTCTGAGTTGCTGACCAACGCGGTATATCTCTTAGATCACCACGAGTATATCTCAGAGATCGACGACCACGAGTTAGAACTGATGTTGGAGGAGATCCTTCGATACAGAAGCCCGCTTCAAGCCCGAGCTCGAAAATCGACCGAACGGATGACGCTAGGGGGAACGACCATTCCTGCGGATGCAACCGTCATCCTGTGGATCGGTGCAGCGAACCGTGATCCTGAACGGTTTGATGAGCCCGACGTGTTTGATCCGTACCGTGATCCCGATCATCTGGCGTTCGGAAGCGGTTCGCACAACTGTATCGGAGCACCTATCGCTAGACTTGAAGCTCCGATTATTCTACGAGAGCTATTTAATGAGACAGAACAAATTGAGATCGATTACGAGAATCTGGTTCCAAAATCAAAGGCATCGAAGCTTGGCTTCGATAAGATGCCGGTGCAGATCACGGAATGAGGCCGTCTCCGCGCTGTGGAGTCGTTGAGTGTCAGAATCAGCGACACTCACCTACCCCTGCCGCAGGCGTTTGACCGTTTCGACAGCGCCTGGCATTACCTTATATAATATATTCTATTGGTGAGAAACTCATGCAGCTTGTATAGAACAGGACTATCCATGCGCACCTGTAGTGATTTACTTATTCTATCTATATCAGGGAAGTCGTTTAATAATAGAAGCTAATTTTACTCATGTGATTCGCATGAACGACAAAGACTCAAACGAAAAAACAAAATCGAATGCAAAAATGACTGATTCAAAAGATGATCGCGTAGGGGGATCACCCCAATCTGGTCTCCGATCCCGACGGCAAGTGCTATCAGCAACAGCCGTCGGTCTTGGAACCGCAGCCTTAGCGGGTTGTTCAGGGGGTAGTAGTGGCGGTGGAACCGATTCGCTTACAGTTTCGGTCTTCGGCGGTGCGTTCAAAGATATTCTTGATGATACCCTCTTCACCCCATTTGAGGAGGAAACCGGGATTACGACACAGTCGGAAGCACAGGGCGGTGCGGCGGATGTTCTCCCAAACATCCAAGGGGCTGTTCGAAGTGGGAATGCACCAGTTGATCTGCTAATAATGACTGTTCCAGGAGCACTCCGTGGGATTAATTCTGATCTATGGCACCGGTGGGATGAAGATGAATTCGAGAACACACAGTTCATCGAAGATGATCTTATAACCCGTGATGGTGGTGATCTCATCGGTGTTGGATCGATGGGATGGTTTATTAATTTAGTTCATAATACTGAAGAGTTTGATAGTCCTCTCACATCTTGGAACTCATTGTGGGACTCACAGTATGAAGATCAATTGGCAATGATGTCTCCCTCCGTGACTGGATTTCTGCCAGATATCACAGCTGAAGTACGATTGAGTGGTCAAGAGATGATGGAGAGTGAGGAGGGAATCAGAGAAGTATTCGAGGAAATGAGTGGTATTGTACCACAGTCAGCTCTCTGGTACACCAACGAGGCGAATTTCCAGTCTCGCTTGGCAAGTGGTGAAATCCCAGCTGGTATGCTGTATCATGATATTACACGGGTTCTTCGTGTTACTCAAGATGCGCCAGTTCAGAGCACATTCCCGGACGAGGGTGCTGTACTTGGCTCTGGTCGGTGGGTTTCACCACGAACAACGGAGAACACCGAGGCAGCAAAGCAGCTGATAGAGTATGCTTCTCGACCCGAGGTGCAGGATCGGATAACCCAACAACTGTTCACGTTCCCTGCAATTGAAGAGCAATACAGCGAACTCAGCGACGAAGCATATGAGAAGGCTGCTGGGCCGGGAATTGAGGAAGCAATCCTCCCGAACTTCGAATTATACGTTGAACAAGAAGAACTCGTCAACCAACTGTGGAACGAGCTAATTATACAGGAGTAATAGCATGTCACGAGTAGTTCTGGAAGGTATCACGAAACGGTACCCCGGTGGTGTTGAAGCTGTGAGTGATGTCTCACTTGTTGTCGATGATGGCGAGTTTGTCACACTTGTTGGGCCAAGTGGATGTGGCAAGACAACGACACTGCGTACAATCGCTGGCTTTGAGCAACCGACCGATGGTTTCGTCGGTATCAATGAAAATCGGGTGAACACGGTTCCTCCAGACAAGCGAGACATTGGAATGGTGTTTCAGGATTTTGCCCTTTTCCCACACAAAACCGTCGAGGAAAATATCGCATACGGGTTGAAGGTTCGTGGATACGAGCGCGATCAGATCGATGATCGGGTTGATGAGATGCTTGAGCTAGTTGAATTACCTGAAACAAAGGATCGTATGCCAGATCAACTCTCAGGAGGGCAGCAACAGCGGATCGCATTGGCCCGTGCAGTCGCTCCTGAGCCGGACGTGCTTTTGTTAGACGAACCGCTTGCAAGCTTGGATAAGAAGCTCCGAGAGACCATGCAAGTAGAGCTGCGGCGGATTCAACGAAAGCTCGATATTACCACTATCCTGGTTACACACAATCAAAAGGAGGCACTGACGATGTCAGATCGGATCGTTGTAATGAACGATGGCCACTTTGAGCAGGTTGGGCCACCGGAAACAGTTTATTCTAATCCAGAAACCCCATTCGTGGCGGATTTTGTTGGAACGGCCAATATCCTCACCGGCTCTGTTTCATCCATTGATAATGCTGTAGCAACCGTTGACTGCGGCCACACAATTGTCCGCTCAACTGATACTGACACTGCAGAAGTCGGGGATTCAGTTTCAGTTGTGTTCCGCCCTGAACATCTGTCAGTCGCCGATTCACAGACAGCAACCGATGGATCTGGCGAGCAAAGTACGAGATTCGATGGTGAAATATCTGTGAGGCGGTATACCGGCGATCAAATTGAGTATCATGTCCAAACACAAACAGATGAAACTATCGTAACTGTCCAGCGGGTTGCAGAAGCAAGTATTCAAGTAGGAACCAACGTCAGCCTTCGGCTGTCGGCTGATAATTGCCTCATAGTAAACTGATGAGTACTGAAAAATCTACACTCAGTGAGAGAATTACTGAAAATGATCTTTTGCCGCGTGCAAAATATCTGATCGTTTCCTACCCCGCATTATCTCTTGGGTTATTTTTCATCGTACCGCTGACTATGCTTGTTGTGGTGAGTACCTTCCAAAATATTGAGGGCGGATTCTTTGAACCAGCATCCACGCTTGAAAACTACGTTCGGTTCTTTCGGAGTGATCTCTTTCAAGGGCGGATGATATATACGTTACAGGTCGCAGGCGTCACAACGATCCTTTCGTTAGCTATTGGGTATCCACTTGCCTACTATATTGCCTCGCTGAAAAGCGAGCTATGGAGGCGCGCCTACCTGTCTGTGATCGTCTCCTCGTTGTTTCTGACCTTCATTATCAGAGGGTTTGCGTGGCAGGTGCTCCTATCAAGTGAGAGTATTGTTCCAACAATCGCAGCAGCCTTGGGAATATTGGACGAACCTGTCGCACTTGTCCCCAGCTACTTCGCACTGGTAATCGGGATGGTCTATGTGTTTTTGCCGTTCATGGTCTTAACGCTGTATACAAGCATCCGAGAGGTGGATGACAGTCTTAAGGAAGCCTCACGAAGTCTTGGGGCACGACCTCTGAGGACGTTCCGAGAAGTGACATTACCACTTACAAAAAATGGAATCATCAGTGGTTCGATGTTAGTGTTTGTCCTTTCGTTGGGTGTGTATGTTCTCCCGCGAATTCTTGGTAATCCATCTGAGTGGACACTTGCGGTTCTGATCGGTAATCAAGTTGGTGTTGAGGGTAACATCCCATACGGAGCGGCAATCAGCATCGTCTTACTAATCGTCGTTGGGATGATCCTTGCTACCGGCTGGTACCTAATTGGTGGTCAACGGAGGGCATCTATATGAGCTTAGCAGACCGTCGGGGGCTCAACGCACGCGATCGAGTGACGGCAGGGATCATGCGTGCATTCGCGTGGGTTGTCCTCCTGTTCATTTTGACCCCACTAATTATTATCTCTGCAATGGCATTTACTAGCGGAGAATTTCTTGTATTCCCTCCAGAAGGAATCTCACTTCGGTGGTTTGGAGAACTAACGAATTGGATAGGGGCGATCCAAAATAGTATAATAGTTGCTATTCCGGCAGCCATAATCGCAACGACGATCGGAGGGATAGCAGCATACAGTCTCGATCGGTATGACTACAAATTCGGGAAGTTACTGGCGACAGCCGCAACAGTACCGATTATGCTTCCGCCGGTAATCATCGGTGTGATGTTTATATCATTCTTTATTTCCATCGGTAACGCAGGGAATGTTTGGAATCTCATCGTCGCACACTCTATTTTCCTAACACCCTTCCCGTTTATTCTCATCAGCCAAGGATTAGCCGAGCTTGACAAAAGTTTCGAAGAGGCGGCACGAAATCTCGGTGCCTCACAACTACTGACCGTCCAGACGATCACATTCCCACTGGTTCGAGCGAATGTCATCGCCGGATTCCTGTTTGCGTTCATTCTTTCGCTGAACGAATATATCATCGCGTGGTTACTCTCGGGTTTTAGTATCCAGACGGTTCCAATTCAGATTTTTACAAGTCTTCGGTACAGTTACTCACCGACTATTGCGGTGATCAGCCTATTATTCATCATTGTGACATTTGCTGCACTATCCGTTGCGGATTATCTCGCAGGCGGCATTTGGGAGTGAATCAAGTGATCAACCAACCCCATACAGCACTTCACCAATGACAGACACTAATTACAACGAACTGCCAGAATTGGCGTTTGCAAACACCGGAACGTTCCTGAAAGCACCGTCCATTGATCCACCTGAACTATCAGCTACCACCGATGTGGGTGTTTTCGGAGCACCTTTTGATGGTACCGTCTCTCGTCGCCCAGGCACCCGATATGGGCCGAAAAAAATCCGACAGGCTAGCGCGTGGTACGATCACTTCGCTGGCGGATCCAATGGTGCATACAACGCTGATACCGACAGACATGTCGCACACAAAGATGTGACACTACGTGATTGTGGAGATGTCCCAACAGTTCCAAACGATGTCGAACGAACGCGAAAGCAGGTCAAAGGATACGCAAACATAATCGCTGAGACGACGTTTCCAATCATGCTTGGAGGCGACCATTACCTGACGTATCCCGCGTTCGATGGATTCGCTGAAACTATCGACGGCGATGTCGGACTGATTCATTTGGATGCACACAGCGATACCATCGAGGGAGATGACCTCTATGGAGATCACTGGCATGGATCTCCGATGGCCTGTATTAATGAGCTAGACTCTGGAAGCTATACGAACCATGCGATGATCGGCATCCGGGGGTATGAACGTGCAGGCTTCACAGATCTTATCGAATCAGATGGATTGCTCGTTGAATATATGCGTGATGTGCGTCAAGAGGGTATTGATACAGCGGTTACGAAGGCAATAGAGCACGCAGCGGCTGATACCGAAGCAATATATCTTACCGTTGATATCGATGCTGTCGATCCAGCATATGCACCGGGGACTGGGACTCCCGAACCTGGTGGTCTGACGAGTGCCCAACTCCTCAGGGCCATGGACTTACTGGGTGAATGTGAAGCGATCGGTGCGATAGATCTCGTCGAAGTTTCCCCGCCGTTAGATGATGATAGTGAAACGACATCGATGTTGGGCGCCAACGCAATTACCAGATTCATTGAAAGTAAGTTCTGTTAGGCTACCCACTCAAATCCTCGATCATCTGTGCGGCGCGAAACAGTGTCACTTCATCAAACTTTGAACCGATCAACTGGAGTCCAACGGGAAGCCCGTCGACAGTTCCACAAGGAACAGACAATGCTGGATGGCCGGTCTGATTACAACCAGCCGTATTGACAGGGAGTTTCGCTAACCGATTGACCTGCTCGACTTGATCTTCAGCAGGCTCAAATGCCGTATACGGCACCGTTGGCATTGCGAGCACATCACAGCGATCAAGACATGCTTTATATTCCATATCAAGCTTGAGAGCAATATTTTTTGCATCTGCATAGATCGATTCGTTTCCATCAAGATAGCATTGTTCGGCAAAGAGGAGAGATGCAATAACCGCAGGAGATAGCTCTTCAGGACGGCTTTGCAACCCACTTTTGAACGCTTTTTCAGCAGCTTTCCAATGCCAACCAGATGATGTCGTTCCGACACCGCCCCTTCGGTACGTGTTTTCAGATCCAAGAGCACCGACTACGCCGATGATAGCCACTGCAAGCTCATGAGTCGGGGCTGACACCGTCTGCAGTGACATACCCTCAGCAGCCAACGCATCCAGCTGCTCTCTCACGAGGGCCTCAACAGCAGAATCACCCGCCGGCCAATCAAATCCCTCAGTAAGAATCCCAATCGTCAGCTCATCAGTTGGGTCAGCAAGCTGTTCGGTATACGAGTCAACCTCACACCGGTAGGGTTGGCGTGGATCAAGGCGACACCTATTTTGTCGGTCTTCACCACCAATGATCTCTAATACCCGAGCATTCGTTTTCACATCCTTTGAGAGAATCCCGATGTGATCAATCCCAAAATCCATTCCAAAGACACCAGTGTAGGGGATGAGACCATAGGTTGGCTTACAACCGACAACTCCGCACCACGCAGCCGGATTTCGAGCGGAACCAGCCTGATCAGTTCCGATTGATACATCACACTCACTGGCTGCAACAGCCGCAGCACCCCCACTTGATGAGCCTCCTGCCAGTCGACTCTTCTCGTGAGGATTCCACGTTATCCCAAAATCCTGTAGTTCACCGGCATCCCCCAGAGCAAAGGCATCCATATTCTGCTTGCCGAGCACAGTCGCCCCTGCATCAAGCAGTCGCCCAACAACGGTCGCATCGATCTGCGGGGTAAATGAGATAACAGTTGAGCCCGCAGCGCATGGCAAACCGCTAACAGCGATATTATCCTTAATTCCAACCGAAAGGTCTGTCAGCCTCCCGTCGGTGGAGCCAGAGATACGACATCGACAAAGCCACGCGTTATACGGATTTGATTCTTCGCTAGGCACCCAGTGGTCGTCACGATCACCATACTGTTGTGGAGAGCCATGTAATAGCTCATATTCGGGCTGTGGCTCGTCTTGTATGGTCGTTTGGGCCGTCTGCATACCTGTGAGTATTTCATCAAAAACCTCTTTATTTGCAGTGTCAATCGTTATTCCCCACTTTTTTGCTAGTTCTGTATACACATCCATATACTCTGGATTGAGTCGACTGTATCCAACTGTTTCCCTAATACTTTACTACGAATATTGTTACATACTCATTATATTAGGAAATGCGTTAAACCATGCTAGAGAGATTTTCGGTAAGTATTCAGCAATAATGAATCCAGAGACGACCGATCCAATTACCGAAGTTGCCCCCGATGTGTATGACCTCACGCTATCACGTGAACCCGCACGGTACCGATCATTCGTATTCGATTGGGACGTGCCGACACTGGTTGATACAGGTCCAAGCGACACCAGTGAGATACTTCTTGATCGGCTTGAATCGATCGGCATCATCCCCGAGCGGCTGATCTTAACACATGGTGATCATGATCATGTCGGTGGGTTTGATGCAGTCGTAGATGAATATAATCCAGAAACAGTTGTCCCAGTACAGACTTCCCTCGATACGAACTATGAAGCTGATATCCGCTATGAGCATGAAAATCGGATTGGCCCGCTTACTGCGGTACATATTCCAGGGCATTGTACAGATAACTATGCGCTGGTCGCCGATGAGAGATCAATAGCAGTATTAGGAGATGCGATGATCGGTTCTGACTGGCGTGGTCTTCCAGCAGGATATTTCATCATGGTCGAGGCCATTTATTCAGATGATCTTATCGCCGCAGAACAGAATGTCGAACGCCTACAAGAATATGAATTTGATACCGGTCTCGTCTTCCACGGGTCATCAGTATTTGAGAAAGCTCGTGAGAAAATTGATTCGTTCGTAGACTTTCCGAATAAAGGAACCTGGGACACCAATACGTAGTATCCACTCAAACAACTGAGCCATCTTGTTTGATCTGCTGGACTACGGGGTTTCCTGAGTACTCCTCTAAGCTCTCAGTAACTGAAACAAGAGATTGTACGCCGCCAGGTTGGAGATAATCAAGCATTTCTAAAGCAGCATTGTGTAGTGGTTGACTGGTTCCGGCTGTACAGTCTTCAATGACGCGAAAGACAAAATCCCGTTCGTGGGCTCCCTGAGCCGTGTAATGAACACAAACATTCGTAGTGACACCGGCAATCAAAACGGTATCAATATCAAAGGTTGACAGGAGGTGCATCAAATCGGTGTTATGGAAGCAGTTGTATCGTCGCTTCCGCACTACATACTCAGCAGCTGGAAGCCCACCTTCCGGAATTTCGAGTTCCTCGACAAACTCTTCACCCAGTGTTTCAGCGATGGTGTGATCTTTTTCAACCGAGAGTATCTCGGCCCCATAATCGGAGTGATCTGGTCGGTGGCTTTCCTTCGTCCAGATAATTGGTAGATCAGCTGCTCTCGCTGTCTCAACAAGCGTGTTGATATTGGTAATCACCTGCTTCGTGTCATTGACAGACGACGAAGGACAGTAGACCGCACCCTCCGGATCAAGAAAGTCATGTTGAGGGTCAATTATTAATAATGCAGGTGTCTCCCCGATCGTTCCCGGATCAGTTGGTATCATCTGGTAACGAGTTATTTATATTGGCACATATACTTATTTACTATAATCGTTCAAACAATCTATGCAAGATAACAAAACAAATGCCATTTGAGACACCGAATCTGATTGAAAAAAACACCGCTGTTCCACGTCGGGTGGAGACTGATTCGTTTGTTATCAGACCACTGCGGGTCACCGACGCTAGAGCAGATTTTAACGCGGTAACCGAAAGCCGCGGCCGGATCAAAAATACGTTTGGCCCTGATCATCCGTGGCCATCGGAATCGCTCACCAGTAGGCAAAACCGGATTGATGTAGCTTGGCATAGAAAGGAGCACCAACGCCGTGACTCATTTACCTTCACGGTTTACGATCATGAGAGCGAGACAGAATTGGGTTGTCTGTATATACAACCAACACGCGTCGATTCATACGATGCTACAGTATATTTTTGGGTGTCAGAATCTGGAGTTCAGCGCGACTTGTCCAACAGAATCACTTCTTGTATCAAAAGATGGATCTCTGACGATTGGCCGATTACGAAGCTCATATACCCCGGACGAGACATTTGCTGGGATGACTGGCAGACACTCAAATCCGAGTGAACAATAGTCTGAGCGCAACATGATATAATAAATAAATTTTATTATATGCTGTGATAAACTACTTTATTTAACATAGGGGAATTTTTGGCAGAATCGCGCAGATAACTAACCAAATTAGATTAAACAGTATTAGGATACATCTACTGTTCGAGTTTACACCCAATCACCCCTATAGCTTGAACTCCACCCAAGAAACGCTTTAGTGTGATCTGAATCTTCATCAGAGTGGGCAACAACGAGTATAGATCAGACTCGCTATTGCACGATACACAACCCATGACAGACGAACGATCAGGCGAAGACATCTACGGCGACCAGTATAAGGAATCAAACGAGCCGATCTTCAGCGGCATCCCAACCTTCCTCAAACTTCCTGAGGTCGATCGCGATTCGTTGGCTGAGGAGGATGTTGACATCGGCATCATCGGCGCGCCGCTAGACACAGCAACAACGATCCGCCCTGGTACCCGATACGGGCCGCGTGCAGTGCGAGCAGCCTCAACGGTTCCCTCGCCACCTTACGAGCATTTTAATATCGAAACCGGCGTTGATCCCTTCAACACCTTCAGCGTCGCCGACACCGGAGATGCGGCTGTCACACCCGGTGATACCCGTCAGAGCCAGCTCAACATCGAGGACGCCGTCAGCGAGGTCAGCGAGCAAGCGACGCCGATCATCATCGGCGGCGATCACTCGATCTCTTACCCGGATATCAAGGGGTGGGCCGAAGCAAACGATTACGACGACATCGGCCTCATCCATTTTGACTGCCACGCCGACACCGGTGAGGATGGCCTCACCGGGTTTGAATACGACCACGGCGCGTGGGTCAAGCGGGTCTTCGATGAAGGGATCATGGACGGCNAGAACTACACCCTGATCGGNCCGCGTGGGTTCTGGCCCGGCCCAGATACCTACGAAGGGATGCGCGAGGCCGGCATGAAATGGTACACCTCGATGGAGGTC
>P_A23_Liq_2_FmtDRAFT_1000192_pt1 | contig 13889 bp, 17 predicted proteins | sample PonA232FremontCA_FD_10599 | JGI IMG/M metagenome (IMG submission 10599) | reverse complement strand
AAATGCCAGTCTCGTATAGGCGTATGAAATCTGAATACGCGGCTCGCAATATTTGCTGGTAGTTTGAGAATTCACTACCGAATTTGAGACCTTATAAAGGGGTATTTAAAGAAATAGAATACAGTTTGAGACGGTTGAAGTGATATAACGGTGTTAAAATCAATAACTAATTAGTTGTAGTCTCTCCACCGATATCCACACTCAGTACATTTAAAAAATCGAGTTGGAGGTTCATCAGCAGATCCTGTTTGTTTGATTGTATAGTAGGCTTCTCCATTTCCACACTCCTCACAAGTTACGTCGTCATCAGTCGGTTTTCCTTCAAAACTTGCACCCTCTTCAGTCTCAATCACATCATCAGTACTCTGTGCTTCTGTACTGATGAAATCAGAAGTATCAGCATCCTGCTCTTCTCTGTGTCCACAGTTATCACAGACCATTACACCATCTTTCTTTTTCATCATCGAACCGCATTCGTCGCAGAATTGCATCTTAAACTGATGTGTACAGTTATGAGTGTATAGCTGTTTCACTATCCACCTGAAATAAAAGCCGAAGAGCTCGACACGAAATAGATACGCTGTGATTCCCCACTTTCGACTTGTGGAGCAGTATCACAAGCCGTGGAAACATCAAATATGTTTACAGAATCACATTTCTTACCGTTGATTCATTTACTCCAATTCTTTCTTGAGTTGATCGATGAATTCTGAGTTTGAGAGATTCTTTGATGACCACGAAAATATAGATCAAGATGATTCAGATAGTGAGAGATCGGTTAGCCAACCCTCGGATCGCACAGAAGATAGTGAGGATACCATAGAGACAGAAGAGGAAGAAGATCACCAGTCGGTCGATACTGGAGAAGATGACCCAGAACAAGCAAATGAGGATGCTGGAAGTGACTCTGTGAAGAATCAACCAAGGGTCAGACAGTCCAGAACACATCAATCACAAAGTAGCTGATACTGCGGAAAAAGTAGGAATTCAAGACATCGTTGGTAAAAACTCAAAAGGTCATAAACAGCATAAAGTAACGGCTCACAGTCTAAGACATAGCTTCGCTATGCAGAGATTCAAGAACGGAATGAATCTCAAAATGATAGCGGATCTCATGGGTGATAGTGTTCAGACTATTAGTGATACATATCTCCAAACGAGCGTCGAAGAACGAAAACAATCTAATATGGATCACAGACCAAATGTATATTAGCTAAAACTGGTTCTGAAGGTTAGTATAGATTACTAACGAATATTCTATTCTTCTGGTATATCTATCATATAATCTTGCAGATCAGATAGCCAGTCAGATCTATCATTATATGATTCGCTCTCTATATGTGTAAGGATATTATGGATATTTATTTCGTACTTCTCACAACCTGTGTGAGATACATCTTTGGCGACGATTATCTTACTATCATCGTTATATGTCAATTTGTACGACTCATTATCTTTATAGTGCTGTCTCAATTTCCACTCAGATGTTTTGAGAACATCTGATATCTGATCAGGTAGTTCGTTATGATCGATATTATCTTGATCAATGATCTTGTTCAACGATTTTACGATACCATTCAGCCATTCAGATCTATTGTAATAATTGTCAATATGCTCTTGTCTCTCGTCAATCGTGTGATGTACAGTATAACTGTATGAATCTTGCTTATCAAAATAATCTATATTAGCTATCATTGATCTTGTTTTATCAGCGTTGTCGTATACAAAATGATATCCTTCGTGTTTGTCCCCCCATGACATACTATAGGGTTCTTCATTTTTACCAACTTCAACATAATCTAATCTCCATTCTGACTCCCTGAGAGCATCAGCAATTGAATCAGGTATTCTTTGATATTCACTATACATCTCGTTCGTACCGTTATTTTTTGTACTCATTTACATCCGTAAATATGATATTTGTAATATTAAAAGTGTTGGTTTTGAAATGAAAACAAACCTTTAAATCAAAAATGAGACTTTTAGCATAAGAATTCACAAGTCATCTTGTAATCTTAGAATTGGAATCCAGATATTACTGATTGGATTGATTTCTATTGACTCACCCTTATATCTAAAATCAACATCGTACAGTTTAGATTCTCCAGCGTTAGTATCGTTGTGTGTATTATTAGTTTTAGTACCTATCTCTCTTAGACTCAAAACTACTCCATCTACATCTTGTATCAGCATATTATATTATATCATATTGTTTGTAATATTATTAAAATCACGATTAGAATTTTACCGTAGATTAATCCAGTTTTATTTCACCACCGTAGGATAGTAAAATATGTTAGCAACGCGATTCTGAACCCAGATCTGAACCTTGATCGAAAACACTTCACATTGGGATCAGGAGTCTGTCTAAGATTTATATCGGAGGAGCAAATTTCAATTTGCGACGGAGAGGGCTTATTTCCTGTAATCTACTTACGACAGAGGTCGGACGGACATTGCTACGCGATTTACTACATTGTTTTATTAAACCAAACAGTACTAAAAATAACTGTTTATATAACTAATAGCTCTAACCAGCTTATATATGTGATTAAATATATAAGGAAGTAGACACAATAATGTAGTACAGAATGTTTAAAACTGTACTAAGAAATGAAGAAATGAAGCGTAAACAACTAAGACTTACAGAATATACATTTGAGTACCTAAGCGAACGAGCAAATGAGTTCATCCGTCCCATCTCAAAAGGCGTCTTCTTTTATGAGATGGTTTTGATGTTTACAGACGCTAAGGACGACGAAATCAGCGAAAAAGAAGAAAGAATCAACTCTCGTTTGGAGTCTTTGACAGACACCCAATTTGTCCGTGCAGTGGAATCTATCAAGGGAGAGATGGAGGATGGGTCGTACCCCTCAAAAGGTACGGTCGGAGTGGATGAAGAACCGAGTGATGACCTAACTAACATATATATTCCTGTTAGCGTAAATGACTACTTGGAAGAAGAATGGGGTCAGAGATATTGGCGTGATCACATCGATGAATTATTGATAGATTATATCGATTCCGCGTACGACTCTCGTTATGACAGATACAAGTGTAAAGAGGAGATCGCAGATTACATCGAACACGATGAGATGCCAAGCCACGAGGTAGCACGAGCTGTAGTCGAGGGTCAACACGATTTCTACCGCGTCCAGAAAGCACACAGTATCCTCGATACAGAGAACTGGTGGATGCGTCCCGACCTCGGTTACGGTGATATTGTAGATATGGTGGATGAACGGTTTGATTCTAACACTTCACTCGACGACAAAATATCTGCGTCACAACAGATGCTGTCAAAATACGCGTCTGAGAGAAATATGGATATGGGTAGCAAGTTGGCAAGTCACCTAATCAGCGATGTTTTTGATGTCAGTAGTGACTACGCTAAAAATGAGTATCTGCCTGAGATTGATCTACCAGACTACTCTGGTTCTGATGATGGTGATGAGAATGATAGTGAAGATAATAATACCACAGCAACTGAGATAGCAGACTACACTCAGGTGTGTCAAGATGCTAAAGACCAGCTGATCGAACTTCTGGAAGATGAGCGAAAAACACGAATAAAGAATAAGATTGAGCGTATGAACGCGTGTAATGTCTGTCTTGTTGATTCGGACGACATCGAGGAACTTGATGAGATATATGATCAGGAGAAGCGAAATGAGAAAATAAGAGAGATAATCGAGAAAGGTAGTATGTCAAAATGTTTTGAAGTAGTACAACAGAATCATTTACACAATGAATTCATAGATAATCTCAAGAAAGAGTTAGAATAACACAAACTGTAATAGATTTTTAAATCACACTGATAAAATAAAAATCCAGTTAGGTTCATTTCTCAACAATTCCTTTCTATAAATTTTATATTTGCTAACTAATATAGGGTTTTGTGATAATATTATTGTATATGACAAATAATACAAGTAACAACAACTACAATTATAGACGAGATAAAAATACGCGCAAAAATAACTTACAGAGCATACAACTGATAATCAATTCAGCTTCCAGCTCTGATAGAATCTCAATACACTACAAAATAGCAGAGATATTACAGATCATACAAGGCGATATAGATATAGTCACCGCGTCCGATGACGCCCGCGACCACATAGATCAGGTAAGCACGCGTGAACAACTAAAAGAGTTTGACCAACAAAATCCTGAGACTGAGACTTTAGTCGTGTTTGACAACTATACAGACGAGTCTGAGATGTTTAGGATAGTAGATTATTTACTCCGCACTCGTGACCATTATATTATTCTCAAACGACCTGATGATCAGTTACATCCGTGGATCAATATCGTTGCTCGTGAGATTAGGATATAGTTCTGTTTGTTTTTCCTATAAGAACTGTTCTTCCAAATTCGTCGCCCACCGACATAAGAAATCATCCAGTTGTAACCCATCGTGATCAATTTGGTGCGTATGAGGATCTTCTCTATATTCTACTGCTTCCCAATCTCCATTAGAAATATCTAATCGTACCTCTGGATCTCGTATCAGATCTCCTCTCTGCGTACGGTACTGACGGACTACCAGCTCATTTCTGTGACGCTTGATGCTCAAATCCTCTATGTAGTCTCGCCCAGAATCAATATCTAAGTACAGCTCTTCGTTTCCAATGTCACCTCCATAGAATTCAATTATTGTTTTGACTGTGATTTTAAAATATTTCACACAAATATGTAATAAAAATAACCCTTAAAGAGCTACTGTGATTCTAACTCTAAAAGTCTCATTTTTGATTTAAAGGTTTGTTTTCATTTCAAAACCGACACTTTTAATATTACGTATGTATTAATTTTAGATGTAAATGAGTGTAAAAGAAAATAATTCGGTCGAAAAGAATAGTGAATATGGAAAACTACCTGATGAGATAGCAGATGCTCTCAACGATTCTGAGTGGGAATTACGGCATATTGACGTTGGTAAAGACGATGAGCATCGAGGGATGGAGTGGGAACGACATTATAGCTCATACGAATTAGAATATGAAGGTGGTGATAAAAAGAGATCAATAATAGCAAATAAAGAACACTTTACTGGAGGTTCTACCATTTATGCTATATCTTACAGGGTGGACGGAGAGCAAGAGTCTATACGTTGTTATGACGACACAACATCGTGGTTAATTAATATTGTAGGACACATAAGGAAAACAACTGATGAAAATAATATAAACTATAGTAAATTACCTGAAGAGATAGCAGATGCTCTTGAAGATTCAGATTGGGAGTTATGGCATATTGGTGTTGGTGAAAACGAAGACTACAGCAAAACGGATGGAGAACGGTTTTATGAGTTATACAAATTAAAATATGAAAGTAATAATAAAGAAATGTCAATGATAGCGGGTGTACATTCTTTAGATGAAGGAGAAACGCGTCGTTATAGTATAGCTTTCACTTCGAAAAAAGAAGAGGATCTTGGTGATGCTAATCCGAGGACATTTTGGCATCATAGTTTGGAAAAGCAAGAGTGGTTTGATAATTTCAGTGACAGAAAATCTTGGTTAAATGCTGTCATAAAAAACATAGAATAACTACCACGATCTCTCCTCAAAATCTTCATCCAACCGTCCCTAATCTTCCTCGATAAGCAGTTGTTTGGACGGATCAAATTGCTTAATCCTAACACAAATTGGTGGTCTATAGCAGATGTATAAGTGAAATCTACGAATAATCCGTCTAAATCAGTCCAAGATTGACAGTGCCATATAAATCAATCCCCCAAGTATCAGAGGTACGATCAAGACTGCCAGAACGGGGGACAATATTCCCAGAACTGGTGCTAACAGAAAGAAACAGAGAGCAAATATCGGCAGTAGTAGTGCGATATAGACGATATATCTCGACGTGAAGTGAAGAATAACCAATACTACGATGATGAAGACAATCGAAGTCAACAGATTTCCGATCGTTGCTATCATATAGTATAATAGTCAAATATAAGTAATAAATACGTTGGATCCAGTATCGTCCTGGGATTTTATTATTTCATTATTCGTATATTTAATGAAAACCACACGATGGAGCAGTACCAAATGAATGTTTACTATCTATCTGTTTTGTATATGCTTAGAGCATATTTGTCGTCCTCTGTGTGAATTCTGTAGCAATTTATTTAGGGCTTTGTTAAATTAATACAAATATGAAACGGAAAAATGAAAATATGATTCTACGGTATCTGTATCACAACCGTGGTGAGTTTTGTACGAGAAGAGAAATTGAAGACGGAACGGGTCTTTCGGAGGCTCAGGTGCGGTATGCGTTGAATGATATCATCCAGTATGTAGATCGGAGAGAGTCTGAAACTCGTGGTGATATTCAGAACGCGTATGTGTACTCGATCAATTCAGATGGGCGGGAGTATGTTAGTACCGAGATAGACGAAGTTCCTCAGGAACAGGAGAATGCTGAAGAACTGGATAAGCTCAGAAAAGAGGTGATGATTCTGAGTTCAAGAGTTAACGATATATCAGATGAGCTCGAAGAATGGAAACAGTATAATTCCCGTTGGAATGATGTTGCTGAAAATAAGCTGAATGAATTCGAAAGACAAGTAGAGAATATTGATGAGCTTCTTTCTGATAGCTGACTGTTGCGAGAAATTGGCGTAACGCCACCTGCCATCGTGATCGGGTTGCTGAGGTTACTGTCTGTCCTCTCAATTATAATCTACAGTGACTGTAGCTGTCAAAGAATTCCACCTGAAATACAATCGAAACCTGTGCGGGGTGTCGAAATCCGATGAATAACTAAGATTCCAACTTCCAAGATTGAAGATTGTGGTGGCACTGCTGGCTCGGACACAGCTGTAATCACTCGGTATCAAGACCGACTACGCACCAGACTACAGGTAATCCCAGCCAACAAAATATGACCTGTAACTGTAGGCGACCCGCTCCTTGTCCAGATGATTATTTGCGTTAAAATTCCGCCCAAATTCGCCTTTGAGATGGGTGAGAGCAGTCTTAAGTGATATTTTTCTCGGGGTGTTTGTCTCAGCGTTGGCATCAAACTCCTCCATCTCCCGCTCCTCTGTGACTTCTGAACTCTTGGGACTGTTCCAAGTCCAGTCATCGATGGGATTGTGATATGACCAGTCGTTGATGTAGAAGCAGTGGTAGGCTCGCCCATCGATCTCGTGCTTCTCAATACGGTTGTGATACTCCAGATCGTACAACCGTTTCAGCGTTTTTGTCTTCAACGAGTAGAGGGCATCCTTTCTCAGACTATTGTATTTCGCCGTCGCCTTCTTGCCTTTTCGATAGCTCTCGTTTGCGAGCTTGGCGTATTTCTTGGCGTGCTTGTTGACTTTGTAGAGAGCCAGACAGGTCGTTTCGATGTCCGTCGTCTGTTTCAGTCTCATAGTCGTTATCACACCTGTTGTCGGTCACACCCTCCTTCCTCGCTCGCTGACTGTTCCATACGTCTCCGCTTTTCCTCGATGAATTCGCTGTCAGGATGATCTCCAGACCAATCGTGAGTTTTTGAGACGGTCTTACTGGGCATTTTCGGCATTTGCTCTCGGTAGTACTCGCCGAGTCCAGCATCCTCAGCAGACTCTCTTATCAGCTTCAGACAATCGGTCAGGATGGTGTTACAGCCTCTTGTTCCTATCTTTGCCCCAGCGAGGGAGAGTAGCTCTTTCGCCGTCTCAAGCCTCGTAGTCGGGTTTTCAATCCGCTCTTCTAACCCAGAGAGGATACTACTGACGTGATCTATACGCTCCCGATTTCGCTCTCCCTGTTCGTCATCTACCTCTCGATACCTCTGCTGTCGTAGAGTTTTGATTCGTGCATCATTCATTTTCTATCTCTCACCTTGCGGTGAGAAAGGACACCAGCGGGATCGAACCGCTGTACGCCAAACGTGTCTTGAATCGAAATTGATTCTCTGTCGTTTCCTCTGGTTACCAGTCTGGGTGATCTCGTTTGCTGTCGTAGAACTCATCGTCATCGTCAGTCACCACGAATGTGCTACCGTCTGTCCCTTCTTCGTCACAAAATCCACACCACCCCATTCCACTGTGTGATTCGGAGTGACACCTAACCGTCGAGCAGATACGATGTTTCCCATTCTTGAAACTGTGGCAGGAAGGACACCAAATACGATATTTGTAGTCGTCTGGAGATTTGGAGTAATGATGGTTCGTCCGCTGTACATCTATCATCTCTTCCCACTCGTACCAGCACCCCGTGTGTCCTGTACTCACGTCGTCGACGATTGTTCCGTTCGGGAGTTCAGCCGTCTCGCCTTTATGTTGATATTGCCAGACGTGAATCAACTCGTGTCGGATGGTCTCCCTCATCGCGTCGAAACCAGCGTTCTCTATCGTGTGTTCGCTAATCCCAACCGTCACCTCATCTCCACCGTTGTAACTGGCTACCCCATGTCGGCTCTGTGCTCTCTTACGCGTCTCGAATGTAACTTTCGAGAGGTCAAGATCGGAGAGAACCCACTCATCGCCGTGGACGACCTTATTCGCATACTCCCGAATCCGCTCGGTATGTTCGTGGTCGTCACCCAACGCTCCTTGCGTCATATCTACACTTGGTGTAGTTGACTGCGATTGCTGGGTGGATGAAGATTCCTCAGCGGACACACTCGTATCTTCGTCGTCTTCTGGGTCAATCTCGAACTTGACCTCAATACCACAGTCCCTGAGGCGTTCAACAGCTTCCCGAGCGATCTCCTTGATGCTCTCTTCTCGCTGGTCAGCCTGCTGTTGACGGAGCATCTGCCTGATTGCCTTGACCTGCTCATCCAGTCTCTCGGTTGCTCGTGACCGATATGTCCCCACCGTAGATTCAGCAATATCGAGTTCGTCAGCAACTGTAGCATACGAGTTAGATCTGGTACGGCGGACAACCTCGGCTTCTTGATCAGAGAGTAAGAATCGGTCGTGTTCCAAGTCTGATGGAGACGGGTCAGCTACCCGAGAGGGAGACTGCTCATCGCTCATTCTCATCACCCTCGTTGAGCATCGAGTTCACCAAGTTTTCAAACTCTTCCAGATATTCCACTTCCTCCTCAGTAGCAGACTGTTTAGCGGAAGCTATCGGGTTCAGCACTTTGTCTTCAATTTCAGACCGAGAGTATACCTCTTCGTGATTTGTGGATCTAATGCTATCTCCAGAGTTATCATTCTCCTCCGATTTCAGCTCACGCAGAACCTCTCTGACATAGTACCTTTTTGTAGTAATATCAGTCTCTTCCTGTAGTAAATCATATACTTTATCCACATCTGTAGTATCATTTTCTTCCGCTATTCGTACGATACAATCCTTCTTTGTTGGTTCTTGACTGATGTCGTTGTAGCCCTCTAACTCTCCGTTCTCAGCTAATTGATAGATATACGCAAGACTGACCTCAATTCCTTTCCGACGTTCTACTTCATCAGCTAACTTTCTACCTTTCAGTCTCGTATTTTCGAAGACCTCTGTGATTGCCCTTTTTTTCTGCCCTTTGTGAACTCGATTCCAGTTTGCGTTTCTGTGAACCACCCGACGAACCCAACTATACTTCAGCTCAACCCCTTGACTTTCACTCACCTCTTCTTGGATTTCTGCGTGTGTAGCATTAGGATTCAACCGAGCTTTCTGTATGATAGCCTGCTTGATGTCGGCAACAGGATTATCAAACTNAGCACCATCATCTGTTANTTCAAATCCTTCAACCTCAACATCGCTGTTAAGAATTTGGTAAANATATGATTTTGAAGTATCAANGTTATAATTGCTACATATATAATCGTACAACTCTTGATAATCTGTTATACCTGTCTCAGCCGAAATTTTTGCTACTCTTTGCTTCTTTGTTAGTAGTCCTTCAGCTGTACCATCAGTCGTCTCGTTTCCTTTAGGCAGGTCTTCTCCAGGGGCTTCAAGTTTTGTAGCCTCATCTTCTAAATCTCGTTCGGTTATATATTTCATCGTGCCATCCAGAGGATGCCCTTCGTAGGCTCTCTTAGGCATCTTCATCACCTCCCGTGGTATGGGCATCTTGATGTCCCATCTCAACGCTTTCAGAGACAGAGACTGCTCCCGATTTGATTAGACGGATCATCTGTTGGATTTGGTCAACTGCGAACTCCCGTGCCTCGTATTGACTGTACCAGTCGTCGATTTGTTCGGAATCTTCATCTTTGCCGACCCAGCTGACAGTCCACTCACCGTCACCCACCGCATCGAGCATAATTGTGTGAGCGTCGGACTGCCAGACAGCGGAGACAAACCTCGAATCGTTTGTTGTGATTTGACGCTCCCACCCGTCAAACTCCAGAAGATCGAAGTCATTATTTGGAGATGTTTCCTCTGGAAGGCGACTCCAACAACGATTACAGATATCCGCAGTTGACGACCCAACAAGCCCGAGATAGTCGCCAGCAGGTGTTCCACTCTCTGCAGTGTGAACTACATTCTTCGTCCGACCGCATCGACTACATCTGACTTTCCTATCGCTCTGTTCAGTATTACTCTTTGTTCCTCCGTCAGTCGCTGTTGGTGAGTCAGAGGAGTTGTTCGGCTCAATCCGACTGTCACCTGTGTTTGAGCAGGTGAGTCGATACATTCTATCGGGTTCTCTACTAATGACATCGGCTGGGGAGTCAGCACTCTCGAAACCCCAGTTATCTGGTGTGTAATGTGATACCGTCTCCTGCTCAATATTTACTTCATAGAAGTGCTCGGTATCACCGTGGATCTTGTTGTCAGCACAGATACCGTATGAGAGAGCTACTGGGTGGTTGTGGTCGAGTTCATCCGTCGCCATCGGAGCATCGTGCCAGTCCGATTCGACCGATTTCATCTCCCTCTGGCGTTTGCAGTAGTAGAACCACGTTGCTGTGAGATACTCCAACCTTTCAGTCCGTGGATACCACTGCCAGTAGTCTCTCAGAAGTTGGATTACATTCTCTGGGTGACCGTCAAAGTGCTTGTAAGTAAGCAGTGAGGCATCTCCATCGGTAAAGAGGATATGACAGCGAGTGCTCATAGTTTGCCACCCCCAACTTTCAGGGCATCTTCAGTGAGTTCATCGTATCCGTTAGCGACTGCTACGCTGGAAACCATCCTCATCGCCTTCGAGAAACTACGGTCAAATCCTGCAGTTCCTACTTCTCGACTCGCCTTAGCGAGATGACTNCGAGCCTGATCTAACNGCGGTTGAACATNATCGTCCTCNATCTGCTTCNCCAGTGCAGTGAGTATTTTGAGACCCGACTGNAGAAGGTNGAACCTTTGGTGATTTGTTGTCTCATCGCCTGNCTTTTCTCCGTTTTCGTTATTAGCTATTTCCATAGATAAACTATAGGAATAGCTATTAATAAATGTAACGATTTGGATTGATAAATTATCAGACTAATCGAAATCCGAAGATTTAATCCATAGAAATAGCTACTTTCATCTAAGTATGGGAACGAGTGCGTACCTCCGAGATTCGACAGCTGAGTTGCTGAATGCGATTGAACAGGAGTTACCGATGGAGAGTAAAGCGACAATCATTCACAAGGCTCTTGAAGTCTACGCAGAGACGCTCTTTGACTTCTCCAACCCAGATGTACCTGATGTGGTAGGCACGTTAGACTCAGAAGCAATTCGTGAATCAAAACGGGAGTTTGGACAGACGCGTATACGGCTGTACACTGACGAGCAACGAATCGNTGCCCCTGACTCGATTGGCGAATACGAATGTCAAAAATGCGAATATGATATTGGGGGCAAAGACCAACATATTCACATCCGATACGGAAACGAAACCGACCGCTGGATACTCCGACAGGAATCCTCAGATGAGATCTTGCTCGGACAGTTCGTAGACGGCAAGATTGAAACTGAGGAATCTTTCGATGACCTCCGACCTGCGATTGCTCAACTGAATGCTCAGATAGCACCTCTCGACAATACCCAACTAACCGTACGTGAACACGAGGTTTGGTGGCTCACTCGTGAGTATTCTCACAAGCAGGTAGCAGACTGGTTGGGAATAACCACTGAGACGGTGAATACCCATCTCTCGAATATCGCTCAAAAGCGTCAAACGGCTCAACAGACTCTCAGCCTGCTCGGAGCAACCAACTGAGCCCACTTTCGGTTCTCGAAGTCATCATACCCACAACAATAATACCCCTAAGTGAATTTCATATCAACTAACTTGGTAACGCGTAACAAAGTGAGCCACCAAATGAAACCAGAGGACAAGTTTGGCAACGAGATCTACTCGGATGTGTATGATACCCTCTGTGAGTACGGAGCTCGATTGAAGGAGATCGGGTATCAAGAATCACGGAATAAACCGAATCTCTTCTACTATCAGAAATTCGGTGATGTGACCTTCTTTATGGATATGCGAGGAACGAAGCAGGTGAAAATTTGGGAGAGTACACGCCCGCTTTTCTACTGGAATATTGACCTCGAAATGCCTGACTGGGCGAAACGACGGATGCTGAAAGAAGAAGAGGAACGGTTGTTAGAGCATCAAATACCACTCAGATTGAGTTTCTACGCTGGACTTGGAGCATCGTTTGGTGGTAGCGATGATACGCTCTCTGACCCGCTCGGCTTTCCAGATGGCTACTGCCGTGTCTGTGATACGGACATCCGTGAGAACGAGAACTACTGCTCAGTTGAGTGTGAACGAGAAGAACTACCGAATAGATTCTGTGAAACTTGTGAAGACCGACTCGAATGGGATGAGACGATACGCCATCACGTGAGCTACTACCCCGAGGAGACAGTCACAGTCTGTCGATCGTGCCACAACAAGATACATATGGACGAAAGCTTCCACCCGAACCTTACACCCCCACAAGAGGAGATAGACCAATTCTACGAGTGAGGTTTGATTACCATCTACAGTTCCTGTAGCTTGAGGGTATCCTGACGGCTCGTTACCCCCATTTTCTTTAAACCACGGAGTGAACGTTTTTCGCAGTAATGGACGAAGCGTCGATACGAGAGTATGTGGAATCAGCTCAGTCTGTTATAGAGGACTCACCTCAGATGGGGGAGGCAACCACGAAAGCCGCTATCCTACGTGATTTCATTGAGCTACTCAACTGGGTGATCCCGACAAACACTGAACTGGAGTATTCCGTCAAGGCTTTCGGCAAGACTTACAAAGTTGATTACGCTCTCTTACTGGATGGACGACCAGTCGCATTCCTCGAAGCAAAAGGGTTGGACACGTCTCTGACCGACAAGCATCGGGAGCAACTCAGCGAGTACCTGCGAAGCGAAGACGTGAACTGGGGCATCCTTACGAACGGACAAGAATACGAGTTCTATCAACGTCGTGTGATCGACTCGAAGGTTGAGGTAGAAGTGGTTGAACAGACAACACTCGAACAACTCCCGCAGAAGGGGAGCATCATCGAGGCGTATCAGACGGAGACGATCAGAGACGAGGAATCACAGGCAATCATAGAGCATATCCGAGAGCTTCGGGAGGCTTGGGAGACACTTACCAACGACAAAGAGGAGGTAGCCACAGCGATTGTGGATTTGCTAACTGACTCTGTTTCTGAAGCTATTGAGCCGTCTGCTCAATCGCAAACAAAGGAGATGATTGACAGACTCATCGACGATGTCGAATCGGAAATCGAAACGGACGATTTCCACACGAGTACAAGTGGTCAGAATACCCCTGACACAACCCAGCAACCAACCACCCAGTCTCCGTCCTGCACGGTAGAGCTGGTCGAAAGCAACGAAGTGGTCGCTACGTTCGAAGATGCCGTCCAAAGCGATCTATTAGCGGCTGTAGTAGATTATCTCATCCAGAATTACGACCTCATCTCAGCGATAGAGCCTCTTCCGTATATTCCTGGGAAGAAGCGAGCTATCGTGAGTAGCGAACCGACGTATGACGATACT
>P_A23_Liq_2_FmtDRAFT_1000189_pt1 | contig 13937 bp, 15 predicted proteins | sample PonA232FremontCA_FD_10599 | JGI IMG/M metagenome (IMG submission 10599) | reverse complement strand
CCACGTTCTCGTAGTGCCAACACCTCCGCCTGCCGGCGTGTCAACACGTTCTCGGCGGGGTCGAACCCCGCACGTTCGAGCAGCGTGTCGGCGTCCGGAACCGCACGATCGTCTGTCACGGACGCGTCTCGGGCACACGACAACCTAAACCCGTCTGTCGGCGGGCGTAGAGCACCGAACGGAGTCTGGACTGTCCGACCGCAGCGTGCCACCCTCGCCCGGCGTCAGCCGCCCCAGAAGTTCTCTCGGGAGCCGAGTCGGTCCTCGTCGAGACCACGGCGCTCGTTGCCCTCGTCGTCGTCGGCCGTCTCCGTCGCGTCCGACTCCGGTTCCTCGTCACCCTCCGGGTCGTGTTCGGCGACGACCTTCTTCGCGCGGGCGTGGTTCTGCTTCACCTGGTCGATCCGGACGGTGACGCGGGCCGGTGGGAGCACGCCGTCGACGAGGACGATGAACCCGTCGCCGGCCTTACCGACACCGGCACCGCTCTCGTGGATGTCGTCGACGTCGAGCGTCACCTCCTCGCCGGGTTTGAGTGGCTGTGACTTGAGATCCGAGATGGGCATGTCGTAGCTGGCACACCACTCGGCACCGCCGCGGTCGCCGTAGTGTGAACACCCCATCCCTTGGATCCGCTCGGAGTACCGGGGGCACTCGTCCGCGAGTGGACAGTCCGCCATACACCACCGTCTCGCCGAGAGCGATTAATCCTTTGCGTCCGGCCGTGGCGGCTGCCGGGTGGTGTCGGGCGACCGGTCACTGCTCGGGAGCGGCGGGGGGTGCGACACCCGACCGGGGCCGTCCGACGGCAGAGCGTACGGTACAGTGCTCTTCGAGGTGAACGAAAACAAAATCCGTATCACCGCCGCTCACCCTGTGACCTGTATGAGCCTCGTCGACACCGTCGTGAACCTCCTCACCGCCGACCCGTCGCTGACAGTGATCCTCGCTGGGCTGTTACTCCTCGTGTTCGGCGGGTACTTCTTCCTCCGACGGCTGCTAGTGAAGTCTGCTCGGAGCTACCGCGAGGGACGGGGTGGACGGTGACGCCGGTGAGCGGCAGTCACCGCGACCGGCGGGTCGCCGGGGGTGTCGACACCACCCCGGTCGGTCTGTCACCGATCTAGGAGGGCGGGTACTGCTCGCAGTTGACGAAGCAGGTGCCCGGCGGCGGCGTGTGCGCCTCCGGTTGGACCACCGGCGTCTCGGCGGTGGCACTGACGGTCGGTGTCTCTCCGAGTTGGGCGGCAGCGACACCCTGTCCTGCGAACGACAGTCCGACTGCGACCGCGAGTGTTACGAGTACACGTCACACGCGTCTGACAGACTTCCCCGACCGAGTACAACTCTTTTCCAGTCTGATCACACACCGGAGGGGGTACTCCGAGAGACAGACAACCTGTACGTGTCTCGCCGTCGTCGGTGACCGGGTGCGGCCCACACCTCGCCGCAGAGACAACACGAGGGTTCGCCGACACACGGGAACGACCCGGTGGCCGTCGGTCTCGGAGCGACTCAGTTCGACGACACGTCGGCAGACGGTGGTGTCGGCTCCCCCAGTGAGCGACGGCCCGAGGTTCGCGGTCCGCCCCGGTAGACGGAGCCGGACGACGACCGACAGGTGAGTAGACACGCACTTGTGCGCGCGGCGAGACCCCGAGGTATGGTAACCGCGGAGACGCTGGGGTTGTTCGTCGTCGCCAGCCTCGCGTCGTTGTTCATGGCGTGGTCGATCGGGGCCGGGTCGTCCGGCTCGACGCCGTTCGCACCCGCAGTCGGGGCCAACGCGATCGGCGTGTTGCGGGCCGGGCTGATCGTCGGCGTGCTGGGCTTCTTGGGCGCGGTGTTGCAGGGTGCGAACGTGACCAGCGCGGTCGGGACGGAGTTGATCGGCGGCGTGACCATCACCGCGACGGCGGCGATCGTCGGGCTGCTCACCGCCGCGTTGTTGGTCGCGGTCGGCGTGTTCGCGGGCTACCCGATCGCCACCGCGTTCACCGTCACCGGGGCAGTGGTCGGCGTCGGCCTCGCGTTGGGTGGTGACCCCGCGTGGGGGAAGTACGCGGAGATCGTGACGCTGTGGACGCTCGTCCCGTTCGTCGGCGGCGGTGCCGCCTACACCACCGCGCGGATTCTCCGGTCCGACCGGGTGCCCGAGACCGTCGCCGTTCCGGTGCTCGGGGCGCTCGTCGGCGCGATCCTCGCGAACGTCGGGTTCACCCTGCTGGGTCCGGCCGGCGAGCAGGCCTCCGTCGCGGGTGTGCTCGGGCCGGGACTGGGGGTCGGGTTCGGCTCACCGCTCGTCACGCTCGCGATCGCCGGTCTCGCGGGGGCGTTGTTGTGGCTCGACTTGGCCCGCGACGAGACCGGGGGCCAACGCCGGTTCCTGCTCGTCCTCGGCGGGTTGGTGGCCTTCTCCGCGGGCGGGTCGCAGGTCGGGCTGGCGATCGGACCGCTCGTCCCGTTGTTGGGTGACGGGATCGACCTCCCGGTGATCGCTCTCCTCGTCGGCGGCGGGCTGGGGTTGTTGGCCGGGTCGTGGACCGGCGCGCCGCGGATGATCAAGGCGTTGGCGCGCGACTACTCCAGTCTCGGTCCCCGGCGGTCGATCGCGGCGCTGATCCCCTCGTTCGCCATCGCACAGACGGCCGTCGCGTTCGGCATCCCGGTGTCGTTCAACGAGATCGTCGTCTCGGCGATCGTCGGCTCCGGCTACGCGGCCGGCGGGAGCGGCGTCTCGCGACAGAAGATGCTCTACACGGTGTTGGCCTGGATCGGCTCGCTCGTGCTCGCTCTCGGGGGAGGGTACGCCACGTTCACCGTCGTCGACTGGGTCGTGTGACGGCCCCGGCCGACTCAGCTCTCGGCCTCGACACCCGGCTCCTCGGCGTCACCGGAGTCGGCCGGTAGCCGTTCGGGATCGGGGTCCGTGACGGACACCCGGGCGCGGATGATCCGAGTGTCGTCCACCTGTTCGATCCGGATGTCGACGCCGTTGTAGCTGATCTCCTCGCCCTCTTGGACGAGCCGACCGGCGCGGTTGAACACGAAGCCGGCCAGCGTCTCGAACTCCTCGCCCTCCGGGAGGTCGATCCCCAACTGCTCGTTCACCTCGTCGACGTTCACCTCGCCACGGACGAGCACCGTCTCGTCGTCGACGAACTCGAACGGCTCGTCTTCGTCACCCTCCAGAATCTCGCCGACGATCTCCTCGGCCATGTCCTCCAGCGTGATCAACCCCTCCGTGGTGCCGAACTCGTCGATCACCACCACCAACTGGACGCGCGACTCCTGCATCTCCTCCAACAGGTCGTCGACGTTCTTCGACTCCGGCACGTGGAGCGTGGGTCTGACCACGTCGTCCAACTCCGGGCTCGCCTCCCCGTAGTAGCGTTTCCGGACCAGATCCCGGATGCTGACGACGCCGATGATGTTGTCGAGCGTGCCCTCGTACACCGGGATGCGTTCGTGGTCCGACTGGACACACGTCTCGATCGCCTCGTCGACGGTCGCCTCCGTCGACACCGCGTGGACGTCCAGCCGAGGCGTCATCACCTCCTTCGCGATGGTGTTGTTGAACCGGAAGATCCGGTCGAGCATCTCGCGTTCCTCCTCGTCGATCACACCCTCCCGTTCTCCCGTCTCGATCATCTCCTGGATCTCGTCGCGAGTGACGTAGGAGCTCTCGATGGCCGACCGACCACCGGTGATCTGGTTGACGACCCGGGTAAGGTAGTCGAAGAGGACGATCAACGGGTACAACAGGTACTTCGACAGCTTCAACGGACGGGCGATGCGTCTGGCCCACGACTCCGTGTTCTCGACGGCGTAGCTCTTCGGCGCAGACTCCCCGAACAACAACACCAGCGCAGTGATCCCGAAGGTGGCCGACAACACTGCCCGCCCTTGGCTCATGAACTCGGCGAACAACCCCGTCGCGATCGACGACATCGCGATGTTGACGATGTTGTTCCCGACGAGGATCGTCACGAGCAGTCGGTGTGGGTCGGACTTCAGTTCGCTGACCGTCTCGGCACCGGGCAGCCCCTCTTCCACCATCGACTCGACTCGGTGGCCGGCCAGCGAGAACATCGCGATCTCCGACGACGAGAAGAACGCCGAGAGAACGATCAACAACACGATCGAGAGCCACCCGGCGACGGTGACCGCCGTGTCGACGGTCGGGAGGCTGTCGAGGAGACCAGTCTGGAGCAGGCTGGCTGTCGACGTCGACGGCAGATCCATACGGCCGAGGGATTCGGTGGCTCCGTGGTTAAACATTGTCCTCTCTGGGGCCCAGGGCGCTCGTCGACGCCGAGAGACGAAGAGGTTAGGCCCACAGAACCCGTAGGTCGGCTCGTGGCCAACGACCAGATCACACTGTACCGGCTGCAGGCGTGTCCGTTCTGCGAGCGTGTCGTGCGGGTGCTGGACGAACACGACGTAGACTACGAGTCCCGGTTCGTCGAGCCGATGCACTCCGACCGGAACGCCGTCGCCCGGCTGACCGGTAAACGCACCGTCCCAGCGATTCGCGACCCGACGACCGGTGTGACGATGTCCGAGTCCGCGAACATCGTCGACTACGTGGAGGCGACGTACGGCGACGGGGGTGCGTGAACGTGGTCGAGTTCGACGTGGTCGAACTCCCGGCGACGGACCACCCGGAGCCGGGTGAGACCGCACCCGAGTTCACTCGCCCGCTCGTCGGCGAGGAGTACTGGGCCGACGCCAGCCTCTCGGAAGTGGTCGACGACGGGCCGGTCGCGCTCGTGTTCCACGGGATGGACGGGTCGTTCCCGGCGACGTACATGTGGAACGAAGTCCGCGACCGCGAGTGGGGCCGGCGGCTCCAGGTCGTCGGTGTCTCCGTCTCGACGCCGTACGCACACAGGCGGCTGATCGAGGACCGCGAGATGGACTACCAGTTGTTCTCCGACCCCGGTGCCGGGCTCGCGGACGACTACGGTGTCGCCCACGACCTCGACGGGATGGCCGGCGTGACTGAACACCGACCCGCGGTGTTCCTGATCGACGGCGACCGCACCGTCCGGTACGCGTGGGTCTCCCGAGAGTGGCCGGAGTTCCCAGACTACGACGAGATCGAGGCCGCCGTCGACGACCTCTGAGCCGGCCGGGACACGAGGCTACGCTGGACAAATCTTATCTGTTTTCGGTATAGTCTCACTAGTGAGGTATGAAACAGCGCTCGACACGGCGGACGTTCCTGCAGGCGGCAGCCTCGGCGGGGGTTGTCGGGGGCACGGCAGCCGGAGCGGCGACGGCGGCCACGGGGTACGACTCTCTCGACCCGGTGTTCACGACCGCGGATCTGAGCGTCCGGGGGGGGCCGGGCACGGGGTACGCCCGGACGACGGTCGTAGACGAGCGGACTGGGGGGCAGGTGTGCGAGGGGCCGGAGTCGGCCGACGGCTACGACTGGTGGAAGGTGGACTTCTCCGGCGACAACGACGACGGACCGGTGACAGGGTGGGTCGCCGGCAACTGGCTGGCCGCGGCCGACTTCGCGTGTCCGATGACCGGAACCGTGACCGACACCTACTGGGCGTGTCGACCGTTGGGTGGGTGTTCACGGTACCACCGGGCGGTCGACATCGCAGGCGGCGGTGGGACACCGGTAGCTGCGGCCGCGGGCGGCACCGCCGAACACCGCTCCGACGACGGCGGCTACGGTAACTGGCTGCTGCTCTACCACGGTGACGGCTGGAAGACCGGCTACGGCCACCTGTCGTCGTTCGCGGTCGCGGACGGCGCGACCGTCGAACGCGGTGACACGGTCGCCTACGAGGGGGCGACCGGCTCCGGGTCGGGGCCACACCTCGACTTCCAGGTGTGGAACCCGAACTGGTCGAAGGAACGGAGCTACTACGACGACGGGGAGTCGGTCGTCGAGGGAACGGGTGTGCCACGAGAGTTCTTCTGACGGCCGGCGCGACGCGTCACACACTTGTTCGCGGACGAGCGACAAGGCAGTGTGAACGAGACGCTCGATCGGGCTGCGGCCGCCGTCCGCGACGGGGACACGGTCGTCTACCCGACGGAGACGGTGTACGGGTTGGGTGCCGACGCGACGGACGCCGCCGCAGTCGAACGAGTGTTCGAGTTGAAGCGTCGGGACCGGTCGAAGCCGTTGTCGGCGGCGTTCCCCGACACAGAGACTGCACTGGCGGCCGTCGACGCCGGCGAGCGCGCGACGGCGTTCGCCGAGGCGTTCCTCCCCGGCCCGGTGACGGTCGTCGTCGCCCGCGGATCGGCGTTCCCGGACGTGCTCACGGCCGGTCGGGACCGCGTCGGCGTGCGTGTCCCCGACGACGAGACGGCCCGCGAGTTGGCCGCACGCGCCGACTGCCCCGTGACGGCGACGAGTGCGAACCGGTCGGGTACCGGCAGCGTCCGCGACCCGGCGGCGCTCGACCGAGGCCTGCGGGACGCGGTCGGGGCCGTCGTCGACGCGGGAGAGACCCCCGGCGGCGAGAGCACCGTTGTCGACCCGGGACGCGACACCGTGTTGCGGGCCGGCGCGCTCGCAGACGAGGTGCGCGACTGGTTGGACGAGTGGTGAAACTGCGCGACTGGTTGGACGAGCAGTGGGACCTGGGAGTCACAGCCCCAGTCGACTCCGTAGACTCTTCGTCTCGACGCCACACTCCTCGCGGTACGCACACGGCTCACACCGGGAGGAGTCACGGAGTCGCGGTGGGGGGCCGTCGATCCCGCGTGTGGTGCGGAGTGCCCGCCGGTAGGCCGCGATCCGACGGACACCCAGCCGGACGGGTCTGACGACGGCGTGGGCGGGGTACTCGACGATCGCTCGCGGGATCTCGCGTTCCCGCTCCCAGGCGAGCGCCTTCGCGGCCGCGACCGCACGGACGCTCTGTGGCTCCCACACGCCCGTCTCGTGTGGCGCACCCGGCGAGACGATCACCGGAACCGGCGGCGGTGTGGGCCGGTCGGCGGCCGCGTCGTCGCCCGCAGCGCCGTCTTCCACGGCGGTTCCCGGGAGGAGTTTGTGCGCGACCCCGTGGCAGTCTCTCCCGGCGAGGTACACGTCGCGGTCCGGTGGGTTCGCGAGCACCGGCCAGTCCGGGCGGTCTGCGAGCGCGTCGAGTCGGTCGCGGTAGGTGGCTGGGGGGACTGCGATCGGTTCCTCGTCGAGGTCGGTGTCGCCGCGCAGTGCCGGGTAGCGGTGAGCCAACTCCACCGTCGTGGCAACCTCACTGGGGACGCCACGGTCGTCGTCCGCTCGGGCGTAGTAACACTGGCGTGGGCAGTAGGCCGCACGGGCAAGATCGGAGAAGGCGACCAGATCGGAGTCGGTCGCGGGCTGCTCGCCCGTCGGGTGTGCGGGAGGGTCGTCGGACACGGGCCGTCTGGTGCCGGCACCACACTTCAACCCCTCGCGTGACTCGTCGTCGGAGAGAGACCGGGTCGCTTTTTGTACACGGACTCCGAACTGTGCCGACAATGACAGCCTCACAGAGCAACCTCGCCGGGCTGTCGCGGTTCGTGTTCCGTGCACCCTCCTGGTACCGCAGCGTCGTGGCGGCGTTGTTGTTGGCCGCGTTCGCGGGGGTCGCGGCGTTCGACAGCCCGGAGGTCGGTCGCACGTGGCGAGGGGTCTTCTTCGTCGGACGGGACGCCTGGGAGGGGATGTTCTTCGTCGGAGTCCCGACCGTCGTCGCGGGGCTGGGGACCGCGTGGGTCGACCAGTACGTCGGCGGCCGGCTCTCCCGAGACCGGTCGATGTTGCTCGCGTTGGTCTGTGAGGTGTTGCTCGTCGCGGTCCTGGCGCTCGCCGGGACCGCCGTCTACCTCACGCCACTGGGCCAGTGGTTCGTCTTCGACACGCTCGTGGTCGCGTTGGCGTCCGTGTTCGCGCTCCGACTGCTGGTGATCGTCGCCATCTCGCGGTCGTCGTTGCTCGTCGCGACGGTGCCGGCGAGCATCCAGACCGGTGTCGCGGCGGTGTTGTTGTTCGTCTACAGCGGCACCGTCCGGCTGATCGAGGTCGGCGGCCCGATCGGACAAGCGTACCTGATGACGTACGCCTCTCGCGTGGACGCCGCTCCCGCCGAGCTGACGCTCGTCGCGCCCGAGCACTTCCTGTTGCTGGGGGCGACCTGCACGCTGTACGCCGGCGCAGTCTGGGCGTTCCTCTACGTCGTCGACCGCCCGTGGCGGGAGTCGCTGGGCGTCTCCGTGTTGGACTTCCTCCAGGGGTTCGTCGGCCACATCGCCGAGGGGAGCCGCGAACTGGAGGACTTCTTCGAGCAGTTGGGCGAGGAGGCGGTCGTTCCCGTGACGGTGTTGGCCGTCCGTCGACCGGACGGGACCGAGACCGCACGCTGGGTGTTGCCGATGATCCACCCGGGACCGATGGGGGAGATCGGCGGCGGCAACCTCCCGCGGCGGGTCGCCGAGGAGACGGACGGGCTGGGGTTCCCGCCACACGCCACCGCCGGCCACGACTTCAACCTCGTCACGGAACGGGAGGTCGGCCGGCTGCTCGACGCGGCCGACCGGGCGAGTGAGCGGCTCAGTTACACCGCACAGGCGACCCCCAGCGTGCGGACGGAGTCCGGCGAGGCGTCGGTGGTGGGGCAGTCGTTCGGTGACGGCGCGTTGTTGGTGTCGACGTTCGCACCCGGGTTCGCCGACGACGTGGAGTACGCCGTCGGCCTCTCTGCGGCCGCCGAGGCCCGCACGGACGGGATCGAGGACGTGATGCTCGCGGACGCCCACAACTCCAACAACGGGCTCGACGGGCCGGATCTGGGCCACGTCACGCCGGGATCGAGCCGGTCGTTCGACATGATCTCCGCCGCGGGCGACGCCGGCGACCGGCTCGCGGCTGCGCACCGAGACGACCTCGCGGTCGGGGTCGGGCACGTCGAGACACAGTGGGACCCCGAAGAGGGGATCGGGCCGCTGGGTGTCCGGGTGATGGTCACGGAGGTCGACGGCCAACGGACGGCCTACGTGCTCGTCGACGGGAACAACATGGAGCCGGGGCTCCGTGGCGAGATCGTCGACGCGCTCGACGTCGACGAGGCAGAGGTGTTGACCACCGACACACACATCGTCAACACCGTCGAGGCGGAGAACCAGGTCGGCGACGAACTCGACTGGGAGACGCTGATCGACGTGGTCGAACGCGCCACCGAGGCGGCGGTCGCGGATCTCGCGCCCGCCGAGGTCGGGATGGCGACGGAACGCGCCGAGGTGACCGTCTTCGGCAACGACCGCACGGAGACGTTGGCGAGCCACGCCAACGCCGCCGTCCAGATGGGCGGCGCGTTGGCCGCCGTGGTCGCTCTCGCCTCGCTCGCGCTGTCGGCGTTGTTGTTCTTCGTCACCTGACCGTCCGACCAGTCGGGGTCGTCACCCCTCCGGCTCGACGTGGTCGATCGACACGCGGTTGTCGACGGTCCGTAGTGTCGTCTCGGTCTCGTCGATCTGGTCGTCGTGTCGAGGTCGTCGTCGTCGAACGACACGTCGACCGTGACGGGAACCGTCTGTGGGCCGACGAACATCGACCGGAGGCTGTCGACGCCGGCGACACCGAACGGGTGTGTACGGGTCGCTGCCCGGTCGGAGTAGCCGATGCCGATCGGGAGGAACAGTTGGTTCCCCACGCCCGAGAGCGAGTGGTACGCCTCCGAGAGCACCGAGTGACTCCCCGACGCCAGAGAGGCGAAGAACTTCAGGACCGCGATAGCACCATTCGCCGCCAGGGCCACGATCACGACGGACCTGCTCTCAGCCATCGTGTCTACCGCCGCCACCCCGAGAGATAGAACCGGGCGACCGCCGCGTTCATCTCGCTGGCCCGCCGACGAACGGGTGTGCTCGTCGCTGTCTCCGACACGCACGGTCGCGAAGAACACAGACTGACCGGACGCACCCGCGAGGCGGTGCGAGCGGCCGAGGCCGTCGTCCACGCCGGCGACTTCTACACGGAGGCGACGCTCGACGCGTTCGAGTCTGTCGCCGACCCGTTGTACGGGGTCACCGGCAACAACGCGACCGGGGCCGTCCAGAGCCGGCTCCCGGCGTCTCGGGTGGTCGGCTACGAGGAGGTGACGTTCGCCGTCCGCCACCGCGCCCGGTCGCCGACGGAGTTGGCGTTGTTCGGCCGCGAGCACGACGCCGACGCCGTCGTCTACGGTCACAGCCACACGCCCGGCGTGGAGGTGACCGACGATCTCGTGCTCGTCAATCCCGGGAGCCACGCCCAACCCCGCGGGAGCCGACAGTCACACGCCGAGTTCGAACCCCGGCCAGACGGCGGACTCGACGGCCGACTCGTCACTGTCGACGGAGAGACGTTCGCCGAGTTCACCGTCGGCACCGGCGACCGAGAGGAGTGAAACTGAGCCGCGCCGGGTCGGGCGAGGGCTCGGAGGGCCGACCTGCGGGGGAACCGCACAGGCCGCTACAACGGCTCGTCACAAGTAGCCTGTGTAGACTCAAACGACCGTTTCAGTGTCGGCGGCGGAGCAACGCGACCGTCACCAACGCGACACAGCCGCCGACGAACAACGCTACGCCCGGCGAAGCGGCGAGGCTGTCGAGCACCGGAGAGACGGCCTCGCCGACCGTCGGCGTCGCGGTCTCGGCTGCTCTGAGAGCCTCGTCGGCCGACGGAGTGCCGGTCGCCGCCCCTGTCGTGTCGCCGGACACCGCCACGTCCGCAGACTCGACGGGACCCCCACCCGAGGACTCGGAGCCGCCACCCGGCGCGAACGGCCCGCCGAACACCAGTTCGGCGGCGACCGCGGCACCACCTACCGGGAGGAGCGTCCCCAACAGCCGCCGCAACGCACCCCGGAGCCCGCCGGTGTCGTCGTCGTCAGCCGCGACCACCACGAGCGCGCGATCCGCCGGCCCGTAGACAGTCATCTCGCGCCCCTTCTCCGAGTAGACCGTGTCCGCCTCGACGACCAACCCGGCGTCGGTGAGACTGTCGAGGTGGTACTGGGTGTTCTGGAGGGTCGTGTCGACACGGTCCGCGATCTCGCTGGCGGTCGCCGGCTCCTCGTGGAGACTGCTCAGAATCTCGCGTGCAGTGCCGGCGGACAACGCGGACAACACCTCGTCGGCGTCGTCGCCGTCGATCCCGACGACGCGTGGCGCGTCCGGCCGGTCGTCGTCGCGCCGTCCGGGGAGGAGGTCGGCCATCGACGACAGATCCTGTCGCACGCGAGGTAAGTCTTCAGGTGACCGTCTGTCACGGAACCCCAGACTGTGAGAACGAACGGCGAGCAGAGACCGACTACCGACCCGTCGGTTCGATGTCGTCGCCGACGGCGTCCATCACCTGGATCGCGGCGCTGGCGGCGAGCCCCTTCGCGACCTCCTCGCGGTCGTCGTCGTCGAGTCCGGCCGCCAGCTCCTCGACACTCGGCGAGAAGCCGGCGCTGACCGCGTGGCCGACCGGCGGGCGGACGGCGACGGTCGCCTGCGGACCGTCGTGACCGTAGTTGAGCTCCGACCCCACGGTGTAGCCGTCCGGGAGGTACGACTCCGTCCGCGTGACGATGTTGGACACCGCCTCCCGGAGAGCGTTCTTCTGGTCCGTCGTGAGGTTCACTTCCTCCGGCTGCCCGGCGTCGACCACGCCCGGCGGCCCCGCGTAGGGGTTGTTGCCGTTCATCGAGAGTCGTCAGTACTTTGGGAGGCCGGCGGATAAGTGCGTCGGCACCTGCGAACGTCTCACACGGTGTCCGTGTCGACGCCGCTCGGCCCTCTCCCGTCGGGCGGTGTCGCGGTGCCGTAGGCGGCGACCGTGACGGCCGCGACGTGTGCGTCCGGTCGGCGGCGGCCGGCCGCGATGTGGGTCTCCCGATCCGGGAGCCTCCAGTCGCGGAGCCCGCCACCCGCCGCGAGTCCGCGGCGAATCTGTTCGCGCACGGTCTCGGAGTCGTCGCCGGTTGCCTCGTAGAACAACCCCGGGCCGGGGCCGGTCGCCCACCCCAGTCCCGCAACCACGTCCGACTCTGTGTCGGTCGGTCCGACGGCAGCGGCCGTCGTCTGGTCGACGGGTGTGGCGGTCGCGTCCGGGTCGACCGTCCCGGTCGGGGGGGCAGTCGCCTCCGCGAGCACGACCGTCAGCGCGTGTCCGGCCGGCCCACGGTCGGGGACGCGGTCAACGACACGGACCGTCGCGTCTGCGGGCACGACAGACGAGACAGTGACGAGATTGTAGTTCGCGACACCGGCACCGGCGAGTGCGGCGTCCAACGCCGACAGTTCCGTCGGCCCGCGGCCGACACCGGCCGCGACAGCGATCTCCATACGAGCGGACGGCCACAGAGAATGAAGTGACTGTCGGTCGGGGGGCGTCAGTACTGGTACGGTCGGAGTTCGTCCGCGAGCGGCCCCTCCTCGTCGTCTTCCACCTTCTCGCGAGCCTCCTCGAAGTCGGTCTGTCGGACCTCCGAGCGGCCGTCGCGGATGGCGAACATCCCGGCCTCCGTCGAGAGTGCGCTCACGTCCGCGCCGGAGTAGTCGTCCAGTTCGTCGGCGATCTCGGCGAACTCCACGTCGCTCGCCACGTTCATCTCGCGGGTGTGGATCTCGAGGATCTTCTCGCGCCCCTCGGGACCCGGCTTGGGTACCTCGATGAGCCGGTCGAACCGACCCGGCCGGAGGATAGCCTCGTCGAGCATGTCGAACCGGTTCGTGGCCGCGATGATCCGCACCTCGCCGCGGTCCTCGAACCCGTCCATCTCCGAGAGCAACTGCATCATCGTCCGTTGGACCTCCGCGTCGCCGGAGGTCTTCGAATCCGTCCGCTTGGCGGCGACGGCGTCGATCTCGTCGATGAAGATGACGGCCGGTTCGCGCTCGGCGGCGAGCTCGAACAGGTCGCGGACGAGCCGTGCCCCCTCGCCGATGAACTTCCGGACCAGCTCCGAGCCGGCCATCTTGATGAAGGTGGCGTCCGTCTCGTTGGCGACCGCCTTCGCCAACATCGTCTTCCCGGTGCCGGGCGGGCCGTGTAAGAGCACGCCGCTCGGGGGTTCGACCCCGACCTCTCGGAACTGGTCGGCGTTCACGAGCGGGTCCTCGACGGCCTCGCGCACCTCTCGGACCTGGTCGTCGATGCCGCCGATGTCGTCGTAGAGAACCGCCGGAGAGCCGTCGACCTCCATCGCCTGCGCACGGGCGTCCGTCTCGTCGTCCAACACCGTCTGGATCGAGAAGGAGTCGTTGATCGCAACCCGGTCACCGGCCTCCAGTTCGTCGGCGAGCCCCGCCGACACCTCCGTCAACACCTCCTGGTTGTTGCCGTGTTGCTTGATGACGACCCCGTCGTCGGTCATCTCTTCGACGGTCGCGACGTACAACGAGGAGGTCTTCAACGCCTCGTTGCGCCGTTTCAGTTCGTCGACCTCCTCCCGGAGGTCGCTCCGCCGGTGTTCGGCGTCGTCGAGCCGGTCGTCGAGCTCGTCGTTCACCTGCACGATCCGCTCGAAGTGTTTCCGCATCGCGTCGAGCCGCTCCTGTTCGCTCATCTCCGGGTCGAGATCCAGACGAGGACGCTCCGGGAGAGAGGGACTGCGTGACATGTGGTACGTCAGTTGTACGGCGTGGATTCTTATGTCGCTTTGGGTCCCGTGACCGTCTCCTCTCTCGCTCGTCGGGTGGGAGACCCGGTCTGAGCCCGCCACGCGAGTGTCGTGTCGTTGGCGGTCTCGGCCGGCTGCAGACGGGGGCGGCCGGGTGTCAGTTCAGCTCCAACAACGTCGCCGCGCGGTCGAGGAACTCGTCGTAGACGTCGATGGCGGACTCGACGAACGCCGGCTGGGTCACGTCGACGCCCGCGGTGTCGAGGATCTCGACCGGGTAGTCGCTCCCGCCGGTCGCCAACGCCTCGCGGTAGTCGGCGGCCGCCGACTCCCCCTCCTCGC
>P_A23_Liq_2_FmtDRAFT_1000188_pt1 | contig 13939 bp, 13 predicted proteins | sample PonA232FremontCA_FD_10599 | JGI IMG/M metagenome (IMG submission 10599) | reverse complement strand
AAGCCGCTCGAACCGGTCGCGGTCCCCGGCGACGTACCGGACGATCTCGACTCGCTCGCGGCGACGGGCCGCGAGGGAGACAGCCCGTTCGTCGCGACGACACCGGGGCACGCGACGCTGGACGACCGCGAAGTCGCCAGCGTTGCCGAGGCACTCTCCGCAGAGCGCGGACTGATCGTCGCCGGCCCCGCAGACCCGCCCGGTCCGGACCCGGAGGCGATCACCACCCTCGCACACCGCACCGGGTTCCCGGTGCTCGCGGACCCGTTGTCGGGACTGCGGTTCGGCTCTGCGACCCGCGTCGCGCCCATCCTCGGCGGCTACGACGCGTACCTCGCCGGCGACGCGACCGCCGACTGGCCAGACCCAGAGGTCGTCTTCCGGTTCGGTGCCTCCCCGACCTCGAAGCCACTCCGTCGGTACCTCGCGGCTGCCGACGCGCGTCAGTTGGTCGTCGACCCCGCCGGCGGCTGGCGCGAGGCCGAGTTCACCGCGACGGACCTGATCGCCGCCGACCCCTCGCGCCTCGCCGTCGCCGTCGCCCGCCGTGCCGCCGGCCCAGACTCCGGTGAGTGGCGAGCGCGCTGGGAGGCGGCCGAACGCGCCCACTGGACGGCTGTCGACGACGAGACGCGCGCGTTCGAGGGCCGGGTGCTCGCGAGCGTGGCCGAACTCGCGCCCGAGCCGTCGACCGTGTTCGTCTCCAACTCGATGCCCGTTCGGGATCTGGACCGCTTCGCCGAGCCCGCCGCCCGCTCACTGACCGTGCTCGGGAACCGCGGCGTCTCCGGGATCGACGGGATCACCTCGGCCGCGTTGGGTGCCGGCAGCGCGACGACCGACCAGCTCACGCTCGTCACGGGTGATCTGGCCTTCTACCACGACTCGAACGGCCTGCTGGCGATCCAACGCGCCGACGTGGAGGCCACCGTCGTCGTGATCGACAACGACGGCGGCGGCATCTTCCACATGCTCCCCATCGAGGAGTTCGACCCGCCGTTCACCGGCCAGTTCCGCACGCCACACGGGCTCGAGTTCGAACACGCCGCCGACCTCTACGACCTCTCGTTCACCCGTGTCGACGGGGTCGGGGAGTCGTTCCGGGACCGGTACCAGGAGGCGACGACAACCGACGGGAGCCACGTGATCGTCGTGGAGACGGACGCCGAGGCGAGCCACCGCGTCCGGGAGGAGTTGGAGACGGCGACCGACGAGGCGGTTCGAGCGGCCCTCGACGACTGAGCCGTCGGGCGGTGGTCGACAGTTCACACGGGAGACCCGTCACTCACCACGAGACGACGAACGCGTGGCTCTCGTCGGCCGCCGGCTCGGCGTCCTCGAACCCGACGACTGCCGGCGACTCCGTCTGTTCGACGATACCCTCGACGACACCCCGGGTCAGCGCCGCTTGGTAGCTGTGGCCGCCGTAGGCGGCGACACGGTACTCCCGGTCGTCGAGTCGCTCTGTGCGGTACTGACCGACACGGTCGACATCGAAGTTGCGGTGGACGGCCGCGTGTTGTTCCCGCATCGTCTCGAAGCCCTCTGCCGCGCAGATCTGCTCGTTCTGCGCGATCATCTTCTCTCCGGTGCGTGCGACGGTCGTCTCCCCGGCCGCGTCGGCCATCGCTCTCATCGCCGCCGCGAACGCCGTCGCGTCGTACGTCGACTCGGTGTCGGGCGACTCGATCCCCCCGTCTGCCAGAATCTCCCGGGCTCGACGCTCGAACACCGGGGACATCTCCGCGACGCTGTCGACCACTGCGGTCACGTACCCACCCTCGATTTCTGCTTCCGGCATGGGTATTCTGTACGGTCACTCACAGTTAGAATCTACCGTCCGGTTGCAGAACAGTGGACAGTGGTGTCCGTGACGGCCAGGTTCGACCTGTGTGGGCGGTCCGAGCGCGCCGCCAGTCTCACTCCAGCCGGTAGCGCAACAGGGCGGCGACACCACCCAGATTCGACAGCTGTTGGCCGGGTTGGAACTCCGCCGAGAACACCGTCACGTCCCCGCCCTGGCGTTCGACGGTCGTCACCAGTTCGTCGGCGTCGATCCCCCAGTCCCCGTCACCTTGGCGTTCCTCGCGGAGCCGTTCGTCCAACAACAGGAGGGTCTCGACGGCACCGAACTCCGCGGCCTCCATCGTCGCCTCGGGCCCGTAGGTCGCCTTCGCACCCTCGGCGATCTGTGCGGTGAGATCGTCGATCAGCTCCGCCTCGCGAGCGATCCGTGTCTCCTCGCGCACCCGTTCGACCGCACCGCGTTTGAGCACCTCGTGGACCCCGCGGTCGCCGATCCCGGAGGTGTCGACGGTCGTCACCTCGCTCGCCATCTCCGGGTGGTTCTCCTCGAAGTAGTCGAGTGCGTCCCCCTTCGTGAACCCCGGTCCCGCGAGGATCACCGCCTGTGTCTCCAGTCGCGCCAGCGCCTGCCCCAGTTCCGCGAACAGTTCCGTCCGCGGCTGGGCGTACTCCCCTTTCCCGGTCGGTTTCGTGAGCGAGACGTACTCCTCGGTGCCGTACTGTTGGACCGTGTGGATCGCCGCCGCACCCTCCTCGACGGTCGCGATCGCTACCTCCGGCGCGTCCGTCGCCTCCGACGCCTCCTGTAGTCGCTCCGTCTGATCGGGTTTGAACCGTTTCTCGACGGTGATCTCCGTGTTCGCTTCCACGTTGAGGGTGTGGTGGTGGCCCAGCTGGTCCTCGCGCGACGCCCGGACGATCTCCCCGCCGACCCGGAGTCGGTTGGCGAACCGGGCGAACTCCACGTCGGTCACCTCGATGGTGACGTGCATGTGTTCTCGCTCCCCACCTGTGTCGCGCAGGTTGTCGTCGCTGCGTTGGATCCGACGGGTGGTGTCACCCTCGACATCGTCGCCGGGTTCGAGGACGTGTGAGAGGTGCCAGAGGTCGTCCGTCGTCTCGGGGACGAGCAGTCGTCGTTCGCGGCCGTCCTCGCCGTAGCCGCGCGGCTCCGTTCGCATACCCACACTCGGTGGGGGCGCTACAAGGGTGGCGTGGTTCTGGTGTGTGCTCCGAGGGACGCAGGATTGGGATGCTGGTCGTTCGAGAAACTGATCGGGCGCGACGTATGACATCCGACGAAATACGTTGAGTCATCGCTTCTCAACTGACACGTCGACGGGGACCGTGACACTACCGTCGGCACAGCTCTCTCGGTTTGCGTTGAATATGTTGGCAAGATCTGCTATACAGACTCAGAGCTGGTTACTCCATCGTGCCTTTCACTAGGGTAGATTTATATATCTGATCCCAAACTTATCGATTGAGAATGGGCGACACGGACCAAGACGAGGACGACCCGCTTGAGCGTATCGTCGTGGACAGAGACCAGATGGACCGGGAGCGGTTGGCGTCCAGTATCGAGGGAGTTGTTGCCGTCGATCGTGAATCTGGTGAACCGGTCACTCGCTCGGAGTATCATGACCTCGACAACAAGCCTCGGTTCGTCGCTCGACTGTTGGCCCGCCGCGCAGCGTTCGAACTGGGGTACACCGACGAATCCGAAATCGGACGCACCAGCGCCGAACTGGACGCGAAGATGGAGGCCAGCGGGAGCACCATCCAGAACTACGGGGGAGAGTCGTTCGTCGAAAACGACGACGAGTACGGTGGGTATCACGTACCGGGGCACTCAGTTGGTCTCGCAGTCGAATTCCTCGAAGACGCCCGCGAGGACGAGAGCTAACACCGAGTGGTGCACGGCGAGACAGACAGTTCACGACTACACTCGACGACAACCAAATGATGGAAGTCACACTCACACTCGATCACGGACCACTACACGCCGAGGTCACTGGCGAAGACTGGGAGACGGTAGAGAGCGAGGTGGTCGAAATCGCCGAATTCCTCGGGGAGAACGACGACCTGTTCGAGAATCTCGATGTGGACGCAACTGAACCAACAGAAGAAGAGCAGTCTGAACTCGGATCTAATTTCTGGGAGGACTCAGAGGAGCCAGACGACGGAGAACCCGCTCCCGACGAATCCAACCACGCGCTCGCCCCACTCGCTCGCGAAATCGATGTTCCTCCGACCGACATTGAGGACATCGTGTTCGCGGACGCTAGTGGTACTGATAACCCTCAAATTATTACTGATAATTCGGTTCTGGGGGACTCAAAGACGGGACGGCAACGAAACGCTACGTATTTTCTCCTTCTCGTCTGGGACTACTGCTACGATGAGAAACGTGTCAAAAACTCAAAGGTAAAGACAGTCTTATCTCTTTCAGGTATATCTGATAAAAGTTTATATAATATATGGTCATACGGAGAATACAAAGGTCACTTCGATCAACAGGGCCGTGGCTCTAGTGCTACAGTCAGCCTCACTGGACCCGGGGAACGAGAAGCTAAGATACGTCTGCAGTCGCTCGCTGAGACAGGGGACATTAGTGACGAGTAGCTCTCCACGCGCTCGGGTCTGTTTCGTAATCCCCGACTACTCGCCAGCCGCGTAGTAAAACGGAAAATTGACATCGAGATGAACGCATGGTCGTTCCGCAGCAGGACTGGCATAAAGGACGTTGCAGACATTTACTCCGCGTCCGAGAAGAGTCTCAGCGTCTAACAGTTTGAACAGTGGGTCGAACGATTGGGAGTATCTGATGAGTGCGCCAGACTCAGATCCTGGCCATCTGTTGGCCGAGCGCTACGAAGGGCTGGCGGCCGTTGAGCAGTGGGCAGAGGACATCCAAAACAACCCCGGTAGGTGTGGGGGTCATAGCAGAACCGACTCGTCGAGTCACAGTTGGAGTCCGCCCGCCAGACCCATGATTCTGTGGAACACGAACAGGCGGTGCGAGTGTTCGTGCTCGATGACATTCTGAACGCCAGAGACGGTGCATGGAACGATTCGGCCAGTTCGCAATAGTTCGCGTGTCTCCGCGGAAGTGTGACGTTCGTGGCCGACTCCGGCTGTGTCGAGAACGCCCTATCGAGCAGTTTCGTCGCCACCTCTCTCCTCGCGAGGCAGTTCCTCGTGTCGTTGACGTCTGTTCACCCGCGTTCCTCAGCGAGACTCTCGTGCGTCCTCGGCAGCCGGGAGTACTTCCTCGGCGACGTCTTCGGAGATGGTTCCGAAGCCCTCCCGCCAACTTGTGGTCGTCTCGTTCATCAGCCTGTCGAGTAGGTCGGTGAAGCTCTCGTTTGGCCGCTTCCGGGCCTCCAGTCGCTCGTACACCTCCGTTTCGACACCGATGGTCTCGCTCGTGCACTGTCTGTTCGCGTGCCGTGGCACAAATCTGTTCGGGAGGACCCCGATTACGGGTCGAACAACTCGATCGTCACACGACACGCTGCCGACAGTCGTGTCGTCACTCCGTCCGGTCGGCACTGCTCGTGTACCCTGGCGGCGGCGGCAGTTCCACCACCTCCGTCTCCGTCGTCTCGCGGTCGTGTGGCACCGTCGCCCGCAGTTCCACCTTCACCGCGGCGTCACCGCCGACGATGTCGCTCACGCCGACCATCACGGTCGCCGGTAGTTCGGGCGGCTCGAAGTGGTCCCGACACGCCGCGCCGATCTCGAACTCCGCCTTCGGAAGGAGATCCTCGCGGACGTAGTGACGGATCGTCGTCACGTCCCGGAGCCCACCCCCACAGTACTCAGAGAGGAACGTCGCCGCGAACGACAACCCCCGATCGGCCTGGTCGCGGGCCGTCTCGCCGGGCGGGACGAACCCGTCCAGCTGCACACGGTCGTGGTCCGCGTGGCGTGTTCGCACGGCTGTCGCCGCGACCGCGTCGTCGCCCCTGTCCTCGCGTCTGAACACTGTCTTCTCCACGGGCTCGCGTCTCCGTCGGACGGGAAGTAGCCCACGGCGCAGTCAGAGAGACGGCGACAGTGTCGAGTGCGTCGACCCCCCAGTCAACCGTGTCGCGGCCCAGTCACCCGAGTATGTCGCTCCCACCCGGCGGGAGGAACTCCTGGATCAGGTCCGCACTCGCCACCTTCCGGACGAACGACTCGTCTGTGAACCGACCTTTGAACTCGCGGTAACACTTCACCGCGGCGTCGTTCTGTGCGAACTTCCCCGGCTCCAACTCGATGGTCGTCGCCGCCCGGTCCGCGATCGCGCTCGGTGGCCCGCCGACTACCTGTGTCGTCTCCTCGGCCTGCACGCCGACGGCGACACGCGCGGGCATATCCCGGTAGTACGTCCGGTCGCCGCGGATCACGAACCCACCCTTCTCCAAGTACTCCCCGCTCTCGGGTGTCTTCGACACCTGATCCGGTGTCACCTCGTAGGCGTCGCCCGCGCCACGGCCGTCCTTCCACACCGACGAGTACGCGACCGCGAACTGCGCGGCCTCCTCGCGACTCTGCTCGGGGATGTCCACGTCCCGCGAGGGCTCGCTGGGGCCGGTCGCCTTCAACACCGTCACCGGACCACCGTGGGCCTGTGTGTGGTAGAACAGGTCGTTGCTGTTCAGGTACTTGCTCACGATCGCCTCGTTCTGGTCGGCGTTGCGTCCGCCGATGACGAGGAAGTCGTCAGACGTGTGGAACCACCGGAACCGCTCGTACCACTCGTCGCTCGTCCGCAACGGGATCGACGGCTCCGACAGCCAGTCCGTCTCCTCGTCCGCCTCCCCGTCACTCTCTCCGTCCTCCTCGTCGTCGGCGTCCGGGTGGCCGTCGGCCTCCTCCCACCGTTGTTTCCGTTCCCGTACCGCCGCCAACTCTTCGCGGGTGTTCTCGATCGCCGCCAGTGCACCCTCTTTCTTCCCTTCGATCCGTTTGGCCTCCTTGTACAGCCGGTCGGCGTTCTTCTCGACGCCGTCTGTCACCCGGAGTTCGATCCGCGCGTCGTCGATCGCGACGGTGACGGTCCCCTCGCTGCCGTCGAGTCCGACGACCGCCTCCGCGGCGGCGATCCCTCGGTCTGCGCCCGCCTGGAACGTCGACTCGATCTCGTCCCAGCCGGTCCCCTCCGCACGTGCGTCGCGGACAGTTGTCAACACGTCGTCGACGAGATCGTAGTTGGCGTACAACAGCTCTGCCCGTTCCCGCTCGGCGTCCGCCTGCTCGTCGAAGTCGTCGATCGCGCCCTCCTGTTGCTCGACGATCCGTTCTTGTTTCGCGATCTCCGACTCGAAGTCCGGGCGCTGCGGGGTGGTGTTGTCGTCTACCTCGTCTTCGTCGAGCCGGCGGAAGTAGTCGTCCAGGGCGGCCTGGAAGCCGTCGGCGGTCGTCGCGTCCAACGACTCCCGTTCTGTCAACGGAATCGGCGTGGCGTCGACCACCTGACCGTCGTCGTCCTCGTACACTCGCGGGTCGAGGTCGCCGGTCGCGAGCCGTTCGCCGAGCCGCCCGACCGCGTCGTACATCGCTCGGATCTGGTCGTCCGTCACCTCCGTCACGTCCAGCGTCTTCTCGACACCCGCCCGGGCACAGATCTCCTCGCCGTACAGCCCACCGAAGTTGAGCTGTGTGGCGAGCGTCCGCACTACGTCTGCGTCCGACTCTCGGACCCGTGCCCGGAACCCGTCGTAGTCGACCTCGAACGGGTGGAGCCGCGAGGCGGGGTACTCGTAGGTCGCCCCCGGCGCGACCGTCCGCGACTTGAGCCGGACGGTCTCGAGACTCCGCAACACCTCGCCGTGTTCGTCCAGGACGGCGACGTTGCCGTCGCCGAACAGCTCCACCACGACCGTCGTGTCGGCGTCCGGACGCTCGAACCGCAGGACGACGATCCGGTCGAACTCGAACTGTTCGACGCTCGCGAGCTCCCCACCCGCGATTCGCGACCGGAGTGTCTTCGCGAACTCCGGTGGTCGCTCGGGCGCGTCCGGCACTCGATCCGGGTCCGTCGTGTGGACTCGTTTCTCCCCACCGACCCCCAACAACAGCTCCACCCGGCCGTGGTCGTAGTGTCGCAGCTTCAGCCGCACCAGATCGTCGCCGTAGAGGTACGCCTTGTCGACCTTCGCCCCCTCGTGGCGGGCCAACTCTCCGACGACGGCGGCGATGTCGACACTGGTCAGCTCGCGTTTCTGCTCCATCGGCCCGGCGTACGACTGTCGTGGGTTTCTGCGTTCCGGCTCCGCGCTCCGGTCGGGTGGCTGTCGGCGACCGACGGACCGAACACGACGGCGACAGTAACCGGGCCGTGACCGACAACTCGATTCGAGTCGCGACGTACAACCTCCGGTACGCCGGGTTGGACGACGGGCCGTGGTCGTGGGACCGACGACGCGACCGTGTCGCTGCCGTCCTCGGCGAGATCGGCGCGGACGTGCTCGCACTCCAGGAGTGTTGGTACGGCCAACTCGACGACCTCCGTGCGCGAACCGACTACGACTGGGTCGCGTTTCCGGACGACAACGGCGCGCACACGCCGATCGGGTTTGACCCCGACCGGTTCGATCGCGTCGACGCCGACGCCTTCGGGATCGCCCCCGACGGGGAACGGGGTGTGGTCGGCTGGGACGCTGCCTACCCCCGGCAGGCGACCCGTGCCACCCTCCGGGACCGGACGACACAGACGACGTTCGCGGTCGTCTCCGTCCACCTCGACCACCGCGGTTCGACCGCCCGCCGAGAGGGGGCCAAGTTCGTCCGTGACCGGCTCCCGGACGGCCCGGCGGTCGTGGCCGGCGACTGTAACTGCACCCCCGACACCGAGCCGTACGCGGCGCTGACGACGGCGTTGTCGGACAGCCGACGGGCCGCCACGACGGTCGACGGCCCGGAGGCGACCTACGTCGGCTTCGGCGGCAACGCCACAGACGAAGACGGGCCGGCAGACCCCCGCCGGCTCGACTACGTGTTCACCCGCGGGTTCGAGACCCTCGGGGTGGCCGTTCACGCAGGTGACGCCGACGGCGACGACGACCCGGCTCGGCGACCGTCGGACCACCGCCCGGTGGCGACGGATCTCGTCGCGACCGCCTCAGACGATCTCCGTCGACGCGACGAGTAGCCCGGGAACGATCAAGAGGAGGAGTAACCCACCGACGATCAGTGCCGCCGGCGCGCCGAACAGCCCGGCGTCGGTCAGGAGCCACGAACTGAGCCCCGCGAACAACGCGCCCATGCCGGCGAGACGAACCAGTGCGACAGCAGTTCCGAGGAGACGACTGTTCTCGACGGCGTCCCCCGAGTTCGACGAACAACTCACTGTCGAACGTCTGTCGACACGGACAGAAAACTCCGACGACGGCCTACACCACGAACTCGTAGAGGTCGTCGCCGACGTGGTGGACCGACTCCACCACCTTCCCCTCCTGGCCGACCATCTCGCCGCCGTCGACGAGCGCGCGCCCGATCGCGAGCACCTTCCCGTGGCTCTCCTCGGCGATGGGCACCAACTCCCCCGGCGAGATGGCGTCGTCCGCGTCGACGATCCCCGGGCGCATCACGTCCGCGCCGTCGGAGACGAACGACACCGCGCCAGCGTCGACGGTCACCACCCCGGTCTCGGGCGGGTGGTCGTTTGCCCCCCGGACGGTGACGAACGGGTCGCCGTCGACGTACAACACGTCCGGGTCGCCGTCGACCAACACCAGGTCGAAGGGAGTGTCTGTCAGCTCCACCAACTCGAAGGCGTCGCCGTCCAACGACACACCAAGCCGGTCGGACAACGCCGTCCGGATCTCGCCGATCTCGTCCGACCGGAGGTGGTGACGCGACTTCACGTCCATACTCGTCTGTCGGCACGTCGGCGCATAAATCGCCCGCTCGCCGGCGATCCGTGCCGGCAGACCGTAACCACCCGACCACTCGACGAGTGACCCCAGTGCCGGAACGCGACGACGGACGCGTCGCGGCGACGGACGACCGGAGCCGACAACTACTAACTCCCGGCCCCTCCCACACTGTGGTATGTTCGGCTCCCGGCGCGACGGGGGAAGCGAGACGGTCGTCTGCATTGCCTGCGGCGACAGGCTGCCACGCTCGGACGCCCGCGAGTACGACAAACAGGGCGACCGGTGGAGCCGCCACGGGAAGGAGTTCGAGTACCTCTGTGTCGACTGTCACGACGACCTCTGTCACCAGCCCCGCGACGAACTCGAAGAGTTGGCCACGGACGTAGCACAGACCGTCGACGACCCGAGCAGCGAGGCGTTCGCCCGCGCGTTCCAACGCGAGGCCGCCGACCGCACGGACGCCGACCACGACAGCCACTGACCCTGCCGGCGACTCGCGGTGGCGTTCAGTCCCACCGGTCGGGCCACAGCCCGGCCGCACGCATCCCCTCCTCGAAGTCGGCCGCGACGAACGCCTCGCGGGTCGCGTCCGGATCGAGTCGCGGCAGGTCCGTCGCCGCCAGTTCCCGGATCGCGAGCGCGGCCAACATCCCGTGTTCTCTGACGTTGCGGGTGTCCACCTTGTCCAGGGTGTCGGCGTGGGTGTGTCCCCAGCCACGCCCCCGGCCGCCGCCGTGGCCGCCCCCAGTCGCGGCTAGCCTGTCGGCCGCCTCCGAGTGGAGTTGGAGCGCCGGCACACCCCGCCGGACGAACGGCCACTGGTCCGAGAACGGGTGCGGCTCCGACTCGACTGTGATCGGCCGACCCGTCCGTTCGCGGACCCGCTCTGCGGCCGCGGCGGTCGCCGCGGACGTGTGTGTCATCGCGACGAGATCGCGGAACCGTCCGGCTCCGTCGACGTTACACACCCCGGTGACGGCGTCGAGATCGACCGTCTCGGCGAGGTGTTCGGAGCCGAGCAGCCCGACCTCCTCGGCACCGACGGCCGCGACCGTCACCCGACAGTCGAGATCTGCCGCCGCGAGTATCCGGGCGGCGGTCGCGAGCACTGCCACCCCACAGCCGTTGTCGAGTGCGCCCTCCGCGATGTCGTGGGCGTCGTAGTGTGCGACCACGAGCAGTCGCTCGTCCGTCTCCGGACCGAGGTGGCCGACGACGTTGTGGCTCTCCCCCGGGCGCGTCTCGGCTGTCACCGACAGCTCCGCGCGCGCCGTCGACTCGCTCACACCCGTCGGGGAGCCGCCCGCGTCCACCCTCGTGCCGTCGAGCGCGTGCTCGCGGAGCCGCTCGCCGGTCTCGTGGCTCACCCCGACAGCCGGGATCGACGCCTCACCACCGAAGGTCAGCGACCCCGTCGGCGGGAGCTGACCGGGGAGGTGGTTGACGAAGACGAACCCGACCGCACCGGCGTCGGCCGCCGCCCCGAACGTCTCCATCCGGTGGACGAACCGCCCGCCCGGCGGGGTGGTGGTGCTCGCGAGTGCGATCCGACCGTCCAGTTGTGCCGCCTCGATCTCCTCGGGCGTGCCGTACCCCACGTCGACGAGCGGTCCGGCCACGTCCCCTCGAGGGCTGTACGGCAGCGCCACTGTCTCGAACGCACGTCGCTCGGGAGCCGTCGCGACGAGACTGCTGTCGCCGCGTTCCCACGCGTCGATGGCGAACGACTCCCGCTCGACGTCTCTCAGTCCCGCTTCGCGGAACGCGTCGGCGACTGCCTCGGCCGCGCGTCTCTCCCCGTCGGAGCCGGCCATCCGGCTGTCGAGTCCCGTCAGTGTCGCGAGCAGTTCCCGTGGGTGGTCCGACGCCCACGCCGTTCCGAGTTCTGCGGCGATCTCGTCCACACACACACGACACCGGCACGTGTCGAAAAACTGCGGGGTCTGCCGGGACCCGGGGGCTGAAACCGTCGCGACCCCGTCTGCGTGCGTGTACACCGAGCCGTTCGCGTTCGACTACAGTCCGGCCGAGATCCGGTACGGTCGGGGCGCAGTCGGGGAGTTGGCGTCGCTGCTCGCGGCCCACGACCGTTCGCACGCGCTGGTGGTCTGTGGGAGTGCCACCGGGGCGAACCGGGCGCTGATGGACCCCGTCGAGGCCGGGCTGGGCGACGCACACGCCGGCACGTTCGACGGGACGACACCGGAGAAACGACTACGGGAGGCTGTCACACTCGCCGACCGCGCCAGAGCCGTCGACGCCGACGCGTTCGTCCCGGTCGGCGGCGGGTCGAGTCTCGACGTGGCGACGGTCGCGGCCGTGTTGGTGGCAGACGACCACGACGAGGTGACCGCTCGCGAGCAGATTCGCGAGACGGGTGGGCTCGCGGCACCCACCGGGGAGCGACCGGCGTTGGTGCCGGTGCCGACGACACTCGCCGGCGCGGACCTCTCCTCGATCGCCGGCATCTCCGTCGCGTTCGACGACGAGGTGGTCGCCAGCGGAGTCGGTGATCCGGAGTTGATGCCGGACGCGGTCGTCTACGATCCGGCGTCGTTCGAGACGACACCCCAGTCCGTGCTCGCGGGGTCGGCGTTCAACGGGCTGAACAAGGCCGTCGAGTCGACGTACACCGCGAGTCGGACGCCGGTGACGGACGCGACCGCGCGCCGGGCGTTGGCGTACTTCGGCGACGCGTTGCCCGCGTTGTTCGACGGCGACGGCTACGACACGGCGGCACTCGACCGTGCGGTCGCGGGTATGATCCTCGCACAGTACGGCGTCTCTCGCCCGGACGGGTCGACGCTGAACGTGCTCCACGCGTTCGGCCACGCGCTGCGGGACGTGTTCGGGCTCCAACAGGGGGTCGCACACGCCGTCGTCACGCCACACGCCCTGCAGGCGTTGTTCGACGCGGGAGTCGACCCGACGCCGCTGGCCGAGGGGTTCGGCGTCTCGGCGGACGCCGTCGTCGACAGAGTGGTGACGATCCGTGACGCGCTGGGGTTGCCGGCGACGATCCGAGACGCGACCGACCGGACGGCGTCGGCGACGGCCGCGAGCGAGGACCTCGTTGCGGCCGCACGCGCGACCGCGCAGGACGCGTTTGCCGCCGCCGCACCGCCGGCGTTCGACCTCGACGAGGCGGCCGCCGAGACGATCCTGACGGCCGCGTGGTGAGCGAGACTGTTCGTCTCTGAAACTAGTTCTTGTATTAACACTGCCCCGACATGTCCAGACCGACACAGAGATAAACCGAGGCTACGAGAGTCACTGGCATGCGGAATCGAGCGGAGTCGCCCGTCGCGCCGACCGAGGTGTTGTACGTCGACAGCGACGCGGACTTCGCCCGACTGGTCGAGCGATCGCTGACCCGGCTCGATCCGACGATCTCCGTGACACACGTCGAGTCGGCGGCAGCGGCGTTCGCGGCTGTCGCCGGCGGCGACCACACCGGAGATCACCCGACGACGAACACGGACGACCACTCCGGAGCCGGTGTGGGCGACCGACCGACCAGCGACGACCCGGCCGTCGACTGTGTTGTCAGCGCCTACACACTCACGCGGACGGACGCAGTCAGCTTCTTGGAGGAGTTCCGCCGGCTGTACGCAGACCTCCCGTTCGTCCTGTTCACCGGTGCCGGCTCCGAAGCGGTCGCCTCGGACGCCATCGCGGCGGGGGTGAGCGCGTACGTCCCCGTCCGGGCCGGAGAGAACAACTTCGAACTGTTGGCCCAGCGGATCTGGACGGTGACACGGGGGTACCGCGCGAAGCGCCGCGCGGACGCGACGGAGAGTGAACTCCAGCGGGCGTACCGACGCACCGCAGAGTCGGTGGTCGCCGTCGACGAGAACTGTCGTGTCGTCTTCGGCAACGACAGCTTCCGTGCACGCAACGGGCTCGTCGGCGACCCGATCGAGGGACAGTCGCTGTGGGCGGTCGTGCCGGCGTTCGCCGAGACGGCCGTCGAGACGCTCACACGCCGGGTACTCGCCGACGGCGACTCCCGGGCCGGGACCGCCGACCTCCCCGAGCGGACACTGTCCGTCCGGGTGTTCCCCGACGAGGGTGACGTCGTCGTCTACGCCTCGGACGTGACGGACCGCGAACGGACGGCGGTCAGACACGACTGTCTGGCGACCGTCGCCGACGGCGTCGGCACGCCCGCACTGGTGGTCGACCCGACCGAGCGGGTGGTGTTCGCGAACGACTCCGCCCGCCGTCGACTGGGTGTCGACACCCGCTCGGGGGGAGGCGGG
>P_A23_Liq_2_FmtDRAFT_1000187_pt1 | contig 13951 bp, 13 predicted proteins | sample PonA232FremontCA_FD_10599 | JGI IMG/M metagenome (IMG submission 10599) | reverse complement strand
GGCTCGTCCAACACGAGCAGGTCCGGCGAGCCGACGAGCGCGATCGCCAACGCGAGCCGTTGGCCCATCCCGGTGGAGTACTCACCCGTCGGCCGGGCCGCCTCCGACTGCGAGAGCCCGACCCGGTCGAGCAACGCGTCCGGGTCGTCCCCGGCGTCTTTCAGCTCGACGGCGAACGCGACGTGTTGGCGACCGCTGATCCGGTCGTACAGGCCGTAGTCCTCCGGGACGACGCCGATCCGCTCGCGGACCGCCGCACGCTCCGCGCGGACGTCGTGGCCGAACACCGTCGCCGACCCCTCTGTCGGGGTGATGAAGTCCAACAGGACGTTGAGTGTCGTCGACTTCCCCGCGCCGTTGGGGCCGAGGAAGCCGAACACCTCGCCGCGCTCGACCTGTAGATCGACACCGTCGACGGCCGTCACGTCGCCGTAGCGTTTCGTCAGATTCCGTGTCTCGACTGCTGGTGGGTGTGACACACCACGAACTTCTCACACACCGAGGTAAACGCCGACCGAGCGTGTCAGTTGTCGTGACTGTCTCTCTGTCCGTGTGGCACCGTGGTGACTCACCCCGTGACGATCGACGCCACGTCCCCGAACACCACGAACTGACACCGATTCCTTTCAGCTTCTCGACAACTCTCTGTTCGACTCTCGGCGCTAGTTCAATACGCCACAACTTTTACAACCCGTAGTCACCATAGCCTGAAACACGACGCTGCGGTGCGCCGTGGGAAACGGCAGGGCGCAGGGACGCCCTACCATCGTAGCGTCGTGCGGAGCATCACACGACATGTGTTCGAAGGATTCACCGTCAGTAAAAGCTGACGGCACGACAGACGCAGCGACGCTCGCAGCCGAGTACGAGGAGTTCTTGCTGGACATTGAGGAGCAACCGCTCCCGGGGTATCGGACCGACGAGATGCGCGCTCGGATCGAGGAAGTGCGTGGCACGCTCGCCGCGGAGGGCGTCGCCTCGGCGGGCCAACTCCAGCAGTTGTTGCGAACGGTGACCGAGGCGCTCGCGGATGTGCGGGCAGCGCAGGTCGTCCCCGTCCCGGAGGGTCGGGATCTCTCCGCGGCCGTCCCGGGCGCGAACGACACCGGCGCAGCCTACGAGGTGACAGAGACGGAACGAGCGACGGCGACGAACGTCCTCGTGAATCTCCTGTTCACCGTCGTCGAGACGCCGACGCACGCCGACCGTCGTCGAGCGGACCACGAGGCAGGTGCTCGCGACGACGACACGAGTGACGACACTCCCGACGACGCGGACGGCGGGGAGAGTCCCGACCTCGGACTGACGGGCTACGCCGGTCCGGAGTGACGCGCGGTCTCGGGTGCGGGCGGGGGTGACCGCCCCGCGCTCGGTCGCGGCGCAGTCCGACCGAGAGCCGTCCGACGACCACGGGCCGTGAGCCGGAGCAACCGGGTCACAAGACACATTGCGACTCTGTCAGTTGGACCATCTCGTGAACAGACGACAGTATCTCGCGGCCGTCGGAACGGCGACGGTCGCCGGCTGTGCCGGGCAGCCGACCGACGTGTCGTGTGACCGTCGCGGCGGGACGGAGCCGGTGAACGTCGGCACCGACGGGACGATCACCGACCCCGGTGGCTACTGGCCGACACCGACCGGCCCGTACGACGGGAGTCGGTCCGTCCACGACCCGGGTCGGTTCGACACGACACCGCGACCCGCGTGGCGTCGTGATGTGCCAGACGGGGGCGACGTTCTGTTGGCCGGCGGTCGGCTGTACGTGACCGACGACTCCTACGATCCCGAGCAGATCGTCGCGTTGGACCCGATCGACGGGCGGCTGCTGTGGGAGACGGCGACACCCGAGTTCGAGGCAGAGGTGATCGCCGGGCCGGATCGGCTGTACGCCGTCGACACGGCGACGATGCTCGTCTTCGACCCAGAGACGCGCACGACCGCCCGTCCGTTCTCTTTCGAGTGGAAGTACGACCCAGCGGTGGTGGTCGCCGTCGACGGCGACCAGGTGTTCTTCGCTGGCGGGGACCCGCGACGGCTCCACGCCGTCGTCGACGGCAGTTCACAGTGGTCCGTTCCGATCTCGCAGGGACTGAGAGACAACACCGGTGCCGCAATCAGCGACGGGGTCATGTACGTCACTGATTACAAACGGCTCCGTGCTATCGCGGTCGACACTGGTGAGGTGTTGTGGGAGCAGTCCAGCCCCGCGTTCCAGGGCGAGTACGTCTCCGTCCGAGACGACCGGCTGTTCCTCTCGGGGCACAGTGTGACGGCAGTCGACGCCACGACAGGTGACGTTCGCTGGGAGAGCAGTGTTCCCATTCGCCCTGTACGGGCTGCCGTCGGAACGCGACGGCTCTTCGTTCCGACACTGACCTTCGAAGCGACCGGCCCCCGACTGTTCACGTACGACCACACCGACTCGACGCCACTCGCGTGCGCCCAGTTGTCGGGGTTCGTCCACGACAGCGACGTGATCACCGACGACGAACTACGGATCACTGCGGGCGTGTTCGAGAACCCCGAGACGACGTTCGTCCAAGCACGCCGGCCGGGCGAGCCCCCAGTCTGGCGAATCGTCCGTGACGGGCAGTGGTCGGTTCGGATGTGTGCCGGCCGTGACGCGTTGTTCCTCCGCCACGGCTCGACGCTCGAAGCCGTATCCCTCTCCTGAGTGCCGTCGACCCGAGCGGTCTTGTGTCCCGGCGGTCTACCTGCGACGGATGTCAGTGACCTCACTCGCCGTCGCGAGTCGCCTGGCGTCTCGACCCTCCAGTCCTGCTGTCGTCCGTGTGGCATGAGCGACCGCACCCGCCTCGCGGTCGTCGTCTGGAGTGTGCTCGTCTCGCAGGTGCTCCTCTACCCCGGGTTGTCGGAGACGGTCGCCGCGCTCGGCGGCGGCGGTGCGCTCGCAGAGACGTGGTTCCTGATCGCGGAGTTCGGCGCGTTCGTCTGTTTCGCGGTCGTCTGGGGCGCGGTGAGTGACGCGTTGGGTGTCCGGTCGCCGTTGATCGTCGTCGGCGCGCTCGGCGGTGCCGCGAGCTACACCCTGGTCGCGTTCGCCCCGTCGTTGGGAGTCGGCTTCGGGGTGGTGTTGCTCCTGCGTGTCGTCGGCGGCGTGTTCGGGATCGGCGCGTTCTCGCTGGCGATCACGACGCTGATGGATCTCGCGGGCGGCAACGGCCGCAACATGGGTGCGGCAGGCACCGCCATCGGACTCGGGGCGGCGCTCGGCTCGGTCGTCGGCGGCCAACTCGCGACCGTCGGCCCGCTCGTCCCGGTCTACGCCGGCGCGGCCGTCCTCGTGGCCGCGGCCCTCCTGGCGGCGACGGTCTCGGACCGCGGCGTCGGCGGCGGCGTCCCCGTCGGGACGGTGGTGGAACGGGTCCGCGCACAGCCGACGTTGCTCGTGCCGTTCACGTTCGGTTACATCGACCGGCTCACCGCCGGCTTCTTCGCGCTGACGGGGGTGGCCTACTTCCGGGAGACGTTCGGGATCGGTGCCGCGCTCGCCGGCGGGACGCTCGCGTTGTTCTTCCTCCCGTTCGCGCTACTCCAGTACCCCGTCGGCGCGGTCTCCGACCGGATCGGGCGGTTCCTCCCCGTGGTCGTCGGCTCCGTGTTGTACGGCCTCACCATCGTCGCCGTCGTGCTCGCCCCCACCTACCCCGTCGCGGCCGGGCTGATGATCGTCGTCGGGGTGTGTGGCGCGCTCGTCTCCCCGACGACGCTGGCGCTGGTCTCCGACATCGTGCCGGCGACGGAACGCGGCGCTGCGATGGGCGGGTTCAACGTGTTCGGTAGTCTCGGCATGCTGAGCGGGTTCCTGATCGGCGGTGTGGTCGCCACCCGCTACGGCTACCTCACCGCGTTCCTCGTCGCCGGCGGATTGGAGGTCGCGATCGCCGTCACCGCGGCGCGACCCGTCAGGCGGATCACTCGTGGCGGTGTCGACGCGGTCGCGGGTGGTGACTGACACGGCCGACCGCCGACGGACGATCCGAGCCTTCACACGCACCCCACACCAACGCAGAGCGTGACAGAGCCAGTTCGTGCGGCCTTCGACATCGAGACCGTCTCGCCGCAGTTGTCGCTCGCGGAGTTCCCGGACTTCGAAGACTCCCGCCAGTTCGAGATGTTGGCTGGGGCCGTCGCCTACGACTACCCGGACGGCGACCGCGAGAGCGTCGTCCACTGGCGCGACGGGTGGGGACCGGACGCGGAACTCGACCTGATCGAGAGGTTGGTCGACGCGCTCGCGGACGCCGACCGAATGTTCACCTACAACGGGACGGGGTTCGACACGATCCACCTGACCGGGCGGGCGCGGATCGCCGGCGCGAACGCCGACCGGCGCGAACCGCTCGAACGCGCGGAACGACTCCTGAGTCGGATCGACCACGTCGACCTCCAACCCCCCGCGAACGACGCGTTCGGGTCGTACACGTCGTTAGAGGAGGCGCTGTCGGCCGTCGGGATCGAGCCCGCCGAGACGGACCCGACGGCGTTCGACCACGGCGTCGGTCCCGCCGGCTGGGCGACCAGCCCCGAGACGCCGGTCCAGTCGAAAGACGTCGCTCGACTGGGGGAGGTGTACCTCGACACCGTGCCGACCGGTGACGGGGACTCGTCGACGAGTACCGTCGGACGCGACTACACCGAGACGGCACACCGCGACCGCCAGTTCCCGGACGGGACACACGAGACCGTCGACCACGAGGCGTTGGAGGCGATGTTGACCCACTACGCCCGCGGCGACGTGGCCGACCTGTTCGACCTCGCCGACGCACGACCGTTCTGACCTGCGACACACGAGAGCCCCACGACCCTCTCAGTTCCTGGACTGTCGACACGAATACTACCGAGAGTCGAATGCGAAAAGCGAAGTGGTCGTCGGAGAGAGTACTCGGTGACACCACAGATGAGGAACGTTTCCAGACGCAGGACACTCGCAGTGACGGCACTTCTCGCGTCGACCGGTTGTCTCGGCGACGGTGGCCTCGGCGGGGGGAGCCTCTCTTTCTCGGCTGCGCCGGTTCACGTTTCCGAGTCGGCCGTCGGGGAGACGCCGTTCGAGCAGGTCTCCGACGAGCCCGTCTCGTTCGAACAGACCCTCGAGGTGCAGGGCCAGTCTCAGACCGTCGAACTCGACACACACGTGGTCCAACTGGAGCGCACCTACCAGGGTGCGCCGCTGGGGTCGGTGGTCGTTCTCTCGGTCCCCCAGGTTCGGGTGTTGGGCCAGCAGCTGAACCTGATCGAACGGATCGGAGTCACCTCGTTGCTCTCGCGTGCTCGCGGCGAGTCGGCAGCGCTCCAACGCGAGCAGAAGCTCGACGAGTTCCAGACGGCGGCACTGGGGAGTCGACGGACGGTCGAGGTGTTCCGCGGCACCACCGAGAACGGCGGCGACGTCGACGCACGGGTCTACCTGACACAGTTCGGCCACGGCGGTGACACGATTCTCGCCGTCGGTGTCGTCCCGGAGTCTGCCGGGAGCGAACGCGAGGCAGTGACGACGCTCCTCGGTGGGCTCCAGTACGAGGGAACCACCGACGGCTGACCACGTCGCCGGCGTCCGTGTCGGATCGCGTCGCCGTCTGCCGACAGTCTCACCGGGAGGCCCGGTCGAGCAACACCACCAACAGGACGATCACGACCGCCTCCAACGCCAGTAGTGCGGCCGCGAACGGGTCCGAGCCGAGGTGTGTGAGTACGTTCTCCACCGGGGAGAGCCCGTGTCGTAGCGGCTCCCGACCGGGGAGGAACCCGCCGTGGCCCGCGAGGTGCCAGGCGAAGTACCCCCCGACGTACCCGAGGAAGACGGCGAGCCCGCCGGCGTAGTACGGTCGCCGGTCGGGTGCGTCGCGAGCCAACAACACACCGACGACGGTCCCGAGCCCGCTGACGACGAACAACGCCGGTCGCGGGTCCGCGACCAACAGCCCGGGGTCGACTGTCACCCGGGCCGCGAAGGTGGCGAACCCCAACTCCGGGTAGAACAGGTGTGCGATCCCGACGACTGCCGCCAACAGCCCCGTCACTCGGGGCGCGTAGACGTCGAGGGCCGCGGCCGTCTCGGTGGTCTCGGATGCCATCAACACACACCTCCACGACGGGTGCCGGGGTACACGACGCCGACGACACGAGTCGCCGAGGTCGCCACGCTGGCGTGTGGCTCCGTCTCGGACCGTGTTCGTTGCCGGATCACGTCGGGTCTGCGAGTCGACACGGACATGAGGGTGACGGTCGCCGACCGGCCGTGCTCTACCGGCAGGCTGCTCCTGCGGCCGCCCGGACCGCCGTGACCACACCGGTCGTCCCCACATCTCCCAGACGGCGGTTCGACCGACGACACTGTGACTCGGCTTCACAAGGGTTAATCGGCGTCGTCGGCAACGGCCGTCACGATGGCACTCGCCACCCTCGTAGAGGTGTCTGGGGTTCTCGCCCAGCAGGACACGATGCAGATCGCCGGGTTCGAACTGACTCAGACGACGGTCACCGTCGTCGGTGCGGTGGCGATCCTGTTTCTGATCGTCGGCTCCGGGTTCTTCTCCTCCTCGGAGATCGCGATGTTCTCGCTGCCGGCACACCAGGTGGACGCGATGGTGGAACAGGGCCAGCGGGGCGCGGAGTTGGTCGCGTCGCTCAAAGAGGACCCCCACCGGCTGTTGGTGACGATCCTCGTCGGCAACAACCTCGTCAACATCACGATGTCGTCGATCTCGACGACGATCGTCGGCATCTACTTCGACCCCGGCACTGCGGTGTTGGTCTCCTCGTTCGGGATCACCTCGATCGTGTTGTTGTTCGGGGAGAGCGCGCCGAAGTCGTACGCGGTCGACAACACCGAGCTGTGGGCGCGGACGGTCGCGCCAGTGTTGCGACTCGTCGGCACCGTGTTGTGGCCGTTGGTCACGGTGTTCTACTACCTGACGAAGGGTGTCAACAGGATCATCGGCGGGAGCTCCGCCATCGAGTCGTCGTACGTCTCCCGCGAGGAGATCCGGAACATGATCCGCACCGGGGAACGCGAGGACATCTTGGACGAGGAGGAACGCGAGATGCTCGACCGGACGCTGTCGTTCACCGACACCACCGCCAAGGAGGTGATGACGCCGCGGCTCGACGTGATCGGGATCCCCGTCGACGCGACCGTCGAGACCGCCGTGGAGAGCTGTCTCAGCGCCGGCTACACCCGAATGCCGGTGTACCGTGGCTCGCTCGACGACGTGGTCGGAGTGTTCGACGTTCGAGAGCTCGGCGAGACGGACGTCGACAGCTACGCCGACACCTCTGTCGAGGACGCCGTTGTCGAGACGCTGTACGTGCCGGAGTCGAAGAACGTCGACGACCTGTTGGAGGAGATGCGCGAGCGCCGTCTCCAGGTCGCGGTCGTCGTCGACGAGTTCGGCGCGACCGAGGGGCTGGTGACGACGGAGGATCTGACCGAGGAGATCGTCGGCGAGATCCTCGCTGGCGACGAGGAACACCCGATCGAACACGTCGACGACGACACCGTCCGGGTCAGCGGCTCCGTCAGGATCGAGCAGGTCAACGACGCACTCGACGTGGTGTTGCCGGAGGGCGAGGAGTTCGAGACGATCGCCGGCTTCATCTTCAACCGCGCCGGCCGACTCGTCGAACAGGGGGAGACGTTCGACTACGAGAACGTCACCTTACGCGCCGAACAGGTCGACGACACCCGGATTCAACAGGCGCGCGTGAGTGTCGACCGCGGTGACGGCGAGACGGCCACGGACGGCCAGCCTCCCGCGCCCGAGACCGACCTCGACGGCTGACGCGCGGCCCCGAGGATCGACGCGACTCCCTCGTCTCGCGTTCTCACCGACGGAGCGTCGCGACTCGCTCCCGCAGCCACCGTCGTACCGCCGTAGACGTGTCACTGTCGAGGTGTTCACACACACTCACACCCACCAACGCACCTGCGGCGATCAGTGCCCAGAGAGCGCCGACCTCCGGTAACCCGGCGACACCGACCAACGACACCAGCCCGACGACGCCGCCGACCGACCGGATCGTCCGTCCCCGCGACCCGTCCGCGTCTCGGTCGAGTCGGTCCAGATACTGTTGGAGCCGACGCGCTCGCTCGCGGCGACGTACGTCGCCACGGCTCTGGTCGTAGTCGACGGCGTCGAACTCCGCGAGCTTCGGCAAGTGGTTCTGGTAGAGGCTGATGTACACCCGCTTCCGTTCGGACGACGACAACTGCGCCGGCGTCGTGTCGTTCTCGTCGGCCGCGATTCGATCGGCGAGAGCGTTCAGCGTCGTCGTCGGCGTCTCCCGGAGGTGTGCCAACACCGCTCGTCGACGTGGGTTCTTCAGTAGAGCGAACGCCCGGTCGCGGTCCAACTCGGTCGCCGTCGGCCGTCCCTGTGCGTCTGGGTCTCCGTCTGCTTCCGTGTCTCTGAGTAGTTGCATTGTGTCCCAACCGTCCGGCGGCCCTCGCCCCGCTGTCTCCTCACGCTGCGGTAGTCACCGCTCCCACTGTCTGTGGTGTGTGACCAGACCTACGTCTAACTGTTCGGCGAAGTGACATAAAACTACGTACTACCGAGACACCCGCGGGAGTCGGCGCGTCCGTCCCGGTGATCCGGTGTGTCCGTCGTCGCCCGCCTCACAGCGTGTGGTGCGGTGGCTCGATCCTGATCGTGTCGGCGTCGACGGTCACCCGGCACTCCTCGTAGTCGAACGTGACAGTGAGGCCGGTGTCGGTGCCCTCCGCGAACAGCTGGTTCGACGCCTCTGCGTCGAGAACAGTCGCGATGGGCGTGATGCCGTCCGGGGTGGTCCCCAGTGTCTCGGCGACACCCGTCGCGACCTGTGTGGTCACCGTCCGGTCGGCTTCGTTCCGCCGGACGTGGTCTGTCCCGCCTGTCGACGGATCGTCGTTCGGCTGTGCCATTCCGACCCCGGGAGCGTCCCTCGCTCCGTGTCCAGGGTTCAGACGGTACTGAGTGTTGTGATCGCGCCCCGCTGTGACGCTCGTCGGGCGTTTCGACACCGAACCGTGACGACTCCCGACGGTCGTCACGCGCCGGCTCTCGACGGACGACGACGCGAGAACGACCACGTCGCCGGTCACTCTGACTGGTCCGGGTCCCGCTCTGAGAGCAGTCCCTGTGCCATCAGTCGGCGCGTGACGACGACCAGCCCGTTCCGGAAGCCGCGTCCGAACACCGCGTGTTCGTCTCCGGCCTCCGGGTCGACCGTACTGAGGAGGATGTTCGCTCTGTCGACGAGCAACAGTCGGCCGACCGCGACTCGGTCGTCGTTGTCGGCGAGCCAGCCGAGACCGGAGACGAACGTCGTCGCCCGCGGCACGGCCTCGCTGGCCCGTTCGCTCACCGTCTCGTCGACCGCACCGATCACCACCTCGACACTCTCGTCGCAGTTCGTCAGCGTCTCGGCGAGTTCGTCCGTCAACAACGACTCGTGACCGACCACGAGGACGACCTCGTCGGTCGCCGCCCGGACGAGCTCCGTCGTCCGGTTGGTGACGGCGCTCGCACTGGAGAGGGCCCACACCTCCTGTGTGACCCGTTGGTCCTCCTCGTCGACCTGGTCGATGTCCGCCAACGCCCCGGTGAGTCGGTCGATCCGGTCTTCGTACTGGCCGCGGAGCGTGGTCGTCGCCTCCGACAACGGCACCGCACGGAACCGCTTCGGGCTGGAGTGTTGGACCTCGACGAGCCCCTCCGCCTCCAGCACGCGGATCGCGTCGTAGACACGCGTCCGTGGTACGTCGGTGATCTCACCGAGCTGTTTCGCCGTTCCACTCGACAGCCGCGTGAGCCCGACGAAACACTTTGCTTCGTACTCCCGCAACCCGAGCTGCTGGAGCACTTCCGCCGCCGTCGTCGCTGCGTCGTCTTCGCTCATTGTCCCAACCTGCAACCCGCTGACCGCGGGTTCGTTAACTGTTAGTCCGACAGAGTAAATAATCGTCGTCACCGCCCCCGACGAGAAAAGTGGTGTCACTCGACGCCTCACAGACCGACCCGCCGACGCTCCGACGACGCCAGCGGCCGCCGACGGAGAGTACGCCGTTCACTCGATTACTCACAAAATGTTTATGCTCTGGTAGTTTCTACGGTGTGGTGGTACGCGCTCGGACTTGTGTCCCAACCGCAACCCAACGCGTACCGTCCGGCCCTCGCGGCCGGTTCGAGACGGTCGACACCACGCGAGTCGCCGCCGGCTCTACGGACTCCGACAGCCGTGCCGAGCGACGGAGACGTGCGAGATACGTGATGCGAACGGAGAGAGGGGTGAGACTGTGAGCGACGCCGCCGCCGTCGAGGAAGTGGCCTACGCGACCGCCGCGGAACTGGTGACGAAGTCAGTTCTCGCAGAGCTCCGGGTGGCGGCCGACCGCGGCGTCTCCGTCCGACTCGCCGGCCCGTCTCCGGCGGCCGACCGACGGCTCTCGGACGCGGTCCCCTCTGCCGGGTCGTTCGACTCGCCGTGGACACGGGGCGGCACGGTCTTCGCCGGTGGACGCGACACGACGTGAGCCGCTCGCTCCGCCGGTAGCCGACCCCTACTGTCTGTCAGCCGGTGTGTAACTATGCACCTCCGGGCGAGAGTGGACACGTGACACCTCCGACGGACCAGGTCTCGACCCCCGCCGCACGAGCGGCTGCACGCGAAGTCATCGACCGGGAGACGACGGACTCGTCGCCGAGTGCAGACCACGTCGTCGCCGAACTGGTGGCCGACGGGGTCGGCCGCGAACAGGGCCGCCGAGCACTCCAGGCGCTGCTGGCGAGTGGTGACATCGAGATCGGCGACGACGCCGTCACCGTCGTCCGGTGAACGGCACACCCTCGACACGCTCCGTGTCGACGGCGCGTTCTCCGCTGCCGGCGCGTTCCTCGCTACCGGCGTGGTCTCGGTCGGTGGCTAGTCGACGCGCTCTACGCCGTCGACGGCGATACACGCGCCCACCTCCCCCTCCTCGGCGGCGACTGTCCACCCGTGGTCGACGGCGACCTGTCGGACGATCGCGAGCCCGAGTCCGGTGCCGTCGGCGCTCGTCGAGTAGCCGGAGTCGAACACGTTCTCGCGGTCGGCCGCGTCGATCCCCGGCCCGTCGTCGGTGACGGCGAACCCCACTGTCTCCCCGTTCCTCTCGCGGAGTCGGACCTCGACGGCTACGTCGTCGCCGGCGTGTTCGACCGCGTTGCGGAACAGGTTCTCGAACAGTTGTCTGAGACGCGAGGCGTCGGCACGGACCGTCACGTCGCCGACCACGTCGAGCGTCGCGCCGTCGTTCGAGACGGTGTGCCACCCCCGTTCTGCGACTGCTGCCAACGAGACCGGCTCCGGATCGACCGGGTCGGTCGTCCCGCGTGTCAGCGCCAACAGGTCGTCGATCAGTTGGTCGATCCGGTCGAGCCCGTCCGCGACGTACGCGAGGTGGTCGTCGACGGTCGGCTCCGTCTCGTCTCCTCCACTGTCCGTCGTGGTGGCCTCGTACGCCTCTCGAGCGAGTTGGAGTCGACCGGTGGCGACACCCAACGGGTTCCGCAGATCGTGGCTGACGACGGAGGCGAGGTCCTCTAACCGCTCGTTGCGCTCGGCCAGCGCCGCCTCGCGGTCGAGTCGGTCGAGCGCCGCCCGGGCGTGACTCGCCAGGATCTCCACCAGTTCGGCGTCTCGCTCGTCGAAGAACCCCGGCGGCTCGGCGACCGTCTGGAACACACCGTGGTCCCCCAACGGAACGGTGACCGCGGACCGGAACGTGGTCGTCTCGGCGTCCGGGCCGGCTGCTGCGTCCGCGTCGACCACAGTGTCTCTCGTGAGGACGGTCTCGCCGTCGGTGTAGCTCCGACCGAGCACTCCCTCGTCTGTCGCCATCGTGGCGACGTGTTCGTCCGACAGTTCCGGGGAGTGTGCGGCCGGAACGAGCCGGCCGTCTTCCACGAGACTGACACAGGAGTTGGTGAGCGACAGCGTGGCCTCGGCGGCCTCGACGGTCCGCCGACAGATCGCCGCCCTGCTCTCGTAGCCGGACATCTCCGTGGCGACGGCGTTCAGCTCCCGGAGTGCCCGCTCGCGGTGTTCCGCCTCGGTCCGGTCGGTGCTGATGCCGATCAGCCCCTCGATCTCCCCGTCTGGCCCCCGCAACGGGTACTTCTGGTTGCGGTACACCTGTCTTCCCTCGCCCGTCTGGAGACGACGAGTGTACCGCTCCGACTCCCCCTCGTCGACCACCTTCAGGTCGCGTTCGCGGATCCGTTCCCCCTCGGACTCGCCGACCAACTCCGCGTCCGTCCGTCCGAGCATCTCCTCGACGGTCGTGTCGAGTCCGTCGGCGGCCGCCTCGTTGGCGAGTTCGTACTCCCCGTCGGTGTTCTTGATGAACACCGCGTGGTCCGTCTGCTCGATCACGGCCTCCAGCCGTCGGCGTGTGCGTTCCCGGTCGGTCACCGCCCGAGTGGACGCCAACACGAGTTCGCGCCGGCCGACCGTGACGACACGGAGTCGTACCTCCGCGACCACCAGCGTCCCGTCTGGCCGACGGACGTGCCACGTCACCTCCGTCTCCTCGTCGAGAGTGCGAATCTGTTCGGTGAGCCACCCGTCCGGTCGGTCTGTCGCGGCCGCGAACGCGGCCGGTGACGCACCGACCACTGCCGACTCGTCCCGGCCGACGATCTCGCAGTACCGCTCGTTCGCCTCGACGACGGCCCCCGTCTCCGGGTCGTGTAACGCCAGCCCGTCGGCCGTCTCGGCGAACAGCTCCCGGTAGCCTCGCCTGGCGCGGTGGCCCGCGACGGCGTTCGCGATCCGGTTGGCGAGCAACACCCCCGCGTCGCGGTCCGACGACTTCCGGACGTAGTCGTCGACGCCGCGTGCGATCGCCTCGCTGGCGATCGCCTCGCTCCCCCGAGCCGTGTAGAGGACGAACGGTAACGAGCCGTGTTCTCGACGCACCGTCTCCAGCAGTTCTAGCCCATCATCGCCGGGCATGTCGTAGTCCGAGAGCACGCAGTCGACGACCGTCTCGCACAACTCACTGCGCGCGTCGTCTGCGCTGTCGGCCGTCACGACCTCGAACCGGTCGTCGGCCCGTTCCAACTGCCGTGTGACGAGGTCACCTGCCTGCGGGTCGTCGTCGACGTAGAGTACCCGGATCGTCTCGCCGCCTCCGATCCCACCCGGCTCGTCTCTCACTGTGGTAACACGTGTGTATCCGTCGGAATAAATGACGCGGTCCCCGTCTGGCTCGCGTGTCGTCCGGCGAGTCCCACACAGTCTTGTCGCGCCGGCCCGAGAGCCGAACCCGTGTCGCTGCGACAGACGACCGAGACGGTCCGCCTCCTCGGCTACTCCGACCTGGAGGGGATCTACGACCGGCCGGCGGCCGTCGCTCGACTCGCCGGCTTCCTCGCGGAACGACGCGACCCGGCGACACTCGTCGTCGGCGCGGGCGACAACTCGGCGCTGGGTGTCGCGGCGACGGTCTCGCACGACGGAACGGTCGACCTCTCCGTCCCTTCGGGGCGCGCGCTGGCGGCACCGTTCTACGACGCCGTCCGACCGGACGCGGAGACGTTCGGCAACCACGATCTCGACCACGGGCCGGCGGGTGCACGGCGACTCGTCCGCGAGTGTCCGACGCAGTGGCTCTGTGGCAACCTCGATCACGACGCGCTGGCCGAGGCGGCCGTCGACGCGACGCGACTGTTCGAGACGGCTGCCGGCCGGGTCGGCGTCTTCGGCGTGACGACAGCCGATCTCCCGTCGATCACACCAGCGGCCGCGAACGTCGCAGTGTCGGACCCCGTCGAGACGGCACGACGGGTCAGCGCCCGCCTGCGCGACCGCGCCGACACCGTCGTCGGGCTCTCACACTGTGGCGCGGTCGACGAACGCGTCGCGGCCGCCGCCGACGCCGATCTCGTTCTCGGCGGGCACC
>P_A23_Liq_2_FmtDRAFT_1000184_pt1 | contig 14040 bp, 14 predicted proteins | sample PonA232FremontCA_FD_10599 | JGI IMG/M metagenome (IMG submission 10599) | reverse complement strand
CGGTTTGCGAAACGGCACAGGGCGATCGGCATCGGCGTCCTCGGCTGGCACAGCTACCTCCAGAGCGAGATGATTCCGTTCGACAGCATGGAGGCGATGGAAAAAAATGAGGAAATCTTCCGCACCATCAAGGAGCGAAGTTACGAGGAGAGTCGTCGGCTCGCCGACGAGTTCGGTGAGCCGGAGGTGCTCGACGGCTACGGTCGCCGGAACGCAACGACGATGAGCGTGGCCCCGACGAAATCCAGCAGCGTCATCCTGGGGCAGGTCAGTCCGAGCATTGAACCACTAAAATCGAACTACTTCGTCCGTGACGGTGCGAAGCTCAAATCGACGCAGAAGAACCGATTCCTCGAGGGGATACTGAAACAGCGAGGCAGAGATGAGCGTGAAGTCTGGGACAGCATCGCACAGAACGACGGGAGCGTCCAACACCTCGACTGCCTAACCGACGAGGAGAAGGAGGTGTTCAAGACCTTCGCCGAGATTCCACAGATGGCGATCATTAACCAGGCAGCGCAGCGGCAGAAACACATCGACCAGGCACAGAGCTTGAACGTCTCAATCGATCCGAGCGAAGTGAGCGTCAAGGAGATCAACCAGCTCTACATCGAGGCTTGGAAAAAAGGGGTGAAGAGTCTCTACTACCAACACAGCGTCAACGCCGCACAGAAGTTCAGCCGAGATATCCTCGAATGTAAGGCCTGTGAGAGCTGATACCCCGGCAGCCAGTATGAGTTAGCCGAAACCACGCATCACAGCCCTGCGATATCCGCTGTGACATCCTCCTCGCCGTAAACGGCGGGATTCTCGCCTGAAAAATGGGATTTCAACAGAGCCACAGAGAGTCAATCCTGCTGGGAAAGATCTCCAAGAGCAGTCACAGTATGCGGGCTGGTATCGATAAACACTGCCCCGTCGGCGAGGACTGGTTGAGACCAGATCGTTCCACACGCAAAGTCGTCACCGAGAGTATAGTGCCAACGCCGTGTTCCATCGATCCGCTCAAACGCAACGACTGCTGGACAACCAAGCGATTCCATGAACACTGGTGCGACGACGCTTTCGCGCCCAACTGCGAGTGGGCCGCGGACAAAATGTCGGGTCGGATTTCTCGACAGAGACCACTGCCTGCCGCCGTCTGGCACCGAAACCGCTGCGAGACCGGATTCGGAAAGCACGAAAGCGGTACCATCGTCAACGGCGATACTGCGAACCCGTCCGTGCGGAAGCTCTACAGATGCTCTCTGCTTTCCGTCGCTATGATCATAGACACTAATATCGGCTCCCTCACCGATTAGGACACCACTCGTCACACAGACATGCGTCGAATAGCGGTCAGTATCTGCGATTCCTTGCTGCCAGATCAACTCCCCGGTGTCTATTTCAAGACAGCGTAGAACTTCTTCACCTGTCTTAGATGTTCCAGTAACATATACGTGATCGTCAAATACTGCTAGTCCACGTCCGCCGCCTCGCAGTACAGAATCTCGCCATTTGATCTCGCCTGACTCGGCCGTAACGGCGATAATGTAGTACTTCTGACCGTGCGTAAAATCAATCAGCCCGATCTGTCGATCTGGGACGACCGTCGTCGATATCGAAGATACATGCCCCGGAAGCTTTCGTTGCCACCGCTCACTGCCGTCGGCAGTACTGAACGAATAGAGCCTCCCCCGGGTCGCAACTAACAACTGATCATTGATGATGCCTCCTGAGACACCAACCGGTTCCGTATCGTCAAGGTCGTGATCGAGGGCTGTTTGCCACCTGTGCTCGCCGGTTTGAGCATTGAGTGCGGTAAGGCCATCGTCATCGTCAACAGTATATACGGTTTGATCAGCCACTACCGACAGCATCTGGCCACTGCCACCGCCCCACGCTAGATTTCCGCGTTCAGGGACTGTGACATCGGATGTAGCCGTTTTCTGGGCATCACATCGTGACTGGTTCCATCCACTGGTCGGTGCTGTCGGCAGTGATCGGTCAGGGGAGGCAAGGCATCCGGAGGCCCCACATACACCAGCCATGGACGCGAGCACTCTACGACGGGTCCAGCTCATATCCCGACCTAACCGGGCTCGAAATTAATTGTTCCAACGTACTTCTGTGGCCGAAACAGTCCCCGATTTGTCTTGCCAACACGTTTCTCACAGTTTCGGAGGATAGGCCAGTTTCAGGTCGAATTAGCATCAATTCGTGGTGATTCTCAGCGTTCCAAGATCAATTTTGAATCATTGCTCTCGAACTGCCAGACGAGCGTACGAAATTGTGTGGATTTTGGCGCTGCTGGATACGGTTGTCACTCTTGAGCGGCGGACCCAGCGAGATCTCAGCGGGTTAGTCGTGTGGCTCTGTTGAAATACTCAACGGTTGATAGTTTCACAACCCTGATCGCTCAGTACCGGATCTCTATGGATCGATGTGGTGTACCGCTTCAGGAGACAGGAGTCGGTAAGTGGGCAACGCAACCCACCCGTTTGGGAGAACACGAACCTTGTCTTGGTGAAGCACCTTCTCTTGTTCCAAATCCCCATACACGGTCGCGTTTTCGTAATCAACTAAGAGTTGATCCGGGAGTTCATCAGGTACGAAGACCATGTTTGACGGACCGTTCCTGCGAGCATAGTTCCTGTCACAAGCCGAGATACGGTCGCTTTGGGGCTCTCATCAATCGACTATTTCATGCGAAAAATGTTTGAAGAATAGGATTTCAACAAAGCCATCTTGATGCGTTCTTTTCACTCGACATCATCCATACAGTCTTATTCGAGAGGTACACCAGACGATACAAATCCGCACGCAACCGAGAACGACTATGATCGAGTCGCTCCTCCGGATTGACGTCGTCCTCTTCGTCCTCATCGGCGTGCTGGGCGGCGCACACTGTATCGGGATGTGCGGTCCACTTGTGACGATGTACTCGAAACAGATGACGCCGCAGCCCGATGGCGGGACGGTGACAGCCAACGACGGGCGTGCCGGTCATCTCACGACCTACGAGGTTCGCCAGCATTTCCTGTTCAACGTCGGCCGGGCGACGACGTACGCGATTCTCGGGGCCGTCTTCGGCGCGCTCGGGAGCGTCGTATTCGTTACCGCTGACCAGCTGACACCGATCGCCGATCTCCTGCGAGGTGTTGTCGGTCTTGCGGTCGGAGGGTTCATTGTGGCGACGGGCGTTCGGTACGTCATCGGTGGAAGCGGAGGCGATATTCGCATCCCTGGCGTCCAGCGCGTTACGTCGTGGCTCGCAGCGAGAGTTCACCGACACGTGAACAGCCCGAGTATTGTCGGGCTGGGAGCCGTCCACGCGTTTCTCCCCTGCCCGATGCTGTATCCCGCGTATCTGTTCGCCTTCGCGAGCGGCTCCCCGACCACAGGGGGAATCGCTCTCGGTGCCCTTGGCATCGGGACGATTCCGGCAGTTTTCCTCTATGGGACGATTATCCAGTCGATCGACGTCGCCCACCGGCGACGCGTTCATCGGCTACTCGGTGTGGTGTTCGTCGTGCTGGGGTACGTGCTGCTTGCGCACGGATTGATGGCACTCGGTGTTCACCTCCCACATCCGATGTTCCCGCATTACCAGCCCCTCGGTGGCGCAATGGGGCACTGACCGAGCACTGGATCCTTTTCGCTGGCTCGATACAGGCGACGCGCTCCATTGACCTTCTCCCCCGCCTGAAGACGCGGGAATCCCACCACGGGATTTCAGGCCGAGAGCGGCCCTGCGGTTTCAAGACGCATTCGTTCTACGCGTCCCTTGCTGGGTTTCAGCATCGGCTTGGGTGTCTTGTGGGGCGGTCAAACGCCCCCCATCCTCAGCCGAGTCATCGTCATCTCTGTGTTCTCTCGAATGGCTCCCTCCGCTGAGGTAGCGGTCTGCGATGTTTGTCGCGCCGTTCACGTCCGCTTGGTACTCGCCCATCCAGCAAGCGTCGTTCGTACACCTAAACGTCGCCTGTCGCGGGCGGTATCCTACCTCACCGCACGCGTGGCACTCCCTCGACGTGTTACGCGGATTCACCGTCTCGACGGGGATTCCCTTCTCGACGGCCTTGTACCGTATCTGCGCGTGGAGCTTGGCGAATCCCCATCCGTGGAGACGCCGGTTCATATACACGCCGTAGTCCATCGACTCCCGTATGTACGTCAGGTCTTCCAGAACGAGAACGGGATTCTCGACGGACCCTGCGTACTCCACGACATCGCGGGTGACGCGGTGGAACACATCGTCTATCTGGTTCCACAGGTCGTCACCGAATGACTCCGCGATACGCTCGCTTCCACGCGTCTGGAGACGACGCTTGGCGGTGAAGTAGGTCTTGCGGAGCCGACGAACGGTCTTTCCTTCGTCGGCCCACAGTTCGGGCGCGGTCGGAGAACCGTAATCGTCGCGGTGACACACCGTGACGAGTGACGCTTCCCCGATGTCCACTCCGATAGGCGTCCGTTCTTCGGCAGACACCTCGGAAGGCTCCTCGACATCGCGGGTGGCGGTGACGTGGAGATACCACGTTCCGTTCCGCTCGAATAGCCGACTCTCGCCCATTTCCGCGTCACCAGCGTTCAACGCTTCGAGCCAGTCCCGCTGTTCGGGGTTCGGCTGTGCTGGCATCCAGAGGTGATAGTCCTCGTGGTGCGGAATCTTGACATACCACTCAATAGTGTTCTCGGGCTTGTGGTCGAGTCGGAGCCCCTCATTAGTGAAGCGCACAGGGTGGTCGTCGTGTAGGTCGCCCGCGTTGTAGGTCGTCGTGAGTTGCGGGACTTTTGAGTGCGTTCTTTGCGTATCCGCTCCGACCGAGAACATCGGGAAAGAAACCGCCGTGGCCGTCGACAAGGAGAGCGTCGGGCAATCGAAACCCGTCATGTCAGCGTTGATTCCTCACGACTAACCGGCTGAGACCTCGCTGAGTCTGCCGTTCGAGAGTGACAACCCTATTCAGCAGCGCCAAAATTCACGCAATTTCATACGCTCGTCTGGTAGTTCGAGAGTAATGATTCAGAATTGATCCCAGAACGCTCCAAATCACCACGAATTGATGCTAATTCGACCTGGAACTAGCTTATCCTCCGAAACTGTAAAACTTCTCGACCTATACAGTAGTTAAGACTGGCCGTCTCAATGTCTACGATTCTCGAACTGCTTCGACGAGTCTACGGACGAAGTATCTCCTTCAGCGTTTTCACCACTTTCACACCTAACTCTCATTACGGTTGACACCGTATTTCTGCTCAATAATGTCCATCGACCGGGATACCTTCGAGAAGACGAGCGAGGACGAACTCGAGGAACTCTCCGTCCCGGATCAGGTCCTCGGATTTCTCGCCGCCAACGATGATCGCGCGTTCAAGGCTCGCGAGATCGCCTCTCAGATCGGTCTCGATGAGGGCGCGGTCAGCACCGCGCTCTCGAGACTGAAGGGCCGCGATCTCGTTGAACACAAAGCGACGTACTGGGCGATAACCGACGACACGGAGCGACTCGACGGATACAGCGGGTACGAACGGGCGACCGCCCTGTTCAACCAGCGACTCGGTACAGAGGACAAGGAGTCCTGGCGCGAACACGCACCCGAGGAACCGCATCCGAGCGTCGAGGACGAATAGTGACCGACGGAGAGAGACCAATTTTCGAGCGTGGCGACGTCGTCTACGGGGATGATCCGTTCAAAGGCGAGGAAGATGCTCGGCCCTGGCTCATTCTCCTGAATCATAAAGGCCGTCCGTTCCACGGGGAGCAGTATATTGCGCTCACGTTGACGTCGAAATCCTGGATGGACGGCCTGATCGACGTTCCTGGTGAGAGTTGGCTTCGTGGTGGGACCCCGGATGAGAGTCAGATTGTCCCGTGGGGAGTACAATCGATCGACCACGAGGATATCGACTTCTGGCAAGGTCGCCTTGACAGCGATCTCGTCGACGAGGCGGTTGCTGCGCTCGTCGAAGAACTACACTAATAGACCCAACTGAAGATGAGACCAACTATCTCAATGTTACGGTCACAGCTTCAGAAGGTGGAACCGATATGTTCCTTTCCTTCGACGTCAGTACGGGGTGAGTCACCCGTTCAGTATGTCTGCGTGCCGACCGCACGACTCTCCGGTATTGTTGTATGCTGTTCTGCGAGCGTAGCAGATACGGGGACCAATTTAGTATCTACCACTTGTAATTTTAGAATAGCAATACAAAATGAGCAAGGATAACGAAAACGGTCGTGAAAATTCGAGGCTTCGGGTGGTTGGGCAGAAACGAGATATGCTCTTGGAGAGGGTCTACGATACCACAAAATTCGCAGATCTCGACAAGAAAATACGCGAACGAGGATACGAGGAGACAGAATCTATCGTTCAGCGCGGTATACGTCCGGAAGATCCATTCGATTTCTACCAAGTTATCCGCCACTATACTAACGAGGACGACCGAGCAATAGCCACGTGGATTGGCCTAGACCCAGAAAAAGTTGACAGCGGTGAGGTATCGTATGATATGATAGAGGAGCTGGACGAGATTCAGGACCTAGAAAGGGATGTACAGGAACTATACCCGCTCATTGTTGCCTTTCTGAATGATGAGGGAATCGGATTTCGAGCAACCAGTACTGGTATTGAAGAAAATGAGTTAGATAACAGTATTCTTCGAAACGCGCTCAAAGAATCGTTCCGGACATCCAGAGAGGAAGAATAGGCTTTGTTAAAATCCTCTTCTTCAGATACATTATCACCTGAAACAGCCGGTCGATGGGAACTGCGAACTGATCGGCCCGCGCAGTCCCAGAGGGATCTTTGAGCCGATGTGTTATTCAGGTTGTACACTTAAAAACAGGCATGATCGGTACAGGAACCCTTATTATCGCAATTACGTTCACCGTTGTGATGATGCTGACTTTAGCTATGCTGCTACGATTGCTGAAGAATTCTCGTGGGCTGTGAGTCCCCTGTATTGAGCACTGTCGAGTGGGTGATTCACCAAAGTAGCTTTTGTCGTCAGTTATAGTAGCGCTGTCCGATGACACCGACACAATCCTCTCGACGTGCTGTGTACCGTCGCATCGCCCAGACGTCCTACTACGACTGGCCAGCCTATCATGCGACGCCCCTCTACGACCGGAGTTCAACAGCCGGCCTTGCTGAAGATGTCCGGGTCCTCGCGACCGTCTGGTTCGACCACGACGCCCACGACTCTATCGAAGCGTTCGTCGCTCACTGGCCGCTAGCCTACGTCGAATTCGACGCTCACGACCGCTACACTGGGAGCACGACGTACGAGATGGAGGTGCTATTCCGTGGGTTTCTCCTCAAGGAACTCTACGGGTGGGACTACGAAACGGCACTCTGCTCGTATCTGTAAGACCGACCCTCTCTCCGCCGTCGCCTCGGGTTCGAGACTGTGCCCGACCAGTCGACGCTCTGGCGGAGTTGGCACTATCGGTTCACCTCCGACCTCCGCGAGTGTATCGAAACTGCCGCGCGGACGATCCTCTTCAAAGCGTCCGACGCTGGGGTCTCGGTTCCACGGACCCCGCCGCGTACAATTCCGCGTCGCCAGACCGATGACGACGAGACGACCGGCCCATCTGCGTTCGAGCGCAAACAACAGCTCACGACTCACGTCAGCCACCTCGTCTATCCGGTGTTTTCGCTCGACCGCGCGAGTGGTTGTGCTATCCACGAGAACGCGTTTTGGAACCTACAAACGTATCTCGGCCTTCAAGAGAACCTCGCCGCCAATGAGGGCGCCCGCAGCTTCCGCTACGACACGACACGCGAGCGGACGCCTCTCGGTCATAATCATCGAGACCAGATACGATCCCTGTCTATCGAGCGCATCCGTGAGATGTATCGCGGGGCTGCCCAGCGACTCGTCAATCGGACGGCCCAGATGCGAAGCCTGTACCAGCGCAGCTGTATCGCTATCGACACGACGGAAGCCGACCCGTTCACCGGTGACCGGACGGGCCACAAAGACGAGATTATCGGCACGAAAGAGAAGACCGCCGAGTACGCCTATCAGTGGGCGACCGTCCAGCTCGTCGGTGATTCCGTACCACTGGTTCTTGACGCACGTCCCATCCGGAAGGGTGACACCCGCCTAGAGATCGTCGAGGATCTCCTCGACTCGGCAATGGATCTCGTCGACGTTGACCGCGTGTTCATGGACCGAGGGCCTTCAGACCTATAGATTCTATATATCGAAATAAGATTTATCAGACAAGTAGTGAGGCTTGATCGTATGAAAATCAGCTTCAGAAGAGCTCATACGCTATTATAGCTAATACCCGCACCTACTCTGGATTAGTGTAGTAGTCACAAGTAGATTTTTGAGGATGCCCGCTGTCGGTGAAGCTAAATCGATGGTACAGCCTACTGACGGCCCTCAACTTGGGGACACGACTAGTGAAACGCCACTCGACGAGCCCCTGACCGATTTTCTCGACGCCAAGGCGAAGACGCTTGGCGAGTCCGAGGACGGAACGACGCAGCGATCCGGCAATTACGTTCAAGCGCTCGAACGCGTCGTCCCGGACTGGATCGAATGGATGAATGGCCAAGGCGTGACTACCGTAGAAGCGGTCGACAGTCGTCACCTCGCCCGGTATGCCGGTCACCTCGCCCGACGGGTGAATGCCCGTCGAGCCAGCAATGACACGGACGGGATCACAGCAGCCACTGCGTGGAACTACTACTCGCTCGTCTCCGCATACCTCCGTTACTGCCAGCAGTGGGAGTACATCCCAGAGAACCCCGCGGATACCGACCGCGCAAAAGACGAAATGCCTGACCGGCCCGCAACCGACTCTAGCAAACAGCAGTTCTGGTCGACCCAGCAGCGCGAGACAATCGTCTCGTACGTCGACGAGCGAGCGTATGCGGCGATTGATGCGGATCCGCAGAGCCGAGAAGCACTCACAGCTGCCCGTGACCGGGCGCTCGTCTACGTCATCGGATTCTCTGGCGTCCGCGGTGCCGAGGTCCTCGCCTCTAGTCGCGATGACCGGCGGACGGGAATCACATGGGGGGATATCGATACTGACCAGGAGGTATTGACAGTCCTCGGCAAAAGCCAGCAAATCGAGAAGGCACCGCTGACAGATCGTCCCGTTAGTGCCCTCAACCGCTGGCAGACGCTCCTCGATCCGCCCACCGATGCGTGGCCCGTGTTCCCTTCGTTCCACCTCGCATCCCTGCGGGATGCTGCGCGAAGTCAACTTCAGGAGCGTGACGCCGATCCAGAGACTATTGACACGGTTACGAGTCTCGGCACCGCAGACCTCGTTGATGCCTTTCGTGAACGGGACCTCACCCCGCCGGCTCTAACTACGGAAGGCGGCCGATACACGCTCAAAAAGCACTCTCAGGCAGCCGCTGTGGACTGTTCAGACGACTCGAAAGCGTATCTCACCCTCCACGGCGCTCGCCGTGGCGTTGGTGAGGCGTACTACGATGCAGCGGGGTTCAGTGACGCGCAACGGGTCCTCCGACACGAGGATCCATCAACGACATCGAAGATGTATGCCCACAAGGAGGCGGGTGAACTCTCTGACGTGGGCAGCGACATTTTCTCAGCGGATGAGTAGCTATCGTCGGCCGGCTGTCCGTGAATGCTGACTGTCTAATAAACCATATACTGCGATATCATTCGAGCGCGTATCCCCACCCTTCGAGCACGTCGACAACATCATCCGTGTGTTGAAGTCCAACCAGCAGCGCTGCCTCACGGAGATCCGCTTTCCGCACGCTTTCTCCGAGTCGGCTCTCAATAATCGACTTCTGTGTCCGCTGGACGTTCAGCGTGTCTTCTTGGAGGTGGAGCTGGACCGTTTGTTCTCGCCCGTCTGTGATGCTGTTTCGGCGTAATATCCACGGAATGTCACTCCTTGCTGTGTCGCGTCCGCTATTGTTGGCGCTGCTGCTCGCTCCAGTCTCTATCTCCACCTCAGTTGTCTCTGCCTGGTCGCTTTTCGAGTCCACGTCGGACGAGGAAGCGGGTTCGACCTCCGGCTCATCGTCGTCCTCTTCCTCGTCCTCCCACCCATTCACAGTGCCCTCTTTGAATCCCCCCATCAGACGGTCACCTCCTCAGGATCGTCCAACGCGCCTGGCTCAGGCGGCGAGGGCGCCACAATGCCGCCCTGCGTCTCAAGCGAGCGAGCAATTCGATCGAACTTTGCCAGCGTCTCAACCTCGTAGTCGCGGCGTCGGCTCCGGTGCGTTCGCACAAATTCAAACGCACTACACTGGTGTCGCCAACAGCCCTCCATCATCGATGTTCGGTCGCCGATCACCTCCGGAACCTCGAAGGGCACGTCCTCGACGATCTCGTTTTGATCTCTCGTCCCCTTGAACTCGATTGGGACGGCTCCAAGCACCCCAACTTCGATATTCAATTCATCCGCGAAGTTCGTCGCAAGCTCCTCTAAGCCCTCAACGGACGCTTCTCCCTTTGCGGACGGCTCAAACGGAATGAGGAGGTTCCTCGTCGCATAGATCGCATTATAGAGATGATCTGACTCCGTTGCTGGAGGATCACAGATAAGAACATCATACCGGTCCGGCACATCGTTCTCAACGAGGACACGCCGGAGTTGCGCGTAGATGTTGTACGCATCGCCGAAGTCTTCGGCCCGACTTTTCTCTCGTGCTAAGTGGTCTGAGAGATCTGAAAGGGTGTTGTGTTCCGGAATAATATCAATACCCTCTGCCGTCCGAATCAGATCGTCGAAGTCGCCACCCGGGTTATCGACAAGGTGTCGCACGAGACTGTCTGCTGCTGAATCACTCCGGTCGTCGTCGACGTCGAACAGCCGACTCAGGTTCCCGTCCTGTGGATCGAGCGGAATCACCAACACATCAAGCCCCGCTCGGGCGTGCGCACAGGCGATATTCGCGGTTAGCGACGTCTTCCCGACGCCGCCAGCCTCGCTGTAAACCGTGTACGAGAGCATACAGCATTATTAGAGACATACCACATAAATATACGTCAGACATTCATCTATGACTCTTATCTGTCTTAGACCTCTAAGTAAGATCTCTAAGTAAGACTACTGAGTAAGGTTTCATACTCAGATATGTATGAAAGAAATCTACCCTAGATTTCTCAGATAGAGGAATAAGGCATCTAACACATATTTGTATGTGATATGCTCAAGGCCCAAACCCGACCTGTGATAGCTCCCCCACGACTACGGTAGTTGTTCTTTTATTAGAAAAAATATAAATTTATACCGCCACCCTCAGCTGGGAATTGGCTTGGACTCAATATTTCGTTTACATGATCTAGGTAACATGCCGTGTTGAACGCAAGACGGCGGCAACATCGGATTTTTGATATTCGATCTTCTACCGGTAGCGGCGCTTTAGCTGTAGATTCTCAGATCGGGCGATTCGATTCGAGCAGAATTGTGCGGCGACCAAAGCATCAGTTTCACAAGATACCAGATAAACCATGAGGTGGACGATGGCGATGCCTCTCTCGGATACATTCGGAGAAGGGGAGCAGGCGGCGAGCTCTAACTCGCCGCCTGCTCGAGGTTATGGACGATACACTTCCGTGTGAGCTCCCGGAACTGGCCGTGCCAGCTCCGGGAGCGGATCTCGTCGCCGTCGTCTTTTAGCATCGCAAACACGGTCTCACTCATTGACCGCTGGTTGTAGACATCATCGTCAATTCTGGCGTTGTGGGCTTTCTTGAGTGCGTTTTGCTCGCAGTGTTTGATCACTGGCCGTGTAGACCTGTCACGGCAAGCTTCACGGAGATTACTCCACGAGTACATCTTGTCGGCCAGCAACGCTTGCAGGTCTTCGGCGTTCCGCCGAAAGACCTGTAGCCCGATATGGCCGTCATAGGCTTTCTTCGTCGTGAAATGAGCGTCCATGATAGCAAGAGAATCCGTGTCAACAAGCAGCGTGGTTTTCATCGCGTTGAACGAGTAACCGACCCGATTCCGGTAGTGTGAGCTGGCTTGATCACGCTGAAAGCCGCTGGCGTCGATCGACGCGGTGCCTGAGAGCCCCGCCTGCTCCGCGGAGGCGCGGAGCAGGCGGCGCAGTTCTTTCATCGGGAATTCATCGTCCCAGACGCTGAAAGATGTGTAATCCGGCGATGAGTCAAGATCAAACACACCGAGAATTCCCGGCATCTCGTTGAGATAGTCTTCGAGCCTCCGAAGCGGCTTGTTGATCTCCTCTTTGAGCAGAAGGAGCGCGATTTTGGTGGACTTGTCGTACCCGTTGTCGCCGTCGGCGACAGCGGGTACGTCTGGTTGTTCAACATGGTTCGTGGCGAATTCGTGAAACGTCTGTGCGAGGGTCTTGAGACGTCCCATATCGCCAGACGGCGTCCAAATCCCGTGAAATCAGCGATACGATCCGCAGACGGCGTCGGCGTTCAACGGAGCAAGGTAACATAACCTACATTGTGTGGCGCAGTGACTGCCTCCCTCAGTATTGCTCTACTCAGTATTTTTGACGTCCTCCACTGACGTTCTAGGGGGCCCAAGTTGATACGGGTCGCTCTAATTGTGTATATTTATATAGACAGGTATCACCACCAGAACTGACTATTTGACTCACTTCGTAGCCAAATTAGCAAACAAACGGCTGGAATTTCATGCGAAAGCTACTGTTGCCCAAGTCTTATTAGCAGGTGATGAGGTAGTGTGTCTGTTCACGATGACTGACAACCTCTACGTTGACCCGAATGCGCTTCCGCCACTTGACTCATTCTCACGACGATCCAGAGACGAATCAGTCTTATTTACTACTCCGACGCATTTCTCCGTCGACTACGAGATTAATCCGTACATGGTGTCCGGCGTGGACAGTTCCACTGCGAACCAACAGTGGCACGATCTCGTATCCAGATATGAGGATCTGGCCGACGTTTCGATCATGGATGTCGACGCGGTTTGGGACGATCTTAGCGAGGTCGAAGTTGCCCCGCCCGGGGAACTCCCAGATATTACCTTCTGCTCGAATCATGCCCTTTCGCTTCCAGATCGCGACGGGTTCCTGCTCGCGCAGATGGCAACTGAAGAACGACATGATGAGCCTGCTTACTTCAAGCAGTGGTGTACCAACCGGGATATTCCAACTGAGCAGCTTCGTACGGATGTTCCGTTCGAGGGGTGCGGCGATGCCCGCTGGCATCCGGGGCGTCGCCTCCTCTGGGGTGGTTACGGGCCACGAACTGACCTCGAGGCATACCGGGAAATAGCAGACCGCTACGATGTCGGCGTCGTTCCGCTTGAACTCACTGACGACTCATACTACCATCTCGATGTTTGCTTTTCAGCTATCGACGAACAGACGGCCGTTGTGTGTCCTGACGCATTTACTGACGCAGGCCGGGAAAAACTTGACACGTTATTTGAAACATTGATAGAAGTCTCACCAGAGGCAGCACAGGATCACTTCGCGTGTAACTGCCACTCGCTGTCAGGTGACGTCGTTGTCATCGAAGAGTCAAACCACCAAACTATCCACGCGCTCGAGTCACACGGGTATGAGACTCTCCATGTATCAACAGATGAATTTATGAAAGCAGGCGGCTCGGTGGCGTGTATGGCGTTTCCGTACTAGGCGGAAACCCGCCAGTATCGTCTGCGCTGTCGACAATAGCGATGAGTGACTCTGTTGAAATCCTTATCGAGTGATATATTTCGGCTCGGTCGAGGTCAATTCACAGATATTAAACAATGAAGAGAGAACGTTCAGATATGTATGAGACTCCGTTGTATTTGATGCTAATCGGGCTATCTCTCATACTCGTTTTTTCCGGGCCCTCAAATGGTGCCCTTCCAGCTGTCCTCCAAGCTACCGGTGGATTAATCGCCATCAGTAGCGGTGGAGTGCTTCTCAGAGATGTGATCAGTCACTCGACAAATAACGGGTAAGCACCCTTCAGCGACCAGCTGTTTCAGACGATAATATATCTGAAGGACAGGGTTTCAACAGAGCCCGATGAGTAAAAAAAGAGCTGCCAGCAGCGTGGTATTTATGGAGAATCGAGGAGAACGGCTCGCGCTTTAGCGCG
>P_A23_Liq_2_FmtDRAFT_1000183_pt1 | contig 14094 bp, 13 predicted proteins | sample PonA232FremontCA_FD_10599 | JGI IMG/M metagenome (IMG submission 10599) | reverse complement strand
GCCAACCGGATCGCGGAGCGATCCGGTGACGAAAAAGCGCTCGCGGGCGGCAGAGCCGCCCGCTCGCGTCTGTGAACGTAGTGCTACTGCATCCGCTCCACGGACGCACTGCATCTGCTCCACGGACGCACTGCATCCGCTCCCCGGCCGCACCGCATCGACTCCGTGTCTGCTCTGCGACCGCACAGCACCGCACACGTGTTGTTCTCGTTGTCTCTCTCGTCGCTCCCCTTCCCGTCGTCTCCCTGTCTCTCGTCCGGACTCTGCCGGAGTTCGTGTCACTCTCTCGTCACACCGACCCGCCCCTCGTCGGTGACGAGCTCGAAGCCGGCGTCGACGAGCCAGTCGCGAGCGGCACCGTCGCCGTGCAACAGGAGTTCCGCGAGATCGTCGGGCGTGTCGACGTCGGTCGCCAGCCGCCGGGAGTCGACCTCCCGCACCGTCGCGTCCAACTCGGCTGCGACGCGTCTGTGGTCTGTGATCGACGCTCCGTGGTAGTCCGTCCGAAACTCCGGCTCGCGGACGACGACGGCGTTCGTCCCGCCGCCCAACCCGGGCGCGAACACCAAGTCCGCGGGGGTGTCTGCCGACGACACACCCGTCTGTCCACCGGGCGTCGTCAGCCGGCGGATCGACTCGGGTGTCGCCAGCGCCAGATCGGCCATCACAACCGTCAACGGATGATCGTGGGCCGGATCTACGTCCTCGATGACTGCGTCGACAGCGGTCCCGAGCGGTCGCTCGTCGACGCGTTGTGCCACCTCACGGTCCAGCGGAGCCGTCGTGAGCACGGTCGGCTCGTAGCCCACAGCTGTCACTGCCGCGAGAACGTCCGTCAACATCGCGTCCGCGAACGCCCGCCGTTCGGCCACCGAGAGGACACCCCCCAGGCGTGTCTTCGGCCGTTCGGCAGCGAACGGGACGACCACCCGGAGCGACACGCTCACCCCAGGCGGTCGGTCGTCTCCTGTTGTGACCGCCAGTAGAAGATCCCGCCGGCGACGACCGCGACGAGCAACAACCCGCCGCCACCCAACAACAGCAACTGGTTCCGTTCGTCCGCGCTCTGGACCTGCTCGGCGTTCGTCTGTGCCTCCTCGGCCAACGAGGTCGCCAACGTGAAGTCACCACCCTCGTACGCCTGAATCGCCTGGTCGAGCTTCTCGCTCGGCTCGCTCGGGCTCCCGGCGGCCTCGATGGCCGACTCTGCGGACGCCATCGTCTCGCGGGCCGCCTGGCTCTCGGTCGTGAAGTGTTCCATCTCGGCGTCCACCAGCTCGTTCGCTCCACCACCCGGCGGCACCTGTTCGAGCCGTGCGGCGGTGAACGCCTGGTGTGGGTCGTAGCTGTACGACTCCACGGCCGGCGTCTCGCCGGTGAGCTGTACCTCGACCTCCGAGACCCCGTCGTCGGCGACGACACTCGCGCCGTCGAACGCCTGCCCGCCGAACGACTCCTGGCCGACCTTCGACCCGGTCTGATCGTAGTAGACGACCGTCCACGTGGGGTTCTCCAGCTCGGTGGTCCCCGTCAGCTCCCACTCCTCCAGGGAGGGACCCTGGTACAGCTCCGTCAGTGTGATCGTGAGCGACACCTCGTCGCCGACCGCGGCGCTGTCTGGCACGTCCGTCTCCGCGGTGGAGACGGCGGCGACGGGCACGACGGCCGCCACCAACAACAGACACACCGCGATCGCGACACCCAGTTCAGAAGAGTGATTCCAGCTCGTCGTCGTCATCCTGTATCAGATCGTTGAGGTTCTCTTCGCTCTCGTCACGAATCTCGTCGATGTTGTCCTGTGCCTCGATCGCCACCTGTTGGAGCTCCTTGATGCGCGGGACGTTCGTCACGCCCGACAACAGGATCACGCTCGCGACGAACCCGGAGCCACGCACCGGGTAGTCGCCGCCGCGGACTTCCATCGACCCGGTCTGCTCTTCGAGCCACTTCCGCCCGCGTTCGATCCCCTTCCGGTTGAGGTGGCGTGGCGGCCCGGCCATCACGAGCAACGCCCGCTCGGCACCGTCGATCTCACACGGGAGTGTCAACCGCCCCAGCGCGGCCTTCCGGACCAACGAGGTGATCCGGTTGGTCGTGTGTGCCGTGTCGAGGTCGTCGTCGCCGTCGTCGCCAGTGATCCGAGAGAGCAGCCCGCCCCCACCGCCGCCGCCGGTCGTCTCGACCTCCTCGCGGGCGTAGCCGACCGTCGACACGCCGCCACCCTTCAGGGTGTTGATGATCTCGGAGCTGTCGACGACACTCTCGGCCACCTCGCCACCCTCCTCGATCTCGCCGGCACCGAACAAGATCCCGAACCGTTTGACGATCTCCTCGTTGATCTCCTCGTACCCCGAGGAGACGGACTCGCCGGTCTTCCGCCAGGCGTCGTTGTCGAACACGAGGAGGTTGTCGACCTCGCGCACGAACGTCTGGAACGACCGCGCCGCGTTGAGCGTGTAGATCCCACCCTCGTCGGAGCCCGGCAGGATCCCCAGTCCGTACACCGGCTCCGTGTAGATCCGTTTGAGGTGTTTCGCCAACACCGGCGAGCCGCCCGAGCCGCTCCCACCACCAAGTCCCGCGACGACCAGGAAGGCGTCGACCTCGTGGACCGGGATGGAGTCGATCGCTCCCTGCACCTCGTCGATGTCCTCCTCGGCGATCTCCGCGCCGAGCTCGTTGTCGGCCCCGACGCCGTGTCCCTTCACGCGAGACTGTCCGATCAACACCCGGTTGTTCTCCGGAATGTGTGTCAGCCCCATCAGGTCCGCCTTCGCCGTGTTGACGGCGACGGCGGCACGGACGATGTCGGTGTCGTTCTGTTCGTCGTACTCGACGAACTTGTCGACGATCTTCCCCCCCGCCTGTCCGAACCCGATCAGTGCCAGTTTCATGGGTCTCCCGCCATTGGTGGGGAACCAGTTGGAGCACAGATAAAAGGATTGTGTTGGATGAACGACGACTGTCTGACGCTCGGCGGGACCGACACCGGAGAACCCGCCGACGACGCGACACTGACCGCCGAGGGGCGCTCGCTTCGAGCGTCTTCGGAGCCGACACGTTCCCCCGTATTTTAAGTATCTCGTGCGGACCACAGGGACCGCTCACGCATCGATCCGTTCTCCGTCGGCGGAAATATCTCGCGAGCGGCCGCACGTGACTCGCAGCCGACCCCAGCTATCGATCTCGGGAACTGGAGACCGACGTCTCCCAGTTCCACGAACGCCGTCGACCGCGTCTGCCCGAAGCGTTCTCAGGCGGACTGTGCGAGGTAGTCGTCGAGTTGCCGGAGCTCCGACTCCGCGACGCCGAAGGCGGACACGTCGTTGCGCCGGGTCGTGTTGTCGAACTGGAGCGACCGGTACTGGTCGGCCCCCATCGGCCCACCGACGGCACCCATCGCGGTCAGCCCGACCTTCGCCAACCCCATCGGCAACGGGACGATCCCGACGGATCGGCCCTCCGCGTCGTACACCTGTTCTGTCACCTCCCGGAGGGTCAGTACCTCCTCACCGCCGAGTTCGTACGTCTCGCCCTCGTGGTCGGTACTCTCGACGCCGTCCGCGACCATCGGCGCGAGGTCCTCGATCCAGATCGGCTGGAACCGAGTGTCGCCGCCGCCGGGCAACGGGTACACCGGCAGCCCGGGCGCGAACCACCCCTTCAGCTTCTTGGTGAACCCGACGAACTCCCCGCCGTCGCCGAAGACGACGGAGGGACGGTAGATAACGCCCGGAACGGACGACGCTCGGACGAGCTCTTCGGCCGCTCCTTTCGCGCGGACGTACGCCGTGTCACCGTCCGGGTCCGCGCCCAACGCCGACAGCTGGACGAACCGGTCCACATCCGCCGTCTCGGCGGCGTCGACGAGGTTCTCGGTCCCGCCGCGGTGGATCACGTCGTGCATCCGGTCGCCACCGTCGGGTTTGAACAACGGCGACAACGCGACCAGGTTGACCACCACGTCGTGACCGGGAACCACTTCGTCGACCACCGTGGCGTCCGTCACGTCCAGTCTGACAGTGGCGACATCCGTCGGGAGGTCGGCGTCTCCGGGCGAGCGGGAGGCGGCCGTCACGTCGTGTCCGCGTTCCGACAACGTTCGACAGAGGTACGATCCGACGAAGCCGGTGCCGCCGGCGACGAGTACGTCCATACCTCGGGCGAGTGGAGGGGTGAACCTAAATCGTACGGACCGCGCCGGTCGGGTTCGACGCGACTCCCGACGGCTCCGAAACGTTCTTCCAGACTCCTGTCGCATCGTCGGTATGCCAACACCCGAGACGGGGTACGACCCGTCACTCGGTCGGAAGTTCGTCTTCGTCACCGGTGGGGTGATGTCCGGACTGGGGAAGGGGATCACCGCCGCCTCGACTGGTCGGCTGCTCGCGGACGCCGGCTTCGACGTGACCGCGGTGAAGATCGACCCGTACCTCAACGTCGACGCGGGGACGATGAACCCCTACCAACACGGCGAGGTGTACGTTCTCAAGGACGGCGGCGAGGTCGACCTCGACTTGGGGAACTACGAGCGGTTCCTCGGGGTCGACATGACCTCCGATCACAACGTGACGACCGGGAAGGTGTACCAGGAGGTGATCGAACGCGAACGGAGCGGGGACTATCTCGGCGACACCGTCCAGATCATCCCGCACGTCACCGACGACATCAAACGCCGCATTCGCGAGGCCGCGGCGGGCACGGACGTGTGTATCGTCGAGGTCGGCGGGACGGTCGGCGACATCGAGGGGATGCAGTATCTGGAGGCGCTCCGGCAGTTCGCCCACGAGGAGGACGACGACGACATCCTGTTCACCCACGTCACGCTCGTCCCGTACTCGAAGAACGGGGAACAGAAGACCAAACCCACCCAACACTCCGTGAAGGAACTGCGGTCGATCGGGCTCCAGCCGGACGTGCTCGTCGGACGGTCGCCAGACCACCTCGCGGACAGCACCCGCGAGAAGATCGCCCTGTTCTGTGACGTGCCCACCGACGCCGTCTTCTCGAACCCGGACGTGGAGGACATCTACCACGTCCCCCTGACCGTCGAGGAGGAGGGCCTCGACCAGTACGTGATGGAGCGACTGGGGCTGGCCGAGGAGGCGCTCCCCCGTGCCGACCGCGACGACCGCTGGCGGGAACTCGTCACCCGTGACCGAACCGGCGAGGTCGAGATTGCGCTCGTCGGGAAGTACGACCTCGAAGACGCCTACATGTCCGTCCACGAGGCGTTGAAACACGCCGGCCAGAAGTCCGGCGTCAACGTCTCGGTCTCGTGGGTCGACTCCGAGGAGATGTTGGATCGCCACGCCGAACGGCTGCGAGACGCCGACGGTGTGGTCGTGCCGGGCGGGTTCGGCTCCCGTGGCACCGAGGGGAAGATCGAGGCGGTGCGGTACGCCCGCGAGAACGACGTGCCGTACCTGGGGCTGTGTCTCGGCTTCCAGATGGCCGTCGTCGAGTACGCCCGGAACGTCCTCGATCTCGACGGGGCCCACTCCGCCGAGATCGACGAGGAGACGCCCCACCCGGTGATCGATCTCCTGCCAAGCCAGACGGACCGCGAGGAGATGGGCGGGACGATGCGACTCGGCGCACACGTCACCGAGATCGAGGCGGGCACACTCGCCAACGAGGTGTACGACGACACCCGGTGTACGGAGCGACACCGGCACCGCTACGAAGTGAACCCGACGTACATCGACGACCTGGAGTCCGGACCGCTCCGGTTCTCGGGGAGTGCCGGTCGCCGGATGGAGATCGTCGAACACGACGACCACCCGTTCTTCCTCGGGACGCAGTTCCACCCCGAGTTCCGGTCGCGACCCGACCGGGCGTCGCCGCCGTTCGTCGGCTTCGTCGACGCGGTGATCGAACGGACGGGTGTCCACGACGCCGCCGACGGAGAGCCCGCGAACGACCCAGCGGACGACGAGACGGAGGTGACTGCCTGATGGTCGACACTGACACGTTCTTGAACGAGGCGACGAGGGAGATCGAGTTGGAACTGGGTGACGACGACGCCATCATCGCCCTGTCGGGTGGCGTCGACTCCTCGGTCGCGGCGGCGCTGGCGTACCGTGCGGTCGGCGACCAACTCACCCCGGTGTACGTCGACACCGGACTGATGCGGAAGGGGGAGACCGAGCAGATCCGGGAGACGTTCGCCTACATGGACTCGCTGCGGGTGGTCGACGCCCGCGACCGGTTCCTCGACGCCCTCTCTGGCGTCACCGACCCCGAGGAGAAACGCCACGTGATCGGCGAGCAGTTCATCCGGGAGTTCGAGCGCGAGGCCCGCGACACGGCCGCCGACCACCTCGTGCAGGGGACGATCTACCCCGACCGGATCGAGTCGGAGGGGAACATCAAGTCTCACCACAACGTCGGCGGGCTGCCGGACGCGATCGACTTCGACGGGATCGTCGAACCGGTGCGGGATCTCTACAAAGACGAGGTGCGTGAGGTGGCTCGCGCGTTAGAGTTGGACGAGGTCGTCTCCGAGCGGATGCCGTTCCCGGGGCCGGGGCTCGCTGTCCGGGTGCTCGGCGAGGTGACCGAGGAGAAGCTCTCGGTCGCCCGCGAGGCCTGTCACGTCGTCGAAGACGAGACCGCCGACCACGAACCGTGGCAGGCGTTCGCCGCGGTGATCGGGAAGGGGACGGGGGTGAAGGGTGACAACCGCGTCCACGGCTGGATCGTCTCGGTGCGGTCGGTGGAGTCCCGCGACGGGATGACCGCGCGAGCGCAGAACCTCCCGTGGGAGACGCTCCAACGCATCCAGTCGCGGATCACGGGGAGCAACGAGAACGTGGCGAGAGTCGTGTACGACGTGACCCACAAGCCCCCCGCGACGATCGAGTACGAGTAACGGGGTCGCGACACCCCGCGGAGTTTATCACCGGGCGACTGGACCGTCCGGTATGGACGAGTCGCCGCCGACACAGACTGCCGTTCTCGCCGGGCCGGACACCGACGGACTGGGTGACGCACTCGCCGCCGAAGGGATCGAGGTGACGCCCGTCGAGAACCCGCCGACCGGGGAGGCGTTGGAGACGGCCGGTGTCGCCGACGCCGCACTGTACGTTCTCACGGACGTGACCGAGGCCACCTCGATCCCGGTCGCGAAAGAACAGAACCCCGAGGTCCGGGCGGTCGTCTACGCGGACGGCACAATCCCGGAGTTCGCCCAGCCCACCACCGACCTCCGGGTCGACCCCGCTCTCCTCGATCCCGAGACGGTCGCCGAGGAGTTGGCGAACGGCCCAGAGGCCTGACTCCGACGCCCACACCCGAGCTTCTTGTACTAGACCGCGGCCAGACACCACGCCTCACGCAGACAGCCCCGTGGCGGACAGCGACTGCGCGACACCGTCGCCACGGGCGCGTGACCGTGCTAGCGGTGCCGAGGTGTCGCCAGTTCGCCACCCCCGTGGTCACCGTCACGACTCCCGGCTGCGTCTACTCCCCGCGCAGTTCCGCGACGTGGTCGATCCGTCGCTGGATCAGCTCCGCCGTCCCCACGTCCGAGCGGTAGCGGAGGCCGTCCCCCGCCGCCGCCAGCGCGTCACTCGCCTCCGCCTCCGCGGCGGCGATCGTCTCGCCGGTGCCGACGACCGCCAACGCCCGAGAGGTCGTGGTGTAGATCCCGTCCTCACGCTCGTCGACGCTGGCGTAGAACAACGTCGCGTCGCCGGCGGACTCCTCGTCGACTGCGATTCGGCTCCCGCCGTCGGGGTCCGTCGGGTACCCGTCCGGAACGGCGTACTTGCAGACGGTCGCCGTCGGCGCGAACGACAGCTCTGGCAACGGGTCGCCGTCGCGTGCGGCGGTGAGCACGTCGAGCAGTGGCGTCTCCAGCACCGGGAGCGTGTTCGTCGCCTCCGGGTCGCCGAAGCGGGCGTTGAACTCCACCACCTTCGGCCCGTCTGCGGTGAGCATGAACTGCCCGTACAACACCCCCTCGTACTCCGGCGTCGCGTCGGCGACCGACTGCAGAATCTCGACAGCACGGTCGTAGTCCTCGTCCGTCAGGAACGGGAGCGTCCGGTCGGCTGCGCTGTAGCTCCCCATCCCGCCGGTGTTTGGCCCCTCGTCGCCCTCGTAGGCACGTTTGTGGTCCTGGACTGCCGGCGTGGCTCGCAACTCGCCGCCGGCGACGAACGCCTGGATCGTGAACTCCTCGCCGACGAGCCGTTCCTCGACCACCCACTCGTCGTAGTCACTCTCCCGGACGTAGTCGACGGCTTCGGCCGCCGTGACCTGGTCACCGGTGACACGGACACCCTTCCCGCCCGTCAGCCCCGCGGGCTTGACCGCAACGTCGTGATCGACCTCCGCGACGTAGTCGGCGGCCGCGTCGGCGTCGTCGAACGTCTCGAACTCCGGACACCCCGGAATCGACGCCGAGGACATGAACTCGCGTTGGAACTGCTTGTCCGTCTCGATCCGCGCCTGCTCGGCGTGTGGGCCGAAGGCGTAGACGCCGGCGTCGTCGAGCGCGTCGGCGACCCCCGCAGCGAGTGCGGACTCCGGTCCGATCACGGCCAGATCGGCGTCGACCTCGCGCGCGTACGCGACGATCGCATCCGCGTCTCGTTCGGGAATCTCGGCCGTGTCGGCCGCGACCCGCGCGATCCCGGGGTTCCGGTTGCTCGCACAGGCGTACAGTTCCGTGTCGGCCGCCAGCGCGCGAGCGATCGCGTGTTCCCGCCCGCCGCCGCCGATCAGCAGGACTGTCTCTGTCACGCTCGGATGGGGTACGCACGAGGCTGTAAACGTTGTCCTCTGTGAGTACAGATCTGTCCAGGTTCGTGGACACCTCGTGTCGCGACGCGACGGCGGCTGGCACACGATTTATCCGGCCACCCGCGTTACGCTGGGTTATGCCCCAGTGTGAGATGTGCGGCGCAGACAAGCCTTCGCTCACCACGACGAAGGTCGAGGGTGCCGAGTTGGAGCTGTGTGACGACTGCACGGAGTTCGGAACGGAGGTGCGTCAGACGGACTCCGCCTCGACGAGCACGAAGTACTCCACCTCTTCGTCTGGGTCTTCGGGGTCGTCCGACGACTCGTCGGGGTCGTCCGGATCGTCCGGGTCGTCGCGACGCCACGACATGTTCGACGAGATGGACACCGTGGCCACCGACTACGACGACCGGATTCGGTCGGCACGAGAGGACCGTGGGATGAGCCAGGATGATCTCGCGGACGAACTCAACGAGAAGCGGAGTCTGATCCGGAAGCTAGAGCGCGGCGACGTGTTGCCGAGCGACGATGTCCAACAGAAGCTAGAGGGGACGTTCGACATCTCGCTCACCGAGGGAGACAGCGCCGACGACTCGGAGTGGTCCTCCGACTCCGCCGGCTCCGTGACGCTCGGCGACGTGGTTCGACGCGAAGACGGCTGATCGGCGCTCGTCGGTCCGGCGCGCATCGGCGTTCTTTTTGCGAGCCGTCTCGTCCAGCAGAGTGTGTTCGTTCTGGTGAACCTGAAGGCGTACGACTGTGACCCCGTCGAGATCGCGACCGTAGCCAGCGAGGTGAGCGACGAGACAGGGGTTCGGATCGCCGTCGCCCCACAGCCGGCACACCTCGACCGCGTCGCCGAGACGGGCGTCGAGACGTGGGGCCAACACGTCGACTCGGTCGACCACGGGAGCCACACCGGCAGTGTCCACGCGAGCGCGGTCGCGGACACCGGCGCGGCCGGCACCCTCCTCAACCACTCCGAGGAACGGCTCCGGCTGGCGGACATCGACGGCGGACTCGCGGCCGCCGACGCGGCCGGTCTGTCGACGGTCGTCTGTGCGAACGACCCCGGCCAGTCTGCTGCCGCCGCGGCGTTGGAGCCGGACGCCGTCGCGGTCGAGCCGCCCGAACTGATCGGCGGCGACGTGTCCGTCGCCTCCGCCGACCCCGGAATCGTCGAGGACGCCGTCACCGCCGTGACGGCCGTCGACGACGGAGTCGACCTCTACTGTGGTGCTGGCGTCTCGACCGGCGAAGATGTCGCCGCCGCCGCCGACCTCGGTGCCAGCGGTGTCCTGCTCGCCTCCGGCGTCGCGAAGGCGGACGACCCGCGGGCCGTCCTCCGGGATCTCGCGTCCGGCGTCCCGTGACACGTCGCCCGCGAGGTGTCTCCCCCCGAAGAACGCGCTCCACTCCCTCGTCTGTAGACCGACACCGGTCTCGGACACAGACGCACGTGCCGGTCGCGGCTCGTGGGTGGGATCGACGGGGGTTGCAGTGACCGTGACACCGTCGCCGCCGGGGACCGACCCGTGCCCGCCGGAGACTGTCGACCGAATCGGACGTTCCGGTATTCTTTACTCGGTGGCACCCGCGACATCGTTCGAATGGGTAGTCAGGACCGAACACGGTCGGTGACAGACGAGTCGGTCGAGTCGGGTGTCTGCCACGACCTCGTCGCGGACGGGTTCGTCACTGTCTGGGTCGGTCTCGTCGCCGACAGTCAGATCGACCGCGTCGCAGCGGCCGGAGCCGGTGTGGAGACGCTCTCCGAACGGGCCACCGACGACGAGCCCGTCACCGACGCCGTCGCCGCCGCCGAACCGCAGGTCGCCGAGACAGCACCGGCGGGTGTTGCACCGGACAGTCAGTCGGTCGGGACGGTCGCCGTCCCGTTCGGCGAGTCCGTCGACGACAGTCCGGAGGGCGTCGTCGTCGGGTACACCTCAGCGCCGAGTGACACGGACCGCCGGGTAGTCACGGCCGCGGCACAGACGCTGGCCCGACACCGCACACAACGGGGTGACGGCGTCGGAACGTGGCTCCGGGTGGCGTTCGCGCGCCACGACGCGCCGATGTTGTTGTTCGACCCGGAGACGGGCGAGATCAGAGAGGCCAACGACGCCGCAGTCGAGTTCTACGGCTACGACGAGTTGGCCGGACGCTCGCTGCGAACGATCACGACCGCCGACGACCCACCCACAGACGGGGTGGAGGCGGACGCGCGCGGCCACAGCCGGTTCGAACACGAACTCGCCTCGGGCGAACGTCGGACGGTCGAGGTGCACGCCACGCCCGTCGGGGCGGACGGAGCGTCGTTGTCGTTCGCAGTGATCCACGACGTGACGGAGCGCGTCGCCTCCGAGGAGTCGCTGACGGAGCGGACCGAGCGGATGGAGGTGCTCAACCAGCTCCTCAGACACGACATCCGCAACGACATGGCCGTCATCGGCGCGACACTCGACGCGTTGGACGAACACGTCGACGAGGCGGGCGCGGGCCACCTCGGCACCCTCCGCGAGCGGGCGGATCACGTCGTCGAACTCACCCACACGGCACGCAACATCACCGAGACACTGTCGGTGGAGTCTGGAGACCACCTGGAGACGGAGCCGACCAGGGTCGACACTGTACTCACCGACGCCGTGTCGAACGCGACCTCGTCGTTCCCACACGCGGAGATCAGAGTCGACGAGGAGCCACCGAGCGTGACGGTCTCAGCGACGGAGCTGTTGGAGTCGGTCTTCCGGAACCTGCTCAACAACGCCGTCCAGCACAACGACACCTCGGAGCCGACGGTCGTCGTCACCGCTACCGCGGACGACGACACTGTCACCGTTCGGGTCGCCGACGACGGACCGGGCGTCCCCGACCGACAGAAACAACAGGTGTTCGAGCGCGGCGAGAAGGGAGCGGCCAGCGACGGCACCGGGCTCGGACTCTACTTGGTCGGCGCGCTCGTCGACAGCTACGACGGCGAGATCGGCGTCGCCGACAACGACCCACGTGGTTCGGTGTTCGAGGTGACACTCCGCCGGGTGTCGGACGACGACGCTTTCGGCGGCGTCGCCTGACCCGTCGACTGACGCACGGGAGCGCCGTCGCCGGGTGACACCGCTACCGCCGACCACTCTCGCCCGTTCGCGGTCGAGTTTACAACCCTTATGTCTCCGCGCGGACTGTGCCGAAGTATGAGCGAGAACGCCGGTACGGAGCAGGACGGCGAGCAGGCGGCCCGCTCCGAACTGATCGAGCGCGTCGCCGACCACGACGAGTCGCTGGCAGACGAGGTCGAAACACGTGTCGCCGACGCCGAGGCGGCGGCGGCGGAACACCGCGAGCGTGTCGAAGAGTTGGAGTCGTCACTGGCCCGCACTCGGGCGGACTTCGAGAACTACAAGGATCGCGCGGAGAAGCGGCGCGAACAGGCCGCCGAGCGGGCGACGGCGTCGCTCGTCGAGAAGCTGACCGAGGTCCGGAACAACCTCCTGCGCGCGCTCGATCAGGACGGCGACGCCGACATCCGTCCGGGCGTGGAGTCGACACTGGAGACGTTCGACCGTGTTCTCGGGGAGGAGGGTGTCACCCCCATCGAGCCGGAGCCGGGTACCGAGGTCGACCCGAGTCGTCACGAAGTGATGGTCCGGGTGGCGTCTGCACACCCCGAGGACACGATCAGCGAGGTGTACGAGCCGGGCTACGAGACCGACGACACCGTCGTCGAGGCCGCGAAGGTGACTGTCAGTGACGGGAGTGGTCACGACCCCGACGCCACAGACGACGCGGCGGCGAGTGACGACGGACCCACCGACGACACGGAGGCCGACGACACAGCGGCCGACGACACAACGCCCACCGACGGCGCGGCGGCCGACGACGACGGGCCGAACACCGAATCCGGCCGTAACGAGTAACGTCTCCGTCTCGCGGCCGTCTCAGTTCTCCTCGCGTGCGACGTCGTGCTCGAGCGTTCCGACACCCTCGACACAGACGGCGACGTGGTCACCGTCCGACAGGGAGCCGACACCGGCTGGTGTCCCGGTCGCGATCACGTCACCGGGCTCCAGCGTGAGGTAACTGGTCACCTCTGCGATCAGTTCCGGCACGTCGAAGACGAACTGGTCGCGAGAGCCGGCTTGGACGCGTTCCCCGTTCAGCCGGAGTTCGACGCTGGCGTCCGCGGGGACGTGCTCCGGCTCGGCGACACACGGTCCGAGCGGCGCGGCACCGTCGAACGCCTTCCCCCGGACCCAGTTCTGCTCTCGGTCCTGGTCGTCGCGGTTGGACACGTCGTCGAGACAGGTGAACCCCGCGAGGTAGTCGTGAGCGTCACCTGCGTCGACGTTGCGCGCCTGCCGGCCGATCACGACCGCCAACTCCGCCTCGTGTTCGACCGTCTTCCCGGCTGGGAGTGGTGTCGTCGCGCCCGGTGCGGCGACGGCGTTGGGTGGCTTCAGGAACAACAACGGCCGGTCGGGCACGTCGGCGTCACGCTCGGCGGCGTGCGCGGCGTAGTTGCGACCGACACAGACGATCTTCTCCGGCTCACACGGCGGGAGGAGCGTCACCTCCGGGTCGTCGAGGTCGTACTCGCGACCGGCGGCCGTCACCGTCTCTCCGTGGTACACCCCGGTCCGGACGACGCCGGCGGGGTCGCGGAAACGTGCGTGTCGCACACCGGCGGGTCGTGGTGCCGGGATTTAATCGCGACGGCTGCGGCGACCGGATCGAAATCGGTTTCCGCCGACGGTGCGGCCGGCGAGACGATGAGTGTCGCGGCCGAACGGATCGAGCGGCTCGCCCGGCTGGCGGCCCAGGCCACCCGTGACGGCGAGTCCGACCGGAGCCGGACGTACGTCGCGCTCGCCAGACGGATCGCCGAGCGCAACCGGTTGTCGCTGCCGCGGCGGCTCGACCGGTTCGGCTGTGATCGGTGTGGCGTCTACCGAATCCCCGGACGCAACGCCCGTGTCCGACTCCAGGAGGGGAGCCACGTCGTGATCCGGTGTGACTGTGGGGCGACCGACCGCCACCCGTACTGACACGCTCGGTGACCGGGCCCGACTCACCGTAGCGTTGAAACGCGTCAGCCGGGAACGACGGACGTGACCGAGGATCTCAGCCGACGCGCACACGAGCTCGACGCGACGCTGCGAGTTGGAAAACGCGGTGTCGAGGCGGTCGTCGACGAACTGGACCGGCAGTTGGACGACACCGATCTGGTGAAAGCGAAGTTCCTGCGGTCGGCCCGTGGCGGGAGCGAGACGGCGGAACTAGCCGCCGAACTCGCCACGGCGGCCGACGCCAACCTCTACGAGACGCGGGGGAACACTGCGGTGT
>P_A23_Liq_2_FmtDRAFT_1000181_pt1 | contig 14266 bp, 13 predicted proteins | sample PonA232FremontCA_FD_10599 | JGI IMG/M metagenome (IMG submission 10599) | reverse complement strand
AGCCGCCGGACCGAGACGCTCGCCGCGACCACCGTCCCTACGCTCGCCGCGACCGCCGGTCCGTCGCCTCGTCCGTGCGCCGCAACAGCGCTCGCCCGGGGGCGCGGTCGCGGACCGGCGCGTCGCCGAGGTAGTCGACGAGCGCGTCGCGGAGCAGGGCGACGCCCTCGTCGTCGAGCGCCGCGCCCCGCTCTAACGACTCGATCGGGCGGTGGTACGGTGCCTCGTCGTCGGTCGCGCTCCGCGCGGCGTCGAGCAGTGCGGCGTGAGCCACCCACGCCTCCTCCCGGGAGGTCGTCGGCGCCGGCGGCCCGTCGGTCGTGGGAGGCGTCATTCGTCCGGGTTCTCCCGGTACGAGGACTTAAAACCACGTCCCGGTTTCGCCCCGATCCGGCGCCGAGGAGCCGCGCGCCGCCGTCTCTCCCCGCCGACCGTCGCTCTTCGGGAGTATATACTACTATATAGAATATGTGGAAGCATATAGCCGTACTGGGGAGTATGCGACACCACGTACCGTTCATAGCATACTACTTAACCGGAACTCGTCCACCCACACGTAATGGAGTCCAGTCACGACGCGGACGCAACGGGAATCACGCGGCGGAAATCGCTCGCGGCGATCGCCGGCGCCGGGGCGCTCGGTCTCGCCGGCTGTACGCAGAGCGGAGACGGCGGCTCGAGCGGCGACGAGCTCTCCGGTCCGATCAACATCGCCGGTTCGAGCACGGTGTTCCCGCTGATGAGCGCGGTCATGGAGGACTTCGCCGAGCAGCACCCCGGCGTCGACCCCGACATCAGCTCGACGGGGTCCGGCGGCGGATTCTCGAACTTCTTCTGTACGGGCGACACCGACTTCAACAACGCGAGCCGCCCGATCCAGCCCGAGGAGGAGGAGCTATGCGAGGAGAACGGCGTCGAGTACGTCGAGCTGATCGCGGCGACCGACGCGCTCACGGTCGTCGTCAACCCCGACGCCGACTGGATCGACTCGCTCACGACCGAGGAGCTCGCCCAGATCTGGAAGTCCGACCCCGTCCAGACGTGGGACGAGGTCCGCGACGAGTTCCCGAACGAGGAGATAAACCGCTTCGGCGCCGCCGACACCTCCGGCACGTACGACTACTTCATCGAGGCGATCCTCGAAGAGGAGGGCCACACCAGCGACTATCAGGCGACTGAGCAGGACAACACGATCGCCCAGGGCGTCTCCGGCGACCCGTACGCGATCGGCTACTTCGGCTTCGCGTACTACTTCCAGAACCCCGACCAGCTGAAGGCCCTCGGCATCGACGACGGCGACGGGCCGGTCGAGCCGAGCCTCGAAACCGCCTCGTCGGGCGAGTACACGCCGCTCTCGCGGCCCCTCTTCACCTACCCGTCGATCGAGTCGCTCGGCGAGGAGCACATCGCCGAGTTCGCCCGCTACTTCGTCGAACAGACGACGAACGAGGAGCTCGTCGCCAACGACGTCGGCTACGTGCCCGCCACCGAGGAGACGCAGGAGGAACAGATGCAGACGCTCGAAGACGCGATCGAGCAGGCGCAGGGCTGAGCCGGCGCGATGAACCGGTGTATTGATTTACGACAGCGTTCGATACCCCACCGTTCGTGACTGACAGCACAGAGAGTCCCGACCTGTCGCGGCGGGGCGGGCTCACACGACTGAAAGAGGGAACCTACGGCGGCCTGTTCGCGGCGTGTGCGGCGATAACCCTGCTCACCACGGCCGCAATCTTCGTCACGCTCCTGTCGGACGCGGTGGTGTTCTTCCGCTCGATCTCGATCGCCGAGTTCCTCACCGGCACCAACTGGAGCCCGAACCCGGCCGGCGGCGGGCAGGCGTTCGGCATCATCCCGCTTCTCATCGGGACGATCACGGTGACGATCACCGCGGCGTTCATCTCGATCCCGATCGGGACGCTCACGGCAATCTATCTCAGCGAGTACGCGACCCCGAACGCCCGGTCGATCCTGAAACCGCTGTTGGAGATCCTCGCGGGGATCCCGACGGTCGTGTACGGGTACTTCGCGCTCGTGTACGTCACTCCGGCGCTGAAGGCGACGCTGTTCCCGGAGATGAGCACGTTCAACGCCCTGTCCGCGTCGATCATGGTCGGGATCATGACGATCCCGATGGTGTCGTCGATCTCCGAGGACGCCATGAGCGCCGTGCCCGACGAGCTGCGGCAGGCCGGCTACGGGCTCGGCGCGACCAAGTTCGAGGTGTCGACCGGCATCGTCGTCCCGGCGTCGATCTCCGGGATCGCCTCCTCGTACATCCTCGCCGTCTCCCGCGCTATCGGCGAGACGATGATCGTCGTCGTCGCCATGGGCGCGCAGGCGCGGATGCCCGCGGTCCGGGAGGCGCTCTTCGGTATCCCCTTCGTCAACCCGGCCGACGTGCTCTTGGAGTCCGGGATGACCATCACCGTCGCGATGGTCCAGATCACCGGCGGCGACCTCACCGGCGGGACGCTCCCGTACAACTCCATGTTCGCGCTCGGCCTCGCGCTGTTCGCGGTAACGCTCGTCATGAACGTGATCAGTGATATCATCGCGCAACGCTACCGGGAGGAGTACTGATGGCGACCGACAACGCGAACGCGAACGGCTTCGGCGAGGTCAGTCGAGTCCGGGGAATCGTCTTCGAGTACCTGTCCCTGGGCGCGAGCGTGTTCGGCCTCGTCGCGCTCGGCGTGCTCCTCGTGTACGTCGCCATCGACGCCTTCGATCTCGCGAACGCGAGCCCGGAGTGGCTGCTGACGTACTTCCTCACGCTCGTCGTCCCGTTCCTCGCGTTCTGCCTGTACAGCGCGAGCGACCCGACCGTGACCCGACGCGCGCTCGGCGCGCTCGGCGGCGGCCTCGTCGCCGTCGCCGCGCTGTTCACCGCCATCGAGGCGCTCGTCGTGCCGATTCCGCGGCTCAACTGGCAGCTCGCGTACCTCTTCGTCGTCGCGGCCCCGGTCACCGCGTACCTCGCGTACGTCGGCAGCGGCGGCCGCGTCGGCGCGGTCGGCTTCGGACTCCTCGGGCGGCTGGTCGGCGGAGCCGCCGTCGGGCTCGCGGTCGGCACGCTGTTCCTCGTGTTCGACCCGCTGCTGTGGTTCCTCGCGTACACGCTCGGGGTCCTCCCGGCCGTCGGGCTGTACGCGTTCGGGCGGCGACGGTCGACGCCCCGAGCGCGGACCGCGGCGGCGCCGGTCGGCCTCGGCGGACTGGTCGCCGCGGTGTTCCTCCGCGAGGTGATCCCGACGTACCCGTCGGACCTGATCATCTACCTCTGGACGGTCGCCGTCCCGGTCGCGGTCGCGGGGGCGCTCCTCGTCGCCGACCGCCGGGGGCGCGTCGCCGCGGCCGCCGTCGGCGGCGTCCCGCTCGCCGCCGCGACTGCCGGGGGGTTCCTGGCGCCCGGCGCCGGGCTGCCCTCCCCGACGGTCCTCCTCGTGCTCGTCTCGATCGGCGTGCCGACCGCGGTGTACGTCTCTCGCGTCGTCGACGCCGGCGAGGGTCTCGCCGGCCTCGGGCTCCCGCTGCTCCTCGCCGCGGGCGCGGTCCTGGGCGCGCTGATCGTCGGAGCACTTGGCTTCCCGGCCCCCGACCCGTGGCTCGACGGGTCGTTCCTCACGGCGGCACCCTCTCGGACGCCGTCGGACGCCGGACTCTATCCGGCCATCGTCGGGTCCGTCATCATCATCGCGCTGGTCGCCGTGCTGTCGTTCGCGCTCGGGGTCGGCACGTCCGTCTTCCTGGAGGAATACACGCCGGGGACCGGGCCGCTCGGGACGCTGACGCGGATCCTCCAGGTCAACATCGCGAACCTCGCGGCGGTGCCGTCGGTCGTCTACGGGCTCCTCGGGCTGGGACTGTTCGCGAACCTCCTCGGGCTCGGCATCGGGACGGCGGTGACCGCGGCGCTGACGCTGTCGCTGCTCATCCTCCCGATCACGATCATCTCCGCGCAGGAGGCGATCCGGTCGGTGCCGGACGACCTCCGGCGCGGCTCCGACGCCATGGGCGCGACGCGCTGGCAGACGACGAAGAACGTGGTGCTGCCCGAGGCGATGCCGGGCATCCTCACCGGGACGATCCTCGCGCTCGGCCGCGCGATCGGCGAGACGGCGCCGCTGATCATGATCGGCGCGGCGACGACCGTGTTCAGGGCGCCGGACAGCCTGTTCAGTCGGTTCAGCGCCATGCCGATGCAGATCTACACGTGGGCCGGCTTCCCGCAGGCCGACTTCCGTTACGGCGTCGTCGCCGCAGGCGTTATCACGCTACTTCTCATCCTCGTCGGCATGAACGGGACGGCGATTCTGCTGCGGAACCGCGCGGAACGGGGGAGCTAACATGAGTAACACCACATCAGACGACTCGCTCATCACGACGGAGGTACAGGCGGACTCGAACGACGACAGCGCGGCGCCCGCCGCGGGCACCGCGGTGGCGGCGCGGAACCTGAACGTCTACTACGGCGACGAGCAGGCCATCGACGACGTGACGATGGAGATCCCCGAAGAGCGCGTCACCGCGCTCATCGGCCCCTCGGGCTGCGGGAAGTCGACGTTCCTCCGGTGTATTAACCGGATGAACGACATGATCGAGATCTGCCGCGTCGAGGGGGACGTGGAGTTCGGCGGCAAAAACGTGTACGACGCCGACGTCGACCCCGTCGCCCTGCGCCGGAAGATCGGGATGGTGTTCCAGAAGCCGAACCCGTTCCCGAAGTCGATCCGCGACAACGTCGCGTACGGGCTGAAGATCCAGGGGTTCGACGGCGACGTCGACGAGCGCGTCGAGGAGTCGCTGAAGGGCGCCGCGCTGTGGGACGAGGTGAAAGACCAGCTGGACTCCTCGGGCCTCGAACTCTCCGGCGGGCAACAGCAGCGCCTCTGTATCGCCCGGGCCATCGCACCCGACCCGGAGGTCATCCTGATGGACGAGCCGACCTCCGCGTTGGACCCCGTCGCGGCCTCGAAGATAGAGGACCTGATCGACGACCTCGCGGAGGAGTACACGGTCATCATCGTCACGCACAACATGCAGCAGGCGGCCCGGATCTCCGACCGGACGGCCGTGTTCCTCACCGGCGGCGAGCTGGTCGAGTACGACGACACGGCGAAGATCTTCGAGGACCCCGAAGCGCAGCGCGTCGAGGACTACATCACGGGCAAGTTCGGATAACGTTCCTCGAAATTCGCCCGGGGATCCGGAACGGCCGCCGACGCGGTGCGGTCGCCGCGCGCGGCGGGCGCCGTCCGGCGGACTGACGCACCGACGGCCGGACCACCCGAGCGCTTCCGGAATCACTAATCGGCTCCGTGCGTACCGATCGCACGGTGACGATACTCTACGAGCTCATCGGCGACCAGCCGCTCGCCGTCTGGATCGCGCTCGGCGTGATCGGGTTCCTCCTGACGTGGAAGGGCGCGAACGTCGTCGAGTCCACGACCTCGAAGATCAGCGACCACTTTGGCGTCTCGCAGGCGGTACAGGGCGGGCTGATCGTCGCGGCCGCCACGTCGTTCCCCGAGCTCGCGATCATCGTGATCTCCGTCTTGGTCCTCGGCGAGTTCGGCGTCGGCGCCGGGGCGCTCATCGGTACGGCGGTGTTCAACATCTTGGTCATCCCGGCCGCGGTCGCCATCACGAGCGGCGACACGGCGACGACGCAGGGGATCGTCTACCGCGACGCCATCTTCTACACCGTCGCGGTCCTCGCCCTCTTCGGCGTGATCGCCTTGGGCGTCCTCGGGACCGACGGGCGGGAGCTCGCCCGGATCTCCCCGCAGATGGGCGTCGGGCTGTTGGTACTGTACGGCGTGTACGTCATCCTGCTCGTCGGCGGCAAGAGCGGCGCGTCGGATCGGAAACGGGCCGAGTCGACGAACGTCCCGAAGCAGCTCGGCCTGTTCGCGGGCGGGCTGGCCGTCGTGCTCGTCGGCGTCGAGTCGATGATCGGCATGACGCTTCAGGTCGCCGACGCGCTCGGCGCGCCGCCGTTCCTGATCTCCGTGACCGTGCTCTCGGTGATGAGCTCGTTCCCGGACCTCCTCGTCGGCGTGAAGATGGGGCAGGCGGGCGACAAGCGGGCGGCGGTCGCGAACGTCTTCGGGACGAACACGTTCAACCTCGTCGCGGCGCTGCCGATCGGCGTCATCCTCGCCGGCGGGGTGTCGATCGGCTTCCTCACCTCCGTCCCGCTGCTTTTGTTCCTGTTTTACACGACGCTCGTCGTCGTGGTGCTGTCCGCGACGGACTTCGAGATATCGACCGAGGAGGGGTACGTCTTCCTCGCGATGTACGCGGTGTTCCTCGGGTGGATGACGACCGAGGCGCTCGGGGTCACCGCCTTCCTGACCGAGTCGACGCTCCGGACGATCGTCGGGTGAGCGGTTCGTGAGCCGGTCCGAGGCCGGCCACTGAGCGGACCCGCGGGACCGACTACTCAGTCAGAACGCGGACCTCGATGCCGTCGGTGTCGGTGACTACGATCCCGTCGTCGCGCTCGGCGACCGCAAACTCGGCGTCGCCCTCGGCCGCGACCGCGTCGAGCCGCGTTCGGACCGCGTCCAGCGCGGCCACGTCCGGAACGACCACCTCGAACCACGCCAGCCCGCGCCCGCCGGCCGGCGTCGTCCGCCCTCGCCACGTGTTCGCGCCGAGGTGGTGGTGGTAGCCGCCGGCCGCGACGAACCGGACGTCAGGGCCGCTCATCCCCGTCGCGAAGCCGAGTCCGTCGACGTACACCGCCTCGAACGCCGACAGCGAGGTCACTTCGAGGTGTACGTGACCCAGATCGGTGTCGGCGGGAGCGCGATCGACGAGGGCGGCGGAGCCGACTCCGCCGCCGTCGCTCCCGTCGCCGGCGGCCTCGGCGACTCCTTCGATATCGAGCGGTTCGGTCGCCATCCGCGCCGTTCCGCTCCCGGTGCGGGGCCACTCCTCCCGCGGCCGATCGCGGTATATCTCTACCCCGTTTCCCTCCGGGTCGTCGAGGTACAGCGCCTCGCTGACGAGGTGGTCGGAGGCGCCGTCGAGGCGCCACCCCTCCCGGACGCGCGCCAGCGCCTCGCCGAGCGCGGCCCGCGAGGGAACACGAAACGCGGTGTGGAAGAGCCCGGCGTCGCTCCGCTCTCGGTCCGGCGCGTCGGCGTCGCGTTCCAACACGAGCAGCGGGGCCCCTCCCGCCCCGAGCGTCGCGCGCCCGTCGTTGCGGTCGAGGACGGAGAGCCCGACCACGTCGCGGTAGAACGCGACNGCCTCGTCGAGGTCGGCGACCCGGAGCGCCCCGCGGCCGATCCGCGTTTCGGGCGGAAGGCCGCCTCCGCGGTCGCTCGCGGCGGTAGCGGAATCGCCGTCGTTGGTGTCGGTCACGAGACGATCTACGGTCGTCCGCGCGTTCAACGCGTCGGTGGCGGATCCGGACCGGAGGGGGTCCCCCGCTCGGACCTTCCCTATCTTCCGTTAGAATCAAGCGGGCACGTGACCCACCATGGGGCATGAGTGCCGAACAGCAGGAGCGGGCCGTCCGGTGTCTGGTCGCGAAGGTGGGGCTCGACGGCCACGACCGGGGCGCACACGTGATCGCGCGGGCGTTCCGCGACGCCGGCTTCGAGGTCGTCTACTCCGGGCTCCACCGGGCGCCCGAGGACATCGTTCAGGCGGCGGTTCAGGAGGACGTGGACGTGCTCGGCATCTCGATTCTCTCGGGCGCGCACAACACCTTGGTCCCGAAGGTGATCGAGGGGCTCGAGGAGTACGACGCGTTCGACGACACCCTCGTCCTCGTCGGCGGGATCATTCCGGACGAGGACGAGGACGACCTGAAGGAGCTCGGCGTCGCCGAGGTGTTCGGCCCCGGGACGCCGATGGAGGAGACGATCGAGTTCATCCGGAACAACGTTCCGGAGCGCGCGTAGATGGCCGGGCCGGACGCATCCGCAGTCGCCGACGCGCCGACGCTCTCCGAGGCGGACGCCGCGCTCGTCGAGGACCTCCTCGCGGGGAGCCACCGCGCCCTCGCCCGCGTGATCACCAAGATCGAGAACCGGACGCCGGGCTACCGGGCGATCGTCTCCGCGCTCCACGAGCACACCGGCGGCGCGGACGTGGTCGGGATCACGGGCTCGCCCGGCGCCGGGAAGTCGACGCTCGTCGACAAGCTCGCCGCCGCCTACCGCGAGCGCGGCGACACGGTCGGCGTGATCGCGGTCGACCCCTCTTCGCCGTACACCGGCGGCGCCGTCCTCGGCGACCGTATCCGGATGGGGTCGAACGTCGGCGACATGGACGTGTTCTTCCGGTCGATGAGCGCGCGCGGTCAGCTCGGGGGACTCTCGACGGCGACCGCGGACGCCGTGAAGGCGCTCGACGCCTTCGGGAAGGACTTGGTCGTGTTAGAGACCGTCGGCGCCGGACAGAACGAGGTGGACGTGGTCCGCACGGCCGACACGGTCGCGGTGCTCGTCCAGCCCGGCTCCGGCGACGACGTCCAGACGCTGAAGGCCGGCATCCTCGAGATCGGCGACGTGTTCGTCGTCAACAAGGCCGACATGGACGGCGCACAGCGGACCGTCGCCGAGCTAGAGGAGATGGTCCACCGCCGCGAGGGCGGTACGACCGGACGCGACGCCGGCCACCACGGCGCGACCTCGACGGCCCCGACCGGCGCCGGGGGCTCGTCGTCCGATCACGGCGACGGCGACCGCGCGGGTGGGTCCGGACACAGCGGGTCCGATCCGCACGCGGGCGATTCCGACGGGTCGTGGACGCCCGACGTGTTAGAGACCGTCGCGAACACCGGCGAGGGCGTGGCGGCGCTGATCGAGACGTTCGACGCGCACGCGGCCTACCTCCGGGAGTCCGGTCGGATCGCGGCGACGGAGCGGCGCCGGTACGCCGAGGAGATCCGCACGCTCGTGCGGGCGGACGTGGGGTCGCTCGCGACCGCCGAGATCGAACGGCACGGCGGGATCGACCGGCTCGCGGAGCGCGTCCGCGACCGGGAGACGGACCCGTACGCGGTCGCCGAGGCGATCGTCGGTCCGATCGCCGACTGCGTCGACGAGGCCGCGGACGGCGACGCCGGCGACTGACGGGCGGTTCCCCGAACGCCCGGCCCGCTCCGAGGGGCGGCGTTCCGCCGCGTCCCACGAGTATAAGTCGCCAGCGAACCAACAGTTTGTATGAAGCTCAGGAACCTCCTCGGCGGCGCCGTCCTCGGCGTCGGCGCGCTCGCCGCGCTCAACACCGGCCTCCGCTACGAGGGCGAACTGGAGCCCCCGCTCGACGGCGACGACGGCCTCTTCCGCTGGCGCGGGATGGACGTCGCGTACACCGAGGCGGGCGATCCGGACGACCCCGACCTCGTGTTGCTCCACGGGATCAACGCCGCCGGTTCCTCCGGCGAGTGGCGCGCGGTGTTCGACGACCTGGCCGACGAGTACCACGTCGTCGCGCCCGACTTCCCGGGGTACGGCCGCTCCGACCGGCCGCCGCTCCGGTACTCCGCGGCGCTGTACGAGGACTTCGTTCACGACTTCCTCGCCGAGTTCGACGAGCCCGCGGTCGTCGCCTCCTCGCTGTCGGCGGCGTACGCGGCCGCCGCGGTCGACGACGGCGACGCGGACGGCGGGGTCGAGCTGAGCGGCTTCCTCGCCGTCTGTCCCACCGCGACCGCGGGGCCGAGTCCGGCGAAGGGGTGGCTCCGCGAACTGCTCCGCGCGCCGCTCGTCGGCCGGGCGCTGTTCAACGCCATCACGGCGAAGCCGTCGATACGGTACTTCAACGCCGACCACGGCTACGACGACCCGGCGAACCCGAGCGCGGAGTGGACCGACTACGAGTGGCGCACGACCCACGTCGAGAACGCGCGCTTCGCGCCCGCGTCGTTCGTCTCCGGGACGCTCAACAGCGAGATCGACCTCGCGGCCGCGCTCGCCGACCTCGACGTGCCCCCGACGATCGTCTGGGGCCGAGAGGCGACCGTGAGCCCCCTGACGGACGGCCGCGAACTCGCGGACGCGGCCGACGCGCGCCTCGTCGTCTTCGACCGCGCGCGGCTGCTCCCGCACGTCGAACACCCCGACCGCTTCGTCGAGACGGTCGAGGAGGCGCTCGTCGCCGGCGCGACCGCGTAACGACCGGTCTCGTCCGCGATTCTCAGCCCTGAATATCGAACGGTCACGGATAAGTACGCCACTCCCCGAGGACTCGCAATGACGGACACGTTTCGCCTCCTGTGCGTCGACGACGAACCGGGGCTGGCCCGGCTCGTGGCGACGCACCTCGAACGAGACGACGACCTCGGCTGCGAGACGGCGGCCGAGACGGACCCCCGCGAGGCGCTCCGCCGCGTCGAGCGCGAGTCGTTCGACTGCGTCGTCAGCGACTACGACATGCCCGGCCTCACCGGCGTCGAACTGCTCTCGGCGGCGCGCGAGGCCGAGCCGGAGCTCCCGTTCCTGCTGTTCTCGGCGACCGGTCCCGACGAGATCGCGGCCGAGATGGTCCGCGCAGGCGTCAGCGACTACGTCTCGAAACACGGGGGCGCGGACGGTTACACCGCACTGCTCCGCCGCGTCAAACGCGCCGAGGCGGGCGAGCGCGGGCGCCTCGACGCCGGCTTCGACGACGGCCGTCCCTCGGACGTCGCGCTCGACGGCGTCTGTACCGTGGGACCGGACGGCACCTTCGAGTTCGTCGGCGAGGAGTACGGCGAACTGTACGGGTACGACCCCGAGGAGCTCGAAGGTGAGCCGTGGCAGCGGCTCCACCCCGCCGACGAAGTCGAGCACATCCGCACCCACATCATCCCGGCCGTGACCGGCGGCGAGCGGTGGAGCGGGACGAGCACGGGGCTCCGGGCGGACGGCAGCCGGTTCGCCGAGTCGAAGATGGTGAGCACCACCGCGGACGACCGGTTGGTCATCTCGGTGTCGCCGCTCGACGCCGTCGGACGCGCCGCCGACGACTGAGCCGACCCGCCGCCGGCTCGCAACGACTTCTCACTGACGCCTTCGCAGTCCTCGCGACGGCTCCTCACTCGTCGCGGCGGACGTACAGCGTCTTCTCGCAGGCCGCGTGGACCCCCCCGTCCTCGTCGACGAGCGAGACGAGGTACTCGCGGTCGGTCGACTCGCCCGGGTCGAGTTCCTCGCGGATCGCCTCGGTTTCGTTGGACGGCAGTTCGAACTCCGCGTACAGCGTGTCGCGACCCGGCTCGATGAACTCCAGCGCCGCCGACTTGTCCCACACGGTGAACCCGTCGCCGAGGACGCGGCGGAGCATCATCATGTACACCGGGTCGATCGCGGCGTAGATACTGCCGCCAAAGATTGTGCCGACCGCGTTCCGGGTGCGCCAGTTCAGCGGAACCCGAATCCGGACGTACCGCCACCCGGCGGCGATGTGGTCGACGCGCGCCCCGGTCCCCCGGTACGCGGGCAGGAGGTTGAACCCGTACCGCCAGAGCCGGGTCCGGCGGCTCTCCGCCGGCGGGTCCTCGCGAAGCGGTCGCGGGTCGGGATCGCGGTCGACCCCGGTCGGGGAATCGGTCACGCCGATTCGGGGGGTTCCGCCGACAAACCGGTGTCGGAACCGGCGACAACGCGTCCGGGGTTTCACAGAGGAACAGGGAGGAATCCCACGGCTTCAGTCGTGGATCACTGGCGTCTAACACGCGTTTACGCGGATCTCGACGGCGCGTGCCTGCGAGCGGCCGACAGGCCGCGAGGAGCACGCCCGAGGGACGCCGCGAACGCCCGCGGGGCGTGAGCGGGAGCGAGGCGCGACGCGCCTCTGGCAGCCGGCGACGAGGCTGGGGAGGCGTGAGATGCGGGGCCTCGCGGCTGGGGCCTCGGAGGCGGTTTCGACCAATCCGTGTTCCGCCACTCCCGAGCGAACGGTCGGGCTCTCGGAATCGTTTGCGCCGGCGTCGCCGCCGCCCCGTCTCACTACTCTCTTCGCGTAGCTGGCCCGAAACGGGTATCCCCGCGCGACCGCAACCCGACACCGATGGAGTGCGACAAGTGCGGGGCCGACGCGATCCACCACGCCGCCTACTCCGGGGCGCACCTCTGCGGCGAACACCTCCGGCAGTCGGTCGAGAAGCGCGTGAAGCGTCGGGTCCGCGAGGACGGCCTCCTCGACCCGGACGCGACCCCCGACGACCCCGACCGCTGGGTGATCGGCCTCTCCGGCGGGAAAGACAGCGTCGCCCTGACGACGATCCTGGACGACGTGTTCGGGAAGGACCCCCGCGTGGAGATGCTCGCCTTAACGATCCACGAGGGGATCGAGGGGTACCGCGACGCGAGCGTGGACGCCTGCGTGGAGCTGGCCGACGACCTCTCCATGCGCCACGAACTCGTGTCTTACGAGGAGGAGTTCGACGTGCGGATGGACGATGTGGTCGAAGACGACCCCGAGAATATGGCGGCCTGCGCGTACTGCGGCGTGTTCCGCCGCGACCTGCTGGAGAACTACGCCGCCGAGTTCGACGCGGACAAGCTGCTCACCGGACACAACCTCGACGACGAGGCGCAGACCGCCATGATGAACTTCCTCGAAGGCGACGTGCGGCAGGTCGCGAAACACTTCGACGCCTCGCTCGGGCCCTTCGACGAGCGCGGGGACACCGACGCGTTCGTCCCGCGTGCCAAGCCGCTCCGCGACGTGCCCGAAAAGGAGATCGCGCTGTACTGCCACGTCCGCGACCTCCCCACGCACATGGCGGAGTGCCCCCACGCCGAGGAGGCGTACCGCGGCGAGATCCAGTCGACGATCCACGCCTTAGAGGAGAACCACCCAGGCGCGCGCCACTCGATCATGGCCGGCTACGAGGAACTGTCCGCGCTCGCGGCCGACGCCTACCGCGGGGACGGCGAGAAGGGAGACGACGCCGACGGCGAGAGCTCCGCTCTCCGCGAGTGCGAGCGTTGCGGCTCGCAGACGAGTCGCGACGTCTGTCGGAAGTGCCGGCTGCTAGAATCGATCGAAGCCGTCTGAGCGCGGAAGACGCGCGCCGGCGCGTCGGAAAAAGTCGACCGCGGTCGATCCCCGGACGACCGAGGGTCAGCGGATGACGTCGAGTCCGTTGTTCTTCTCGATCTGGTCGCTGCCGCCGTCGGACTCCCAGCCGCGGTCGGTGCCGCCGGAGACCGCCGGCTCGCCCCTGTTGCCCGCGCCGCCTGCGCCGCCCGCACCGCCTGCTGCCTCGTTCGCCTCGGCGGCCCGGGAGCGCGAGTCGCCGAGGTCGTCGGCGTTGACCGCCGCCCGTGACTTGTCGGCCTGCTTCTGGGTGGAGGGGCCGAGTACCTGCGCGCTCTGGACGCCCGTCATGATCGCCATGACGCGCACCTTCCCCTTGTACTCCTCCTGGATGCGTGCGCCCCAGATCACGTTGGCGCTCGCCTCCAGCCGCTCGGTGATGTTGTTCGCGATTCCCTCGGCCTCCTTCAGCGTGAGGTCCGGGCCGCCAGTGATGTGGACGAGCCCGCCGGAGGCGCCGCGGTAGTCGACGTCGAGCAGCGGGTGGTTCATCGCGTCGTTGACCACCTCTTGGGTCTTGTTCTTGTCCTGCGTCTCGCCGACGAGCATGACCGCGACGCCGCCTTGGTTCATGATCGTCGACATGTCCGCGTAGTCGAGGTTGATGAGGCTCGGTTGGGTGATCGTCTCGGAGATCCCCTTCACCGTCTCCGCGATGATCTGGTCCATCACGGAGAACGCCTTCCCGATCGGCAGGTTCGGGACGTAATCGAGCAGGCGGTTGTTGTCGAGGACGATGATCGAGTCGGCCTCGTTCCGGAGGTCTTCGAGCCCCTCTTCGGCTTTCACCGTGCGGGCGCGCTCGACGTTGAACGGGGTCGACACCATCCCGACGACGATGGCGCCCTGCTCTTTGGCGATCTTCGAGACGACGGGCGCGGCGCCGGTGCCCGTGCCGCCGCCCATGCCGGCGGTGACGAAGACGAGGTCCGCGTCGCCGAGCACCTCTTTGATCGTCCCCTGCGCCATCTCCGTGGCGCGCTCGCCCATCTTGGGGTCGCCGCCGGCACCGAGCCCCTGCGTGAGCGACTTGCCCACGAGGATCTTGGTGTCGGCCTCGATCATCTTGAGGTGCTGTTTGTCCGTGTTGATGGCGACGGTGTCGGCGCCGTCGACGCCGATGTTGTACAGCCGGTTGACCGTGTTGTTCCCGGCGCCGCCGGCACCGACGATGACGATCCGGGGGTCCCCGAACTCGTCGTCGTCCATGTCG
>P_A23_Liq_2_FmtDRAFT_1000180_pt1 | contig 14283 bp, 13 predicted proteins | sample PonA232FremontCA_FD_10599 | JGI IMG/M metagenome (IMG submission 10599) | reverse complement strand
CGGCGAGCCGCCGGCCGTCGGCCAGACGGTGACGCTCCCGCGGCTCGGCGAGTCGATGGAGACGATCGCAGAGGAGGGCGCGGACGCCGTCTACGAGGGCGAGATCGCCGAGGCGATCGCCGACGAGGTCCAGTCGCAGGGCGGGTTCATGACCGTCGACGACCTCGCCGAGTTCGAGGTCGAGTGGCCGGAGCCGGTGTCGACGACGTACAACGGCGCCGAGGTGTACGAGCTACCGCCGAACAATCAGGGGCTCATCGCGCTGGAGGCGCTCAACGTCGCCGCCGAACTGGGCGCGGGCGAGCACGACTACGACTCCCCCGAGCGCGTCCACTACTTCGCCGAGGCATTGAAGCGAGCCTTCCACGACGGCCACCGTTACATCACCGACCCGGAGTACGAGGAGATCCCCCCGCTCGCGTCGGCCGACTGGGCCGCCGAGCGCGCCGCCCGCGTCGGCGAGACCGCCTCGCACGACGTCTCCTTCGGGGTGCCGAACGCGAACGCGGAGGACGCCGACACCGTGCTGCTCACTGTCGCCGACGACGCCGGGAACGTCGTCTCCTACATCAACTCGCGGTTCGCCGGCTTCGGCTCCGGGCTCGTCGCGGGCGACACCGGCATCGCCCTCCAGAACCGCGGCGCGTCCTTCTCGCTCGACCCGGACCACCCGAACAGCCTCGAACCAGGCAAGCGCCCCTTCCACACCCTCATCCCTGGCGTGGTCCGGTTCGACGAGGACGACTGGGCGGCGTTCGGCGTGATGGGCGGGTACATGCAGCCGCAGGGCCACGTCCAGGTGATCTCGAATCTGGTCGACTACGATATGCCCCTCCAGCGCGCGCTCGACGAGCCGCGGTGGCGCTACCGCGAGGGCGGCGAACTCGCGCTCGAACCTCACTTCGACGACGACGCCGCAGCCAAACTGGTCCGGAAGGATCACGACGTGCGGACGCTCTCGCCGGTCATGTTCGGCGGCGCGCAGATCGCTCGCAACCGCGACGGGGTCCTCTCGGCCGCCACCGAACCCCGGAAGGACGGGAACGCGCAGGGGTACTGAGCCGACGGGTGGCGGCGAGGTGCGGTCGAGTCCCCGTCGCCACGGCGGCCGATCCCGGTTCGACGGGGCGTCCCGTTCGCGTTCCGTCACGCGCCCCCGACCACCTATCAGCGAGCGGGAACGACCCGCGTTTCCGGTCGCCGCCGGTCCGGCCCGAGACGCACCGTAAGCCTCCCAGACCGCGAGAGGAGCCGTCTGAATCCGGGGAGTTCGCGGGTGTGGTATTTGTGGTCGTGGATACACTTATAATGGCTCGCATGGTATTCGCTCACAGGATGAAGCGAAGAATCCAGCGACGCGACGTACTCAAGGGCGCCGGCGCGGTCGGCATCGCGGGGCTCGCCGGCTGCTCGACGGAGAGCGGCGACGGGTCCGACGGCGGCGACGGGTCCGACGGAGACGACGGCGGCGACGGGATGGACGGGGACGACGGCTCCGACGGGTCCGACGGCGGCGACCAGAGCAACGTCCCGGACGCCGTGATGGTCGTCGGGTTCCCGCAGTCCGGTATCCAGCTGTTCCGCGACTTCTACTCGGACTTCGCCGACAGCGCGCCCGACCTCGACATCATCGTCCCCGACGGGCTGATCGACAGCGACCTGCCCGGCGAGGTCGACAACGACATGAACAACGTCATCGGCACCGCGCCCTCGGCCGGCGGTCCCGGCGCGGAGTTCTTCACCGAGTCGTATCAGGAGGAGTACGGCGAGGAGCCGGGCGTGTTCACGGCGCAGGCGTACGACGCGATGGCGGTCGAGATCCTCGCGGCGACCGCCGCGGGCGAGAACAGCGGCGAGGCGATCCGCGACCGCGTCCGGACCGTCGCTAATCCCGGCGGCGACGAGTTCGGCCCCGCGGACCTCCCCGAGGCCGTCGAGACGGTCGCCGCCGGCGATCCGGTCCACTACGTGGGCGCGTCCTCGGGCGTCAACTTCGACGTCAACGGCGACATCGCCACCGCCGCGTACGACATCGTCGACTTCCAAGACGGCGAACTCGTCACCCTCGACACCGTCGAGTTCGGCAACGAACTCTCCGAGGAGGACCGGAACGCGACCGCCGCGGACCCGGTCGGCGTCGACTCGTTCACCGCGCGAATCGGCGTGTTGATGCCGGAGACGGGTGACCTCGGTCCGCTCGGCGTCCCGATCCGCGACGGCGCCCTGCTCGCGGCGACGCAGGTCAACGACGCGGGGATCAACGTCGACGTCGAGACCCGAGTTGAGGACACGCAGACGGACCCGCAGGCCGGTATCTCGGGCGCGAACGCCATCGTCAACGCGGGCTACGGCGCCGTCGTGGGCCCGGCGTCGTCGAACGTTAACCTCCAGGTCTCGGACCAGGTGTTCATCCCGAACGGCGTCGTCGGCATCTCGCCGTCCTCGACCGACCCGAACGTGACCGATCTGGAGGACAACGACTACATCTTCCGGACCGCGCCCTCCGACCTGCTTCAGGGGCCCGCGATGGCCGACCTCGCCGTCAGCGACACGGTCGGCGCGGCGAGTTCGGGGACGCTGTACCTCAACGACGCCTACGGCCAGTCGCTGGAGGAGTCGTACGTGAACGCCTTCGAGGAGCGCGACGGGACGATTACCGAGCGCGTCTCGTTCGAGCCGAACCAGGCGACGTACACCAGCCAGTGGTCGAGCGTGCTGAACCAGTAGGAACCTCGACGGAGACCCGTTCCGGTTTTTCGCACGTGAACCGCGCCGGCCGGTTCTGAGAGAGTTGAACCGCAACTGATAGCATTCAAATCTCTCTCGGTAGTTTCCTCGCTTCGCTCAGAAAATACACCGGCCGGGACTCCCGCGAGTGAAGCGAGCGGGAGTCAGGCCGGGGCACGATCGCAGGAAGTGCACCGGCCGAGATTTGAACTCGGGTTGCAACCATGGCAAGGTTGCGTGATACCACTACACTACCGGTGCGTGCTTCGCACTCGTCTCTTGTTTAGAGACTCACTTAAGTCTTTGAGATCGAGACTGCCGGGCGACGTGGACGGTGCGGTGACGCCGCGGCGGCCACCTCACCGCTCGCGCTGTCGCGCGATCTCGTCGGCGTGGGCGTCGTGAAGGTCGGCGAACGCCGCGGCCTCCGCGCGCTCCTGCGCCCCGTCGTCCCGACGGTCGCGGAGCCGGCGCTTGATCGCCGCCAGCGCGTCGGCCTCGCCCGCCGCTATCTCGTCGGCCACAGATCTGGGGTCGTCGACGACGCGCGAGACGAGCCCGGTCCGGAGGGCGGCCTCCGCGTCGAGTACCCGTCCCGAGAGCGCGACGTCGAGCGCCTCCCCTTCGCCCATCACCCGCGGCAGTCGCACCGTTCCGCCCCACGCGCCGAACAGACCGAGGGAGACCCCCGGCTCGGCGAACGTCGCCCGCGGCGTCGCGACGCGCACGTCCGCCGCCAGCGCCAGTTCGACGCCGCCGCCGCGGGCGGGACCGTCGACCCCGCAGACGACGGCCGACGGCGAGTCCTCGATCGCGGCGGCCACGCGCTGGCCCCGCCGCGCGAACGTCTCCGGGTCGTCGAGCGCCGCGACCGCGTCGAGGTCGGCGCCGGCGCAGAAGGCGTCGCCCGCGCCGCGGAGGTACGTCACCGGCGCCCGGGGGCCGGCCGCGGGCGGTTCGAAGGCCTCGCGCAAGGCGGTCAGGTCGGCGGGGCGCAGCGCGTTGCGCGCCTCGGGGCGGTCGAGCGTGACGACGCGCACGTCGCCGTCGGTTCGGGTTCGGATCACGGGACGGAATCCCGTTCGTTTCCAAAGGTCTTTGCCCTTCGCTCGTCTACCGGTTACCAATGGACGATGCCGCGCGAGCGCGTGACGCCGCGCGCGAGGCGCTCGCGGACGTCGAGCCCGAACAGCTCCGCGAGGCCCTCGACGCGCGAATCGGCGAGGCGGCGGTGACCCCCGGCGTGCTGGCGCTGGTCACCGCTCGCGCGCTCGACCCCGACGTCGAGCTCGGCGACGTGACCGATCGCGCCGCCGGCGTACAGCTCATCTACGAGGGGTTGCGGCTCACCCGTACGGTGGCCCGCGAGGAGCCGTGGGTGACCGCGCCGACCGCCGCCGACATCGACGCGGACATGGACATCCTCGCTGCCGACGTGCTCGTCTCCCGCGGCTTCTCGCTCCTGGCGTGTACCGACGCCGCCCGCCCCGCGGTCGACGTGGTGCGCGCGTTCGGCCGCGACCAGACGCTCCGCGACCGCGAGGGGACGGACGCCGAGACGGCGGTCGGGCTCGACCGCAACCTGGAGGTCGACGCGCTGGAACTCGCCGTCGTCGCCGGGACCACGGCGGTCGGCGGCGACCCGCCCGAGGAACTCCTCGCGTACGCCCGCGACCTCGCGGCCGACTGCGACGGCGAGTTCCCGCCCGCGGGCCGGGCGCTACCTGAGACGACCGCCGACCGTATCGCCGATATCTCGGATCGCGCCGTCAGCGCGACCGATCGGTGACCGGATCGGGGACGACGCCGGAACCGGTCCCGATTCCCGGACGTCGCGCCCGCGGATCGAAACCCATAAAGTCGAATCCGGTCAACGACTGAGTGCGTGCCTGGGTAGCTTAGCGGTAAAGCGCGTCCTTGGTAAGGACGAGACCCCGAGTTCAAATCTCGGCCTAGGCTCTTCCTGCGACCTCGCCGCTCATTCGCTACCTTCGGTTACGAACGTCGCCGCCCGCCGGACCAGCGCGTCGTGCGGGTCGACTTCGGATCGCCGCGCGAGCACCTGCTCGAACGCCTCGTCGAGGCCCCTGTCCGTCAGTCGCGCCATCGCCGCCGCGGCGACCGCCGGGCTGCGGGAGGCGCCGGCCGAGCAGTGAACCAGGACGCGCTGTCCGGCCTCGCGCCGCTCCACGACCGTCTCCGCGGCGGCGGCGAACGCCTCGTACTCGTTTCGCGGCCCGTCCGTCATCGGCGCGTCGACGCGAGCGACGGCGCCGGTGTCCGGGTCGTCGTACGTCAGCGACACGACGGCGTCGACGCCGCGGCGCCGGAGCAGCGACTCGTCGTCGGCGTCCGACATCGTCCCCACGAGGAGCCCGGGGGCGACCTCATCCATTTTTACACACGCCGTTGGTCGGCCGTTCGGACGCGACCGAATTAAACGCACCTCGTTCGCGGCACGGTTTATCCGACGACCGACGGCAGTCGGGAGCTCGCCGCCCGTACGCGGTTCCTTTATTTCCCGTCGCCGACCGACACGCCACATGGGCAAACACGAGCGCGGCTGGGTCGAGGCCACGGAGAAGCTGACGGCGCAGCTCGCGAACGGCGCGGAGCCGGACGCCGACCTCGAAGAGCGGGGGCGACCCGATCTCGGCGAGGCGCTCGCCGATCGGCTCCGGAGCGACTTCCCCGACCTGACCGCGGTTCGCCACGCCGGCAACTCCTACGACTCGCTGGGCGATCTGATCGTCGAGTCGCCCGACGGGGAGACGTTCGTCGAGGCCAAGTTCGTCGCGAGCGGCGGCACGCGGGCGAACCTCGGGCAGGACACGCTGACGCAGTTCGGGCTCTTCGAGGACGCGACGGCGTGGAGCGACTTCCGCGAGGAGATCGGGTTCCCCGAGGACCGCGAGGCGCTCCTTCGCGAGTTCGACGGCTACCCGGACGACGTCCGCGACTGGTCGTACAAGTCGGCGGTGTACGACCGCGCGAAACACCTCAAGAACGTCCTCGACGTCTCGCGGGGGCAGAACACGGGGTCGCGGGCGGACGAGGTCCTCGCGGACTCGGACGCGACGGAGGGAGAGCGCGAGGCGGCCCGGATCGTCAACGCGATCCTCGACCTCGACCGCGAGGAGAAACTCGCGTACTTCGACCACCTCCGCGAGGCCGAGCAGAACCCGCGCAACGTCGAGACGTTCGCGCACCTGATCGTCTGCGGCTACCACACCGCCGACGCGCTCGAAGCACACTTCGACGACGATCTTGAAGAGATCAAGCGGCTGCTCGAAGCCGACGCCTACCGCCTCTACGAGGTGAACAGGAACAGCGGGACGGTGTCGGTCGAGAACCCCTCGGAACTGCTCGCCGGGTTCGACTGGCGGGACACCCGCGTCGAGATCCCGGAAGACGGGACCTCCGTGAGCGTGGTGACGGGACCGCCGGGCGACCGGCGGCGCGTGCTGAACATCGCGTACAACTGGAAGAACAAGTTCCAAGGGATCCAGACGCCGTCGATGAACGTGTTTGTCCCGGAGGCGTGAGCCGGGGCGGTCCCGAGGCGTGAACCCGCGGTCGGCGAGACCCCGGGCCGCCTCGGCGACCCGCATCCTTTTGCGCTCGGACGCTAAGGATCATCCATGTCACGCGGCCGCCGGAAGCCGGACTGGCTGAAGTCGCGCCCGCCGTCCGGGAGTCGGTTCACGGAGATCAAGTCCACCCTCCGCGAGCACGACCTCCACACGGTCTGCGAGGAGGCGAACTGCCCGAACATGGGCGAGTGCTGGTCGGGGAACGACGGCCCGGGCACGGCGACGTTCATGCTGATGGGCGACCGCTGCTCGCGCGGCTGTAACTTCTGCGACGTCGAGACGGGCGGGATGGAGCCGCTCGACCCGGACGAGCCCGCCAACGTCGCGGACGCGGTCGCGGAGATCGGGTTAGACTACGTCGTCCTCACGTCCGTCGACCGCGACGACCTCGCCGACGGCGGGTCGGCGCACTTCGCCGAGACGATCCGGGCGATCAAGCGCCGCGACCCCGAGATCCTCGTCGAGACGCTCATCCCGGACTTCCAGGGCGACCCGGAAGCGGTCGATCGCATCATCGACGCCGGGCCGGACGTGATCGCCCACAACGTCGAGACGGTCGAGCGCCTCCAGTGGCCGGTCCGGGACCGCCGCGCGAACTACGAGCAGTCGCTCGCCGTCCTCGATCGGGTCGACAAGAGGTCCGACATCCACACCAAGACGAGCCTCATGCTCGGCGTCGGCGAGTACGACCACGAGGTGTACCGGACGCTCGGCGACCTCCGCGAGGTCGGCGTCGACGTGGTCACCTTCGGCCAGTACCTCCAGCCCTCGCGCTCGCACCTCGACGTGTTCGAGTACGTCCACCCCGACGTCTTCGAGACGTGGCGGCGGGTCGCCGAGGAGGAGTTCGACTTCCTCTACTGCGCGTCGGGCGCGATGGTCCGGTCGTCGTACAAGGCCGGCGAGCTGTTCGTCGAGGCGCTGTTGCGCGAGGGCCGCTCGCCGGAGGCGGCGCGGCGTCGGGCGCGGGCCGCGGGCGGCGACTGAGGCCGCGTTCGGGACGCGGTGGGGGGTGACAGCTGTCAGGCGCTTTCGAGGTATCGATGTTTGTCCGAACAGCGAGTTATTTACCGCTCGGTGACCCACCCTGTGTCAGTGAGACGTACACATGGGAACAACTGACTCGTCGATCGTCGACGCGGCGCGGGCTCGGCCGGGGCTTCTCTTCGTCGTCCTCCTTGCGGGCCTGCTCCTCGTCGACCTCGCGGCGAAGCTCGCGGGTGTCGGCCTCGGCCCGATAGGAGGGTCGCTCTCCGTCGACCGGCTCGGCTCGAACCTCTGGAACGGGGTCGTGATCGGCCTCGTGATCGGGCTCGCGGGGATCGGCCTCTCGATGACGTACAGCATCCTCTCGTTCGCAAACTTCTCGCACGGTGACCTCGTCAGCGTCGGCGCGTTCTCCGGGTGGGGCGTCGCGTTCCTGATCGCCGGCCTCGGCGACATCCCGGTCCGCGCGCTCCTGACGGTCCGCGACGCCGGGAACGCCTCGCCGGGCGACATCGGCGCGCACATCCTCACGACGCCGGGCGCGATCCTCGTCGGACTGGTCGCGGCGTTCGTCGTCACGGCGCTGCTCGCGGTGGCGCTCGACCGCGCGTTCTACAAGCCGATGCGGGATCGCGACGGGATCTCCCTGCTCATCGCCTCTATCGGCGCGGCGCTCATCGTCCGTTACCTGCTCCAGTTCGGGTACGGCTCCGACCGGCGCGGCGTGACCGCCAGCGTCGACGCGTCGAACCTCGCGTTCGACCCGCTCGGGCTCTCGGTGAACGCGCACGAGCTCACCATCCTCGTGGCCGCGGTCGGACTGATGCTCGCGATGCACGGCATGCTCCAGCACACGAAGCTCGGCACCGCGATGCGGGCGATGGCCGACAACAAGGACCTCGCGCTCATCACCGGCATCCCGGCCGAGCGCGTCGTCACCGCCACGTGGATCATCGGCGGCGGGCTCGCGGGGGCGTCCGGCTACCTCTACGTGCTGCTCCGCGGGACGATCCAGTTCGACTTCGGCTGGCTCCTCCTGCTCCTCATCTTCGCGGCCGTGATCCTCGGGGGGATCGGCTCGGTGTACGGCGCCATCGTCGGCGGCCTCGTCATCGGCGTCGTGTTCACCACCTCGACGATCTGGATCCCCTCCGACTTCAACCAGGCCGCCGCGTTCGCCGTGATGATCCTGATGCTGTTGTTGCGCCCAGAGGGACTGTTCGGCGGGGTGACGACCGCATGAGCGACGCCGACGCACCCGGCGGCTCCGCCTCCGGGCCGTCCGCGGGCGGGTCGGAGGCGCCCGAGAGCGCGACGGCGGCGCTGGTCGAGGCCGCCCGCGAGAGCGACCTCGGGCTCGTGGTCGGGACGCTGCTCGCGATCTACGCCGCGGCGACGCTGCTGACGTTCACCGACGGGCTCAACAGCGTCGTCGGACTCCTAGAGACGCTGACGTTCCTCGGGCTCGTCTACGCGCTCACCGCGCTCGCGTTGAACCTCCAGTGGGGGTACACCGGCCTCTTCAACATCGGCGTCGCCGGGTTCATGGCCGTCGGCGTGTACACGATGGGAATGGTCGTCCGTTCGCCGGACCCCGCCTTCGGGCCGCCCGGGCTCGGACTGCCGCTCCCGGTCGGCATCGTCGCCGGAATGGGCATGGCGGCGCTGCTCGGCGGGGTCGCCGCCCTGCCGGCGCTGCGACTCAAGGCCGACTACCTCGCCATCGTGACGCTCGGCCTCTCGGAAATCGTCCGCCTGTCGCTCCAGTCGAGCGCCTTCGACAACTTCCTGCGCGACACGATCGGCGCCGGAACGGGCGGGGGTCGCGGGATGGGGATGCCGGACAACCCGGTCCGCGACCTGTTCCTCGTCGACGGGCAGGCGGGGACGCCGACCGCGTTCGGCGACCTCGTCTTCGGCGTCTTCGGGAGCGATGGCCTCGGCATCTCGCAGCCGATCCTCATCGGGTGGGGGTACATCGCCGTCCTCGCCGCCTTCCTCGTCGGCTTCTACCTCCTGCTCGAACGCCTCGGCCGCTCGCCGTTCGGCCGGACGATGAAGGCGATCCGGGAGGACGAGCTCGTCGCCGACTCGCTCGGCAAGGACGTGAACCTCGTGAAGATCAAGGTGTTCGTCATCGGCTGCGCGCTGATGGGGCTCGCTGGCATCCTCTGGTTCGGCAGCCAGGGCAACGTCTCGCCGACGCCGCAGTTCCGGCCGCTCCTCACCTTCTACGTGTTCATCGCGGTGATAATCGGCGGGTCGGGGTCGAACACCGGCTCCGTCCTCGGCGGGATCGTCTTCGCGGCGGTACTGTTCGAGGGGCCCCGCCGCGTCGGCGGGACGGTCCGGGGACTCATCGACGCGCAGACGCCGCCGTCGTTCGCCGACGCGGTCGCCTCGCTGGACCCGGTGACGTTCCTCGCGTACGCGACCGAGAACGTCGCGCCGCTCCAGTTCGTCTTCCTCGGGCTCGTGCTGGTGTTCATCATCCACCGACGGCCCGAGGGGATCCTCGGCGACCGGATCGAGACGGCCGCGGCCGTCGACCTCTCCGAGCGGCCCGCCGGAGGTGAGAGCGATGAGTAGCGACGCCCCCGACCCGAGCGACTCCGCCGAGACCGACGCGGACGCGCCCAACCCGGGAGACGTCGCCGCCACCGACCCCGTCACCGCGACGGCGGACGGAACGATCGGCGAGCCCGAGGCGAACGACAGCGAGGTGGAGGAGGCGGCGAAACACGTCCCGCCGGGGTCTCCCTCGGAGGCACCCCCGCTCCGCGTGGAGGGGTTGGTCAAGCGCTTCGGCGGCGTCACCGCCGTCGACGGCGCCTCCTTCGAGGTCGAGTCCGGCTCGCTGACCGGGCTCATCGGGCCGAACGGCGCAGGCAAGTCAACGACATTCAACTGTATCACCGGCGTCCACGAGCCGACCGGCGGGTCGGTGTACTTCGAGGGCGAGGAGATCACCGGCCTCAAACCGCACCAGATCGCGCGGGAGGGGCTGGTCCGGACGTTCCAGATCGCCCGCGAGCTCTCCGAGATGACCGTCTTGGAGAACCTCATGCTCGCGCCGCAGGGGCAGCTCGGCGAGTCCGCGATCCGCGCGGTGACGCCCGGGCTCCGCGGCGCCGTCGTCGAGGAGGAGACCGCGCTCCGCGAGCGGGCGTGGGAGACGCTGGAGTTCTTCGAGATCGATCACCTCGCGCACGAACACGCGGGGAACCTCTCCGGCGGACAGCGGAAGCTGCTGGAGATGGCCCGGGCGCTGATGACCGACCCCGAGATGGTGCTGCTCGACGAGCCGCTCGCCGGGGTCAACCCGACCTTAGAGGAGAAGCTCCTCGACCGGATCCACGACCTGCGCGCGGACGGCTACACCTTCCTACTCGTCGAGCACGACATGGACATCATCATGGAGAACTGCGAACGCGTCATCGTCATGCATCAGGGCAGCGTGCTCGCCGAGGGGACCGGCGACGAGATACGGAACGACGAGCGGGTCATCGAGGCGTACCTGGGTGAGGAGCTATGACGGCCGACGCAGCGGCGGACGACGCGGAGACGACAGCCGCCGAGACGGAAGCGAGCGAAGTCGGTGATTCGGACGCGACTGCCACCGCCGGCACCGACCACGCGATCGACGGCGACGCGATCCTACGCCTGCGCGACCTCGACGCCGGGTACGGCGACCTCCAGATCCTCTCCGACGTGGTCCTCGACGTGGCCGACGGGGAGTACGTGACCGTCGTCGGGCCGAACGGCGCCGGGAAGTCGACGGTGATGAAGACCGTCTTCGGGCTCACGACCCACATGGGCGGGACCGTCGAGTTCGAGGGGGAGCCGATCCACGGGCTGGCGCCCGAACAGATCATCCGCGAGGGGGTCGGCTTCGTCCCGCAGAACGACAACGTCTTTCCCGGACTCAGCGTCCGCGAGAACCTCGAAATGGGCGCGTACATCCTCGACGAGGTGCCTGAAGACCAGATCGAGACGATCTACGACCGCTTCCCGATCCTCAGGGAGCGCAGCGAGCAGAAGGCCGGAACCCTCTCCGGCGGGCAACGGCAGATGGTCGCGATGGGACGAGCGCTCATGCTCGACCCCGACCTCCTGCTGCTCGACGAGCCCTCGGCCGGCCTCGCCCCGGACCTCGTCTCCGACATGTTCGACCGGATCGACAGGATCAACGATGGGGGGACGGCGGTGCTGATGGTCGAGCAGAACGCGAAAGAGGCGCTGCGCCGCTGCGACCGCGGGTACGTGCTGGTGAACGGCGAGAACCGCTACACCGACCGCGGCGACGTACTGCTCGCGGACGAGGGCGTGCGACAGGACTTCCTGGGCGGGTAGCCGTCCGCCGCGTCGCACTCGTGTCAGGGGTCGGCGGCGACCCAAGGGCAGGGGGCCGGTGCCGACGCGGACGGACCCCGTCCGTTTAACAGCGCGTGCGTCGTCTGTTCTCGTATATGGTCGAAGCTCTTCTTCTCGTCGGCGTCGCGGTGGCGGCGTTCGTCGGATACAACATCGGCGGGGCGACGACGGGACCGGCGTTCGGGCCCGCGGTCGGCGCGGACGTGCTATCGAAGGCCGGCGCGGCGGGGCTGATGTCGGTGTTCTTCTTCGTCGGGGCGGGGACACTGGGCCAGCGCGTCGTCACGACGCTCGGCGAGGACCTCGTCACCGGGGCGAACGTGTTTACGCTGGAGACGAGCATCATCGTCCTCTTTTTCATCGGCGGCGCGCTGTTCGTCGGCAACTTCGCCGGCGTTCCGGCGTCGACGTCGATGACGGCGGTCGGCTCCATCGCCGGGCTGGGGATCGCGACGAACACCCTCGACTGGGCGGTGATGGGCGAGATCGCGATCTGGTGGCTCGTCGCGCCGATCATCGGGTTCTGGGTCTCGGGCGTCGTCGGCCGCTACTTCTACTCGGCGATCGACCGCTGGGTGGCGATCGAAAGCACGGAGGGTGCGCTGTTCGAGTTCGACCGGTCGGGGCCGATACCGCGCCCGACCCTCGGCCCGAACACGACCCGACGCGAGCTGACGGGAGGAGTCGTCGTCATCGCGATCGGCTGCCTGATGGCGTTCTCCTCGGGCACCTCGAACATCGCGAACGCCATCGCGCCGCTGGTCGCGCTGGACGGCGTGGAGATGACGCCGATGATCCTCCTCGGCAGCGCCGCCGTCGCGGTCGGCGCGTTCACCATCGCCCGACGGACGCTCGACACGCTCGGCAACGACATCACCGACCTCCCGCTGACGGCCGCCATCGTCGTCGCGGTCGTCTCCTCCGGGATCGTGATCAGCCTCTCCGCGGTCGGCATTCCGGCGTCGTTCGTCATCATCGCGACCATGTCGATCGTCGGGCTCGGCTGGGGGCGCGCGACCCGCACGGTGACCGTCCGACAGGGGATCAAAGGCGAGAAGGAACCGACGGTCTCCGTCGGGGCGCTGACGGCCGACGAGATGCCGGCGATCGGGGAGGGCGACGCGAGCGACGTCCCCTCGGCGTCGGACCTGTTCAACCCGGGAACGAGCGCGCGCGTCGTGCTGATGCAGAACGTCGTGCCGATCCTCTCGACGGTGGGCGCGCTGGTGACGTTCACCGCGCTCTTCGCGTTCGTCTGGTAGCGGAACTCGACGGCCGCGGTTCGAGCGCGTCAGCGGCCGAACCGGCGCTGTCGGTCCTGGAAGTCCAAGACCGCGCGGAGATACTCCCGCCTGCGGAAGTCGCGCCAGTTCACGTCGGTGAAGTAGAGCTCGGCGTACACGGACTGCCAGATTGCGAAGTCGGAGAGCCGCTCGGCGCCCGTCTTGATGACCAAGTCGGGCTCTTCGGGGAATAGCAGCCGCTCCGAGACGTCGGCCTCGTCGATGGCGTCCGGCGTGATCTCGCCGGCCGCGACGTCGTTCGCCAGTTCGCGGACGGCGCCGGCGAACTCCGCCTTACCGCCGAGGCCGACCAGTATCCGGACCGGCGCGTCGGCGTCGCCCGCGGCGGAGTCGCCGCCGAGGTCGCTTCCCGCTTCCCCCGGCGCGTCGGCGTCTGGGCCGCGGACCACCGTCTCCGCGGGGACATCGAGCCGGCGGAGCTCGCGGATCAGCGTCGGAGCCACGGCCCCGTCGAGGACGGAGACGGAGACAGTGACGCGCTCCGCACCGTACTCGAACGCCCAGCCGATGGCCGACGACAGCGTGTCGAACGCGCCGTCGGCGAGGAGGTCCCGCTCCGTGAGGACGAGGGCGACGTGCGCCGGCGGCTCGGCGTCGTGGAGACGGTGGCGCGTCGCGAGATACGTGTCGTAGAGACCCACGTCAGGGGGATCCGGTCGCGCGTATAAATGGTTTCCCGACGACGAGGGGTTTAATTCGCTGACGCCCCTATCGGAGTCGATGGCAGACGCCTACCGCGGGGTGTTCGGCGCGATCCCGTACGCGTTCCGCGCGACCGAGTCCTGGACGATGCGGGCGTACGCCGCGCTCGGCGCGCTGGCGGCCGGGTTCGTCGCGCTCGTCGTCACTCTCGCCCTGGTCGTCTGGATGGGCGAGACCGTGTCGGCGCAAGGGGGGACGTTCCTGTTCTCGCGGTCGCTGTTCGTGGTCGCCGGGCTCGGCGCCGTCGGCCCGCTGCTCGCGCCGATACTGTTCGTCGCCCGGCGCCACCGCCGCGGCGACCGGGTCGCGGCCACGTACGACCGGTGGATGGGAGTCGCCGGCTTCCTGTTCCTGCTCTCGTTGTACCTCGGAATGGTCATCTCGGCGCCCGAGGGGCTCCGAGACCCGAGCGGCTCCGTCCTCGTCAACGCGCTGTACGCGCTCCCGCAGCTGGCGGGGTTCGTCCCGCCCGTCGCGGCCGCGCTCGCCGTCTTCGCGACGCACTTTCGACTCCGCGGCGGGACTGACGACGGCGCGGCCGTCGACGGCGACGCGTCGGGCGACGCCGGCGGGCCGGCGTGAAACGACGGCCCGCG
>P_A23_Liq_2_FmtDRAFT_1000179_pt1 | contig 14305 bp, 16 predicted proteins | sample PonA232FremontCA_FD_10599 | JGI IMG/M metagenome (IMG submission 10599) | reverse complement strand
CACCCCATGTGTGGGACTTTCCGGTCGACGTCAAACCGGACGTTCGTACCGGGAATGAAATCGAGTCCCTCAACCTCACCCTCGCCGGCGTGTTCGGCCTCCTCACTGGAGCCGAGCAACATCTGCATGCCGAGACAGATGCCGAAGATGGGTTGGCCGCGGTCGGCCGCCTCGGCCAGCGCGTCGCGATAGGGGCCGGCGTTCTCCATCCCTTCGCGGAACGCGCCGACACCGGGGAGAACGATCCCGTCGGCGTCGGCGAAGCTCGCGGGGTCGTCGGTAATCGTCACGCCCGCGTTTGCGCGTTCGAGCCCGCGTGTGACACTCCGGAGATTCCCGAGCCCGTAGTCGACGACAACGACCTCGGCGGCGGTCGCCTGTTGGGTAGCGTTCATACCCGGCCTCTGTGGGCGACCGTCAAGTTCCTTTCTGTTGGCTCAGGTTTCTGTACACCTGTTGTGTCACAGTGGTGGCTACGGCTGTGGAATCGCTGATAGCGGTGCCCACGGCTGTGACGTTGCCGACAGCGGTGACCACGGCTGTGGCGTCGCTGTTCGGTGATTGATAAGCAGATGTGTGTGGCGTTACTCCTCGTTGACGTCGAGTTCAAACTGCTCGTCCTCGCTAACCGCGTTGAGCACAACGCTGGTGTTTGACTCACGGATATCAACGTCGGTCAGCAGCTCCTTGATCTGGTCGTTCATCCCGTCGGTGTCTTTGAACTTGCCGATGGCAACGATGTCGTAGTCACCGGTGACCTCATAGATGCTGACCATCTGTTTTTGCTCTCGCAGCCGGTCGGCGACCGTCGGGATCGCACTCCCCTCAACCTTGAGGTTGACAACCGCCGTCACATCGTAGCCGAGGTTGCCGTAGTCGACGGTCGGCGTGTAGCCGTTGATGACCCCGTCGGCCTCCAAGTCCCGAAGGTGATTCGAGACCGTTGTCACCGAGACATCGAGCTGCTTGCCGAGGCTGCGAAGGCTGGCCCGCCCATTGCCGAGTAGTGAATTGATCAATTTCGCATCCAAGTTTTCGTACGTCATACAACCCCCGATGCGCTGGGGGGTTTATAATTTTACGAATATCCACTTTCTGAGTTTGAGCGGTGTAATTGCCATAAGCGGTAAGACCTTTATACTGGCACGAGATGGTATACTCGTCCGGAATATGACTGAAAAGAACGTTGCCACAGATGGCGGATTGACTGACAAAGAACAGGAAGTTCTCGACGAGATTGAGGCTGAGGGAATCGATTTCCTCCGGCTCCAGTTCACCGATATCCTTGGAACGGTCAAGAACGTATCCGTGCCGGCCGACCAAGCCGAGAAGGCCTTTACCGAGGGCATCTACTTTGATGGCTCCTCGATCAACGGCTTTGTTCGGATTCAGGAGTCCGACATGCGTCTCAAACCCGACCCCGAGACGTTCGCCATTCTCCCATGGCGCAACGACGAGGAAAGCGGGGCGGCTCGACTCATCTGCGATGTGATCAACACCTCGACCGGCGAGCCCTTCGAGGGCGACCCGCGCTATGTGCTTCAGGAGGCCATCGACAAGGCCGAAGGCCACGGCTTCGAGATCAACATGGCTCCCGAGCCGGAGTTCTTCCTGTTTAAGACAAACGAGGACGGCTATGCGACAACCGAGTTCGCCGACCACGGCGGCTACTTCGATCTCGCCCCGAAGGATCTCCAAAGCGACGTGCGCCGGGAGATCATCTTCACGCTCGAGGAGATGGGCTTCGATATCGAGGCCAGCCACCACGAGGTCGCCCAGGGTCAGTACGAGATCAACTTCGAGTACGACGACGCGCTGACGACCGCGGACAACGTCGCCACGTTCCGCTTTGTCGTCCGTGCGGTCGCTGCCCAACACGACCTACACGCNACCTTCATGCCGAAACCGGTGCCGAAGATCAACGGCTCGGGCATGCACACCCACATGTCGCTGTTCAAAGACGGCGAGAACGCCTTCCACGGCGAGGGTGACTTCGATCTCAGCGAGACCGCTCTCTCGTATCTCGCCGGTGTTCTCGATCACGCGCCGGCGATCACCGCGGTCACCAACCCGACGGTGAACTCCTACAAACGCCTCGTCCCTGGCTACGAGGCACCGGTTTACGTTGCGTGGTCGGATCGCAACCGCTCGGCGCTCATCCGGAAGCCGGCGGCCCGCGAGCCGGTCGCAACCCGCATCGAGGCACGCTTCCCCGATCCGTCCTGTAACCCGTATCTCGGCTTTGCGGCACTGATCAACGCCGGGATCGACGGCATCGAGCGCGATCTCGACGCGCCGGATCCGATCCGCGAGAACATCTACGAGTTCGACGAGGAGAAGATCGAGGAGTACGGCATCGAGACGCTGCCGAAGAACCTCGGCGACGCCGTTGAGGCACTCGAAGACGACGAGGTTATTCTCGGTGGACTCGGCGATCACGTTGCCGAGAACTTTGTTCAGGCGAAAAACGAGGAGTTCACCGACTACCTCGTCAACGTCTCCGACTGGGAGATCGACCGCTACCTCGAAAAGTTCTGAGCGGCCACCACGTTACGACCTTTTTTTGCGCCACTGTCCGACCAGCGGCAGCCCCAGAATAATCGTCACGCCGACCGCACTCCCGACGAGCGCGCCGGCCAGCCCGAACAGCCCCTCGTAGGCCCCGACCCAGATGCCGCCAGCGACGGCGAGTCCGCCCCCACCGATCGGTAGCGACACCGCCGGCGCGGCCGTCAGTCGACCGCCGGCGCGCCGCCACGTCGCCGCCCCACCCGCGGCGGTACCGACACCGATCGCCGCGTGTCGCACCTCCTCTGTGTGGCCGCCGGCGAGCGCAACGCCGAGGCCGACAAGCGAGACAACGCCGGCACACAGGAACACACGGTCGACCCGCGGTGTCGATTCCGCTCCGGCGAGCCATCGTGAGACGGCGATCAACACCGCACCGAGGGCGATCCCGGCGACGATATCACGGACGTAGTGAACCTGCAGGATGACACGGGAGCTACTGATAAGCAGGATCAACACGCCGGCAGCCGGATACCGCAATCTGCGACGCCCAACCGTTAACAACGTCCCTAAGCCGCCGTAGACGGCGGTCGCACTCGTGGCGTGGCCGCTCGGAAGCGCAAACCCTGTCGAGTCGAGTTCGCCGGCGACGAAGGCAGCGAGCCCACGGGGTAGCCCCGCAGGATCGATCGGGGTTGCCGCCGGCCGTGGGATCGCGGTGTAGCTTTTGAGCGCGAGAACAGCCGCCAACGCCAGCGTCGCCACGCCGATAACGGTCGCCGCAGCCGGGCGGGTGTCCTCGCCGAGCCGCGGGCCGACCCAATAGCAGATCGAGAGTCCAACAAGAAGGAACCACGCGTCGCCGAGCAGCGTGATGAACGCAAAGAGGACGACGAGCAGCTCGGTGCCCGTGGGCAACAGGGCCATGGTGGGAAACGTTTTGTCTGTCCGTTTAGTTTGGGCGGTTCACTCTCGGAGGCTGACGCGGATTTCGTCGCCGGAGTCATCGATAGCGATGAGCCCGTCGTCGGCGAGATCGCCGACCAGTTCGCGGAGCCACTCACGGCCGGTGTCACCGCCGTAATCGACCCGTACTCGTGGCCCAAGCTCTGACAGCGGGAGGGTATCGTACTCCCCGAGCGTCTTGATCACCCGGCCGCGGAACTGTCGGCGGCTCCCCTCGAAGCTCGGCTGGCTCGGCACGTCCGGTGCGGTGAAATCGCCCGTTTTGTAGGCCTGACACCACTCACGAAACGGACAGCCGGCCACATCACACCGCGGCGTTTTCCCGCAGGCGACCCCGCCGAGCTCCATGATCGCGTTGTTCCACACCCGCGACTCGTTTGGCGGCATGAGGTCGTTGGCAACGCGTTCAAATTCGTTGTCGTCATCAGGAACCCCGAAGGCGCGATACAGCACACGCTTGACGTTGGTGTCGACGACGGCGTCGCCGTTGTTGAACGCAAACGAGGCGACGGCGTTGGCGGTGTAGGGGCCGACCCCCATCAACTCCTGTAGCTCCGCTGGTGTCTCGGGAAACTCACCGTCGTAATCGGTGACGATCTGGCCGGCGGCTTCATGGAGGTATTTCGCGCGGTTGTTGTAGCCGAGGCTGTGGGTGCTCCAAAATGAGACCACGTCGCCGCGGGCGGCCTCTGCTAGCGACTCAACGGTCGACCAGCGGTCGAGAAAATCCCGCCATGCGTCGACGACGCGCTCCAACTGGGTCTGCTGGCTCATGATCTCCGAAACGAGGATCGCGTAGGGATCGTCGGTCTCCCGCCACGGATGCTCCCGATGGTCGGCCTCATACCACTCGATCAACGCCGTTTGCACCCTGGCGAGGTCGTCCGGGAGGGCCGCTAGCTCCCCGTTTTTATCGGGCTCGCTCATTGGCAGGAATCGGTTGTCGGGCGGCTTAGGGGTGATGTTCTACGTAGCGTGGATGTTGCTTCACGACCGAAATTATAATATTGCTGGAGATATAATACTCTGATTGCAGTGCTACCACCATGCCAGTGGGGTAGCGGGGTCAAAGGGGGGCCAATGTCGCCTTTTCCTTTATGAGCCGACGAAACCGGCACCGGCTGGAATACGCGTCTTCTGCCGTATCAGAATAGCACCAAACGGCGGCTTTGTTAGCTGTCGGTCACTGGCATTGATAACAGATGGTGCTGCTGCTCTTGTGCGGTGATTGCCGATAACAGACGGTGCTGTTGTTCTTGTGTGATAATCGCCGATAACAGACAGTGCTGCTGCTCTTATGTGTTGATTGCGGTGAAAGGAAGGGAAGTCGGGGGAACTTCCACACCTGTTCGGGGGGTAGTCGCCTTGAGTAAATCAAGGGACTACCTGAGAGAAGGGAGTGCAGGTATAAATATCTCTCGCTCAAATTTTTATTATTGATACTGGCTGTGTTCCGCTTGAGCGTGATCGTGCTGTCCCGGCGGCTGGCGTCTGCTGATGTGGCGTTTTGCCTTGTTCATCCGGGTGGCGGATTCGCTTTTGTGTCTGCCGGTTGGTTGTTGAGCCGATATTCTTTTTTTGCGGCCTCACGGTGACGTTAATATGGCCCTCCGCTCTGTCGTTCGCAACCACCCGTTGTGGCTCCTCACCGGGATCGTTCTGCTGGGGGTGGTCGGCTACATCCTCCGCTCATTTATCGGGCTCGTCGTTGTCGGGCTGTTCGTCTACTACGCCGCCCGACCGGTCTACCGCCGGCTGGTCGATCAGGTTGGCCATCCCACCCTCGCCGCCGGCCTCTCGATTATCACGCTTGTGTTGCCGATGTTTCTGCTGGTCGGCTACGCGCTGCTCATTGTGTCCCGTGAACTCCGACGGCTGACCGACGTGGTGGCGTTTAGCCCCCAACAGATCGGGCTTGATCCTGCAACCTACAGCCGGCTGACCGATCCCGCGTTTCTGCTCTCGCCGGATGCTCGGGAGTTGCTGACCGGGGCGCTCTCCGGCTCGATCCTTGACTCCGTGGTGTCGATCGCCGAGACGGCGACAACGCTCGGAGTCATCCTCATCAACCTGCTTGCGATCGTCGTCTTCGCCTTCTATCTGCTCCGGGATGACGACCGGCTTGCCCGGTGGGTTCATACCAACTTTGATAGCCGCCGGACGACCCTCGAGGAGTTCCTGCAGGCCGTCGACCGCGATCTGAGCAGCATCTTTTTCGGGAACATCCTCAACGCGATCATCACCGGCACTATCGCGGTGATCGCCTACTCGGTGTTGAACGTGTTTGCGCCCGCGGGGACAGCCATCCCGGCGGCCGCCCTCGTCGGCCTGCTTGCCGGTGCAGCAAGTCTGATTCCGATTGTCGGCATGAAGATCATCTACGTTCCGGTGGCCCTCTATATGGCCGTTCGTGGCGTGTTGACCGCCGGCGGTGAGAGCCTGTGGTTCGTGGTGCTCTTTGCGGTTGTCTCGGTCATCGTCGTCGACTCGATCCCGGATTTTCTCCTGCGCCCCTACGTTTCCGGAAAGAATATTCATATCGGCTCGCTCATGCTCGCCTACATCCTCGGGCCGCTGTTTTTCGGCTGGTATGGCCTTTTTCTCATGCCGGCCCTGCTGGTCGTGGTTGTCCAGTTTGCGATGGTTGTCGTCCCGTCGCTGGATCTCGGATCGTCGTCGACGACTCACGACGCCCAGGCGACGCTCCGGCGATTCACCGATGACGTCTCCGTCGACTCGTCGACAACCCATCCGCCGGTATCGACCGACAACGAGTCAGCCGATACACGCTGACCGAAAAACAGGGTATCGTCGAGCGGTTACGCGTCGAGATACTGGGATTCCCACTCCGCGCGGGCATCGATCTCGCGGCTGCCGCGACGGGTGAGCGTATAGAAGTTGGTGCGGCGGTCGCGCTGGCCCTTCTCGACGAGCCCTTTGTCGACGAGGGTATCGAGGTTCGGGTAGAGCCGGCCGTGGTGGATCTCCTTTTCGTAATACGATTCGAGCTCATCCTTGATCGCTAGGCCATGTGGCTCGTCGAGACCGGCGATCACGTACAGCAGATCTCGCTGAAACCCTGTGAGGTCGTACATTGTAATGTTCGTTCTGTTGTTATTCTTTTATTCAAATAAATATATCGACTCAGCACAGGGAAACGCGATATATCGGTGTGATAACCCTCAAGCCGTCAGATCATCGCTCGCATGTTACTGCTGCTATCTGTTGGTTCGCTTTTGCGTCGCTGTATGTGACGGCCGATCAACGAACGGTTCGGGTCGCTTTCCGGCGGTTATGTTGGTCAACCAACACGCCTCGCTGTTGCTCCCGAACCACTATTTATCAGCGTCGGTAACACCAATCATGAAGATCCGCGGTCAGCGTGTCTGTCAGGCCTGTTCCACCGAGTGGTCGTACTACGAGACGGGAAGTATCGCCTGTCCAAGCTGTGGCTCGCTCCGTAGCACCGGCGACGACGAGGAACGGCAGCTCCACACCGACGCGCCGGCCGCGCTCCCGCTTGCGTCGTTTCGTGACCGGATCGCCGAGGGATCGATCTCGGAGTACGCCGACGATCTCAAGGGGGTGCTCCGTGAGTACACCCGCAAGCGGGGGTTCATCAGCGGCGGTGAGCTCCGGCCGCTTGACGATCGGTTTCTTACGGCCCACACGCTGTTGCACACCCTCGACATTCTTGCTCGTCGTCGTGATCCGACCGCAGATGCCGAATTATACCTGTTATCGCTATACGAAACCCTGATCGACGCCGATGAACGCGCTAAGGGCAATGCCACCGAGCAGGAGGGGATGACAAGCACCGCGGCCGACGTGCCGAGCGATCTTCGGGCGGCTTGGGGGTCGGCCGCCGCCGACGCTGTCGATGCCTACTGTCGTGATCTCCGCACCTGGCTGGACGAGACACCGGATGAGGCGGCAGCAACGGCTCTCAGCCAGCTTCGGGATCATATCAACCGTCTCAACGCCCTCCAGGGCGATGTTGAGCCGGCGGTTGCGACCGACCTCGTTGAGGCTGCCCGCGCCGTCGGCCGGTATCTTCGGACGGGTGATGCCGACGCCCTTTCGGCCGCCCGCGACCGTCTCACCCGATTGGATCAAGCATAACACCCAAACCCCCTTCGTTCCTTGCGCTACCCATGCCGGAGCCGTTCGATATCCACGATCACCGCCATCGGATGAAACAGCTCAGAGAGAGCAGCGACACCGGGCTGTACGACAACCGTGATGACGTTTCCTGTCCGGTCTGTGCGGCCGTCTTTGATCGGCTGTTCATTCTTCGCGGCCGCGATCAGCAGTTTCCGGAAAACGATGGCGCGCGGTTCTGCCTCCTCAACCAGGACGACGCTGTCTATCTGTTCCGGCACTGACTACGGGAGGTCGACCTCGATGTCGTGGTGGTCGCTTGCGGCGGCAACCGTGTTGTACAGTAACATCGCTCGTGTCATCGGGCCGACACCGCCAGGGACAGGTGTGATCGCGCCGGCAACGGCCTCGGCACTCTCGTAGTCGACATCGCCGACGAGCTTGTACCCCTTCTCGGTGTCGGCGTCGACGCGGTTGATCCCTACATCGATGACGGTCGCACCTTCNTTCAGCATTGAGCCATCGATAAACTCCGGGACGCCCGCGGCGGCGATAACGAGATCCGCCTTCCCTGTTTTTGCCGCCAGGTCGTCGGTGCGGGAGTGACAGACCGTTGTCGTCGCGTTCCCTTGTGGGGCTTTCTGGATCAGCAGGTTTGCGATCGGTTTGCCGACGATATCCGAGCGGCCGACAACGACGGCGTCGGCACCCTCGGTGTCGATATCGTAGGCTTCTAACAGCTTCTGGACGCCGTGTGGCGTGCAGGGTTTGAATCGGGCGTCGCCGGCAACAAGCCGACCGACGTTTTCCGGATGAAAGCCGTCGACATCCTTTGCGGGGTCGATCGCCCGGATGACCGCGCGTTTGTCGACGTGGTCGGGCACCGGCAACTGCACCAAGACCCCGTGCACCTCGGGGTCGTCGTTGAGCCGATCGATCGTCTCAAACAGCTCCTCGCTCGGGGCTTCTGGGTCGATCTCGACGTGGATTCCGTTGATCCCGACCTCCTCACAGTCCTGCTGTTTCATCGAGACATAGGTCTCGCTGGCGGGATCATCGCTCATCAGCACGGTCGCCAGCCCGGGGGTTACGCCGCCGTCTTGGAGTGTTTCGACACAGCCGCTGATCTCCTCGCGGATATCGCCTGCGACGGTGTTACCGTCGATGATCTCGGTCATTAGCCTGATGAGGGTGAGCGACCGGCAAAAGGATTCGGAACGCGTTAGACTTCCCTCTCGCCGTGGGCTTCGAGGGTGTCTCTAACAAGTGTAAGCCGGGTGTCGGTCTCGGCGGCGATCTCGGCGTAGGTTTGCTCCGGGTTTGCTGCGGCGTGTTCGACGATCGTCCGCTGGATCTCTGAAAGCTCTCCCGACGATTCGGTCGCGTCGCCTGTTGTCGCCCCGATCACCTCGTCGGGATCGTATGCTTCGAGTGTGTCTCTGACCAGCGGGAGCCGCGCACCGGTCTGTTCGGCGATATCGGCGTACGTCCGTGCGGAGCTTTCGGCAGCGACTTCGAGGATCGCATGTTGGGTCTCCGAGAGTTCTTCCCCGTCGGTGGTCGGCTCGCCATCGGCTGTCGACGCCGGTGTTTCGCCGTTGTGACCCTCCGGGAGTGTCGCGGTATCCTCGTACTCAGCCCGGATATCCCGTACCATTCCAACGTGGGTGTCGACGCGGGCTGCGACCTCCTTGTTGGTTACCGCCGGGTTCTGTAATGCCGCCTCAAGAACGGCCTGTTCGGTCTCGTTGAACGATGCCGAATCGGTTGGCGTGGGTCCACCCCCACCCCGGCGTCGTGTCGTCATCTCGGGGCCGTGGGCGGCGATCGTGTCCCGAACTAAGGGGAGGCGACTGTCGGTTTGGTCGGCGATCTCCGCGTTTGTCAGCGTTGGATCCTCTCTGGCCAGCGCGAGGATCTCCTCTTGGGCCGACGAGAGCAACTCCTGATCGAACTCCATCGCCGACTCGTCCGCCTCGGCTGGCGGCGTTTCGCTACCGGGCAGTGTTGCGATCGCCTCGTGCTCGGTGCGGATATCCCGCACCACTCCGACATGGGTGTTGACACGGGCGGCGATCTCCCGGTTTGTCGCGCTAGGATTTCGCAACGCCGTCTCAAGAACGGCCTGTTCGGTCTCGTTGAACGATGCCGAATCGACCGGCTTGCTGGTGGTTGCCGGCTGATCCTCCGGGCGCTCGATGGCATCATCATGGGCCTCTAAGATGTCACGAACCGTTGGGACGATATGGCCGGTTTCGGCGGCGATCTCGGCGGCGGTCAGCTCCGGTCGTGCTGTGGCGGTTTCGAGGACCTGTTTTTCGCGTCGTGAGAGAGACTCGGTAGCTGTCATGCTGTTAGTCATCGATTGATCCTCCACCTGTTGGATGAGAGCAACGTGGTGCAGTGTGCACGTCACCCGCGCTCGCATAGCGAGACATATACATGCGCACTCTGTGCTACACATTTAATACTGTATTTTTTGCTGGTTGACAGGAACACAATTGGACAAAATTACATTAAATATAGAACAGCATCACAAAACAAGATATTATACCGCATGAGATAGTATACGCTAATCTCTTTTGGAAAAAATAATAAATAAGCGGAATATCATCCGCCTATCAGTAGCCGACTGAAACGACGACACTCCGGCCGACACGCGTTACGTTTAAATCATGCTCTCTCGTATCTGTATTCGTCCATCTGGTGTCTCGGTTCTCAGTGCTGAACATGGTAAACACTATTTCAGGCACCAGGTGGGCAGTTCAATCGTATGCCGGATGAGGTTTGCTGACAGTTTTCATACTACCTGCTGAGACGTTGCTATCCTAATTGTCGCGTCTGCGTCACTTTTGTTAGATTGCTATCTACCGCCCCAGTCATGCGGCTGAACAGGCCTCCCCGGTGCGCTACGGACACGGTCGGATCTCTCTACAAATCAACTGTGATAACTTGTGGGACAGAGTTATACGCAAATCGCTGTTGGATACAGATACAGCCTGTGAAACTGTCTAACTGACACACACTCACAGGCTTCAACACTGAGAACCGAGACACCACTCGACGCCTTTTCTGATGCGGTGCCGTTTCGGCTGTTTTGATACCTCCTCAGCGTCAGTTGTTGTCGTTTCTGCTAGTTGCCATCGTCGGTCGTTACAGCACATCATCTACCAGCGTCGGCAGCTCGACACGATAGTTGCGTTCAGCTGCCGCGTGCCACACAGTTTTATCCACCCCGACTGTTGGCCATCGTATGATCGGTGAGTCAGCGACCCCGGCGGCAACACAGGAGATCGTCGCCTTCACAGGGGTTATCGTCGTCGTCATCATCATCGCTGTCATCGGATTTCTGTGGATGCTGTCTCGGTAGTTGCCCCGCTGTTTCGGTTATCCACCTGACAGCGGTCGACCACACTGCCGGAGTGGTGTCTCGACGATCAAGAGTGTGTGATCTATTGTCCAGGTATAACTAAATACACGGACATCCTACCGATGAGTATGCCTGCGGGGACTGATAGCACTACACATGACACTGCTCTGGTCGCCTGTGAGAAGTGCGGCCACCAGATCCCCTCCGAGGAGTCGGTTGCGCACCATATTGTCCCGCCGGCGGCCGGTGGCAGCGATGAGCCAGACAATATCGCAACGCTCTGTCGTCACTGCGCGCGGTACGCCCCTGCCGACTTTCTTGATCCCGAGGAGTACGAACCAGTCTTTGAGGACTACGTCGACACCGACAAACGGCCGGAGGTTGATTTTGCGTACTTCGGTGTGATCGCCACCGAAAAGCTGGCCACCGCCTACCGCGATGCGGCCGGCGGCATCACCGGCGAGTTGGATGCCGACGAGCTGGTCGAAAGCATCGACCCGATCGTCAAGACCATCCAGAACCTTCCGGAGGCCGATGATGCCCACAGCCCGGGCTACTACTGGATTCTTTATGCACGGTTCGCGGAGTACGGCTCTGTCACCGAGGCTGACTCGCTCACCGAGAAGTATATCGACGGCGACCTCACGACCTAACCCACGTGTCGACCGGGGGTGAACCGGTTTGCCTGAATGGATGAGGTATACCAGCCGTACGCATTCACCCAACCGACCGATGCGGCGACATAATATAGTTACGACCGCAGCCACATGATACTGTATGCACCGACCACTGCTTGTGACGCTGCTGGTTGCCGCTGGGCTTCTTGTCGGGGCGACCGGGCCGGTCGGCGCGCAGTCGAACCCGCCGATCACCTGTGGCGACGAGATCGGTGCGGTACAGATCGATCAGGTCGTCGCGTTTTACAACAACAACACTGACGCCGTCCCGTCGATGGTCGGCTCGGTGGCCGCATCCAACACCACCGAACTCCGGATCGAGAACGCGACGCAGGAGTACTACACCCTGCAGGCTGACGGCTCCTTGGAGATCACGTCGGTCGAACTCGGCGAAACCGACGATCCGAACATGATCGTTGAGACCGACCGGGAGACGGCGTGTTCGCTGTACACCGCCACCGATCCGGTAGCCGACTTCAACCAGGCCTACGACAGCGGTGAGATCACGATCGAAGGTGTGGGAACGGTCGACAAGGCAAAGGTGTTTGTCGTCGAGCGGGCGATGGATCTCGCCGGGATGTTTGGAACCACCGCCTGACAGGCGTTAGACGGAGAGTTCGTTGTCAGCCTGAATCACGTCAAGGGAATCGGCGTCGATGGTGTCGACATCGAGCCAGTTGGGGACGTACTCCCGCTTTTGGAAGGTTTCGTGTTCGTCTTCGGTACCGATCGTACACCACAGCTGCACGTCGTCGGGGCCGTGCCAGTCGCCTTGGCGTTGGATCGAAAAACAGATCTGCTCGCGCCCATCGTAGTTGATGATCGCACCCTTGCGGATCCCGGGATCGCCGGTGACGATGAGATGTTGCATACTCGGATTTTGACTGGCTGGCTGTTAACGGCTTCGATGGGGCGGTTCGCTCGTGCCGTGTCGCCTGTGTCCCCTTGTGCTGTCGGGATCGTCATCTTTAGGTCTCGGCTACCAAAGAGGGGGTATGGATCGCTTGCGGCAGTCGCTTCTCGACGCACCGATCATCGAAAAGGGTGACTACGAGTATTTTGTCCACCCGATCAGCGATGGGGTGCCGATGTTGCGCCCCGAGTTGTTGCGGGAGATCGTTATCCGGATTATCCGCAAAGCCGAGATCGAAAACGTCGATAAGATCGTTACGCCCGCCGCGATGGGGATTCACATCTCGACGGCCGTTTCGCTGATGACCGACATCCCGCTGGTTGTCATCCGGAAACGCTCCTACGGGCTGGACGGCGAGGTGTCGCTGTCGAAACAGACCGGCTACTCCGAGGGTGAGATGTTCATCAACGATGTGGAGCCGGGCGACCGCGTGCTCGTCCTCGACGACGTGCTGTCGACTGGTGGAACGATGGCGGCGATTCTCGATGCCCTCACCGAGATCGGCACCGAGATCGCCGATGTGGTAGCGGTGATCAAGAAGGCCGGCCACAACGAGCTCGATGAGACTGATCACCATGTCAAAACACTGATTAACGTGACCGTTGAGGACGGCGAGGTTGAGATCGTCGACGCGATGGGCGACGACTGATCGGCGGCAGGCCACCGACGGCGCGGCGGCTGTTTCGCAACCCTTATTTCTGCAATCACGCTACGAAAAAGTAGTCGGCGACGGCGTGCCGGAGTAGCTCAGCCTGGCAGAGCGAATCCTTCGTAAGGATTAGGCCGAGGGTTCAATTCCCTCCTCCGGCTTTCCTGTTGCTCTTTAGCTTTTCTCCTATATCAGTCTGTAAGACCATACCCGCGGGTGAATATGCCTCTTTGTCCTGAGGTGTCCACTCTATCCATCGGTGTCACGCTGTTTGCAAGCGACCACGCTTTCTCGATGATAAAAAAAGAGTCAGCCAGCAGGAACCCCCCACGATCTGTCGGCCGGGATCGACGAGTCGGTGCTTGCACCGTCCATTCATATACAGCATGTGTGAACACGGGACAGAACGCCGGCCACAGCTGATTGTTGAGGGTTATACGTGAGTCGTCAACGTCGGTCATATATAATCTACTTTCCGGGTTCAAAGACGCATACAGATAAAAATATCAGCAAAACGTGCACAATCATTATATCGTTGGCGGCAAATCGTGTGGCATGGCAACAGCTACCAATCCAGTGCAGCCGAACCAGTGTCCGTTCTGCGACCGACCTATCGGCTCTGCGGGGGCCGGCTTCATGGAGCACATCGAAGCAAACCCGGAGTGCAACGAGGCCTTTGAGCTGTGGCGTGAGCGGGTTGACGGCGACATGCCGGGCGGTTGGGCCGGCTGATCGCCGGTCGCTGTGGCGATTGGCCGAAAGCGATGACAAGCGGTCGACGACAGCACGGGTAGCAAGGGTTTTTCCTATCGGTCTCTTACATAAGGGTAGATGAATCAGCACGCAGTCGGTCGCCGGTTTGGAGGACAGCGATGAGAGGAAACGACCAGCAGGCCTACGACCGCGGTACGTCGCTGTTTTCGCCCGATGGGCGGATCTATCAGGTTGAGTACGCCCGCGAGGCCGTCTCGCGCGGCGCGCCGAGCGTCGGCATCCGGACGGCCGACGGCGTCGTGTTGGCCGCCCAGAGCAGCGCGGGCTCGTCGCTGATGGAGTCCGAAAGCATCGAAAAGCTTCACAAGATCGACGACCACGTCGGTGCGGCATCGGCGGGCCACGTC
>P_A23_Liq_2_FmtDRAFT_1000178_pt1 | contig 14393 bp, 16 predicted proteins | sample PonA232FremontCA_FD_10599 | JGI IMG/M metagenome (IMG submission 10599) | reverse complement strand
CGGGGGCGCGGCCGACCACGCGGAGCGTGCGAACGTCGCCGCGGCGCTCGACCGCCGTCACGCGCGCGACGCGCTCGTGGCCCCGGACCATGTTCTCCACGCGGTCCCTGTCGGTGCCGGCGACGCGAACGGTCGCCGCGGTCTCCGGAGCGTCGCCGTCGACGGCGATCGTCTCCGCGATCCGGAGCGTCGCCGCGGGGACGCCCCGCGACGCGTCGGCGAGCCACGACCCGGCCGGGAGGTCCAACCGGAGCACCGTCCGACTCATCGCTTCCACCTCGCTCCACCCCACGGACCCGCCGTCCGGGCGGTCGCTGGTACACGCATCTCCCGTGGGAGTACCGTCCCGACTCCCCTCCGCCTACCGCTTCATACGTTTCGGACCTAAGTACCCCGGGCAGGGCGGGCGGACCGCGGGCCGCCTCGCTCGCCGAAACGTGACCGTCTCGGTCGCCGAAGCGAGGCCGCTCCGGTGGTCGGGCCGACACCGCCGCGACCGCAGCACCGAAGGCCCCGGCGCCCGAGCGCGCTGGCATGGAGACCACGGACGCGTTCGTCGGCCTGACCTGCGTCGACTGCGGGGAGACGTTCGACGCGGAGGCGGCGACCCACCGGTGTCCCGACTGCGACGGCATCCTCGACCCGACGTACGACTACGACCGCGTCGGGCTCACGCCGGAGACGCTCGACGCCCGCCCCGACGGGTCGATGTGGCGGTACGACGAGCTCCTCCCGTTCCCCGCCGAGACCGCGGTGTCGCTCGGCGAGGGGGCCACCCCGCTCGTGGAGTGTCCCGGGCTGGCGGACGCGATGGGCGTGGGGCGGGTCTTGTTGAAAGACGAGGGCGCGAACCCGACGGGGACGTTCAAAGACCGGGGGCAGGCGGCCGCGATGACGGCGGCGCGCGAGCACGGCGCAAGCGAGGTCGCCCTGAACAGCGCGGGCAACGCGGGGCAGGCGGCAGCGGCGTACGCGGCCCGCGCAGACCTCGACGCGCACGTGTTCCTCCCCTCGCGGGCGGGGTTCACCCAGAAGGCGATGACCGAGGTCCACGGCGCGGACCTGACCGTTACCGACCCGGTGGACGGCAGCTCCCAGATCGGCGACGCCGGAGAAGCGTACGCCGAGGCGATGGCTGACAACCCGGAGTGGTACTCGACGAAGACGTTCGTCACGCCGTACCGCCACGAGGGAAAGAAGACGATGGCACTGGAGCTGCTGGCACAGCTCGACTGGGAAACCCCCGAAGCGGTCGTCTACCCGACCGGCGGCGGCGTCGGGCTGGTCGGGATGCACAAGGCCGCCCGGGAGGCGAGAGAGCTGGGGTGGACCGACGAACTGGTCCCGATGTACGCCGCGCAGGCCGCGGGCTGCGCCCCGGTCGTCCGCGCCTACGAGTCCGGGGCGGACCGCCACGAGCCGCTCGCGGNCGACGAGGTCGACACTGCGTGCAACGGGATCGCGATCCCGGATCCGGGCGCGAGTCACCTCATCTTGGAGGCGGTCCGCGAGTCCGACGGCGGTGCGGTGGCAACGACCGACCGGGAGATCCTCGACGCCGCGGTCGACGTGGCTCGCACGGAGGGGCTCGAGGTGGGCGCGACCTGCGCGGCCGCCGTCTCGGGGGCGTTCGCGCTCGCGGAATCTGGCGAGTTCGGTCCCGACGACACCGTCGTCCTGCTGAACACCGGCGCGGGCAACAAGGACGTGGACGCGCTGCGCGCGCACCTCGGAGAGCGAGAGGCGGCGGCCGCCGAGCGCGACGGAGTCTGAACTCTCGGGCACCTGAGTTCCCAGTCGCCGGAGCGGCTACATCTCCCAGTAGTCGACCGCGTCGTCGATCTCGTGGAAGCCGGACAAGGAGCGCTCGTCGCGGCCGCCGGGCGGCGACCCGACGAAGACGCCGAACGTCTCCGAATCGGGGTACACCGTCACGTCCGGCTCGGTCATCGTCGACAGCGCGAGGTAGCGCACGGGGTCGTCGCCCTCGTTGACGACGCGGTGCGCGCCCGACTCGTCGGCGGCGAAGGCGACGTAGTCGCCGGCCGCGATCTCTTCCGTCTCTCCCCCGTGGCGGAGCGTGGCCTCGCCCGCGAGGACGTAGAGCGCCTCCTCGTTGGCGGTGTGGTAGTGGTACGGCCACGACTTCGCCCCGGCGGGGAGCTCGTAGAGGCTACAGCCGATCGCCTCGCCGTCGGCCGCTTCGGCCAGTTGCTTCCGGCAGAATCGGGTCCCGCCGCGGTCCGTCTCGCTCCAGTCGAGGTCGCCTTCGTTGACGCGTCCCATGACCCCGGCACTCCGCGGGAGCTAAAAACGGTTCGGGAGACCGCATTCCCGCTCGTCGACGACGGCAGCCCGAGGCCGAGATCGGCTACTGACCCGGGCCCGGGGTCGCCCGGCGAACCGGAACCACTACGGCCGGGCCCCGCCACGCCTCGCGTATGGAACTCGGGGTCATCGGACTCGGGCGGATGGGGCAGATCGTCGCGAACCGGTCGCTGTCGGCGGGCCACGACGTGGTCGCGTTCGACCTCTCGGCAGAGGCGACCGCGGAGGCGGCCGAGAACGGCGCGGAGCCCGCAGATTCGCTCGCGGACCTCTGCGACCGGCTGGACCGGTCCGGCGGCGACGAGGACGCCGGCAAGCGGATCTGGCTGATGGTGCCCGCGGGCGACGCGGTCGACGCCACGCTCGCGGACCTAGAACCGTACCTCGACGGTGACGACGTGGTCGTCGACGGCGGCAACTCCCACTTCGAGGCGTCCACGCGGCGCGCCGCGGATACCGACGCCGCATACCTCGACTGCGGCACCTCCGGCGGCCCCGCGAGCGCGGAGGCGGGCTTCTCGCTGATGGTCGGCGGTCCGGCGTGGGCCTACGAGGCGATGGTACCCGTGTTTGACGCGGTGGCGACCGGACCGGACGGCCACGACCGCATGGGCGAGTCCGGGTCGGGCCACTACGTGAAGATGGTCCACAACGGCGTCGAGTACGCCCTGATGCAGGCGTACGGCGAGGGGTTCGAGCTCCTCGCCGACGGGCGCTACGACCTCGACATGGAGTCGGTGGCGCGCACGTGGAACAACGGCGCGGTGATCCGGTCGTGGCTCTTGGAGCTCTGCGAGGAGGCGTTCCGCGAGGAGGGATCGGAGCTCGGCGACGTGGCGGACCACGTCGCGGGCGGCTCGACGGGGACGTGGACCGTCGAGGAGGCGCTCGAACAGGAGGTCCCGGTGCCGATCATCTACCAGGCGCTCGCGGAGCGGTTCGACTCGCGCAACGAGGGCCGCTTCTCGCGACGGCTCGCGAACCGACTCCGGTACGGGTTCGGTCGCCACGAGGTCGCGCGGCGGTCGGACGAGGAGTGAGGGCGAGCACCCCGCGGACCGCTCGGTCACGGCGCGCTTGAGGACGCTGACTGAGAACCGGGCGCGTTCCGTCCCCGATTATCAGGGCCGGTCACGGCCGAGAAACACTTATGTATGGTCGTGGTAGGTGTTGACACGCATAGAATGTTCGAGCGATTCTCGAGCGGCTACTACCTGGGGGAACTGTACGTGGAACCCCATGACGGCGAGCGCGCCGTCATCCGGCGGGCGGACCACGAACACGTCAACGAGCAGCTGTACGCGGACGGGGACGGCGTCGAGCGACTCGACGCCCCGCTCGTCATGAAAGTCGACGGCGGCCACATCCCGGTCGGCGGCGACGACGACGTACCGAGCGGCACGCTCGCGATTCCGCAGGGACTCGCCGACGAGACGCTCCCGGACCGGCGGAACGTGCTGTTGGCGGACGCGGACCGCGCCGAGACGCTCCTCCGCTGGGAGGGGTGGGAGCCGTTCGTGAACGCGTAGGACGCCGCCGCGTGTCTGAGGGAGTCGCGAACGGCGAAGGCCGCGGCGGTAGCGCCCGGAGACCGATAGGGGCGGGCCCGCGCGTCGAGTCGAACTGCGCGTGGGACCGACCGGCATAGCGACCGCGTAGGCGGGAAATGGTTCGATGTCGGGCCGCGGACGCCGCCGGAGCCGCCCGATCGGGCACTCGTGTTATTATGCCGGTCCGGCTCGTGTCGAACGTATGGCGCTCGCGCTCTCGGCCGGGCTGGTTGCGACCGTCGCGGTCGTCGTCGCGGTCGCGGGCGCCGTCAACGGGGTCGCGGGGTTCGGCTTCGCGGTCGTGGGGACGACGGTGCTCGCGTCGACGCTCGACCCGGCGGCCGCCGTCGCGTTCATGATCGTCCCGATGTTCGCGGTGAACGTCGCCCTCGTCGGAGAGCTCACGCGCGAGGAACTGCGGACCTGCGGGGCCCGGTTCGCACCGCTGCTCGTGGCCGCGCTCGTCGGCACCCTCGCGGGGATGGCGCTGCTCGATCGCCTCCCGGCGGCTCCCCTGCGCGTCCTGCTCGGCGTCGTCTCGCTCGGGTTCGTGGCGACCGCGCAGCGCGCGGTCGCGCTCCCGTCGCTGCCGACTTCGGCCGACCGCGAGCGCGCCGAAGGCCCGCTCGTCATGGGGGTCGTGGGCGTCGTCTCCGGCGTCCTGTTCGGCGCGACGAACGTCGGCGTCCAGCTGGTCGCGTTCGTCCGGAGCTTCGACCTCTCGCACGGGGTGTTCGTCGGCGTCGTGGCGCTGGTGTTCGTCGGGATCAACGGCCTTCGCGTCGGGGCCGCGGGCGCGCTCGGACTCTACCCGGACGCCGCGTTCGCGCTCGCGTCGGCCGCCGCCGCGGTCCCTGCGGTCGCCGGCGTCGCCGTCGGGACTCGCCTCCGAGACCGCGTGAGCGAGCGGCTCCGGCGCGGCCTCGTCCTCGGCCTCCTCACGGTCATCGGGCTCCGGCTGATACTCGGCGGCGCGGGCGTCGCCTGACCGGTGTCGCCGTCGCTCCGCCGGAGTCGCCGCCGGTCAGTCGACTGCGGCCTCGATGTCGCGGACGACGGACAGCACCGCCCGCCACTGCTCGACCGTCCCGGGCGGCTCGCGGTCGACGGTCCCGGTCCGGTCGGTGATCGACCGTCGGACCGCCTGCGGGTCGTTGATCCGGCGGAGCTCGAGGTCCGGCCCGCCGGCGACTTCGATCGTGACCGTGCCGTACCCGAACGCGGAACCGGTCACCGATTGACTGTACGCCGTGTTCTGTACCTGTGCCAGCCCGACGCGGCGGACCTTTCGGCCGAGCACGCCGCGTTTCGACCAGATCGCTCGAGTCGTGACCACGTAGTCGGTCCGTGTGACGCGGAGCAGTTCCCAGCCGGCGATGCCGACGCCCAGCGGGCTCGCCGCGGCGATGCGCGGGTCGACCGCGGCCGCCGCGAGGAGCGCGACGGCGACGGTCGCGACGCCGACGACGCCCCCGCCGAGCGCCGCCGACAGCCGCGGGCGACCCGTCCACACGACGGTCTCGTCGTCGTGCCGAAACCACCAGTCGCCGGTCATCGGTCCTCGCGCGCCGTCTCCGACGCGGTCCGCTCGGCGCCGACGTCCTCGCCGGTCGCGGTCGGCGTCTCGGCGTCGCCGCCGGCACCGTCGTCGGTGACCGCGGAGCGGATCGCGCGAAGTTCGACGAGGATCTCGGCGAGCACGTCGTCGGCGTCGCCGTCGCCGTCGGCGCTGTCCCGCTTTCCGGCGTCGATCTCCCTGGCGATCAGCTCCTGGACCGACGCCGGGTCCGGAATGCTCCGGAACCGTAGCTCGACGCCGGAGCCGCCGGCGGTGCTGACCTCGACCGACCCGTACCCGAGCGACGAACCGATGGCCGACTGCGAGTAGGAGATGTTCTGTACCTTCTCGAACCCGATCTGTTTCACGTCCCGGGAGAGGATGCCCCGCTTGCTGTAGAGCCCCTTGTTCGTGACGACGTAGTTCGTGTTCTTGTACTGGAGGTAGCTCGCGGCGACGATCGGGATCCCGACGAGGACGAGCGACAGGGGAACGCCGACGAGAAGCGCCGGGACGACGCTGTACCTGTGCGGCGTGCTCGCCCAGCGGATCTCCTCGTCGTCGTCGAGCGACAGCCAGTCGAGGTCGAGGTCGGCGGTGACGCCGTTGCCGGTCTTCGGTTCCTCCTGGAGGGACGGAGACAACATATCCCCCGAAGCGTCGGGAGACGCTAAAACGGTGGCGGAGGCGCACCGATCGGGTCACGCGCGAAGCGGACGACGTGAACGCGGCGACGAACGGTCGCGCGGGAGACGGCGGCGGACGGTGGCGCGACGCGCGGACGGCCCGGAGAGCGGCGTCCGTCTCCGCCGCAGACGCACCTTTTACGTCGCGGCGGGTCGCGAATTCGGTATGATCGACAGGCTGCTCGGGCGCGCCGAGCTGAAGGAGCGCATCGAGGAGTTGGAGGAGGAGAAGCGTCACCTCGAACGCCGCGCCGAGGCCGAGGAGGAGCGGCGGTCCGACGCGGTCGCCGACCGGCAGCGCGCCGAGGAGCGCGTGAACGAGCTCGAACACCGGATCGAGTCGTTAGAGGAGCGGCTGGAGCGCGCCGAGGGGACGGAGGAGACGGTCGAGTTCCGCCGCGTGAGCGACCGCAGCGGCTCGCGGCTGACGGACGCGCTCGAGCGGTTCCGGGCCGTCGAGAGCGACGACCCGGAGGGGTTGCTCACGGCGTATGTGCCGGACGCAGACTCGGTCCCCGCGACCGTGTCGGACTGGCTCGGCGACCGGACGGCGCTCGTCCGGCGGGCCGCGCCCGCGGTCGTCCTCGCCGACGACACGGGCGCGGTGAGCGCCGCGCTGACGCCGCCGGTCGAACCCGAACCGTTCGACCGGTGGAGCGACCGGTTCCGGCTCGACGACGCGTGGTTCCGCCCGACCGGCCGGTTCGCGTTCGCCGTGGTCCGCTCGGACACCTTCGCGGTCGGCACCTACGAGGGCGACGAGCGGGTCGCTTTCGAGGGGTTCACCACCGACGTGAAGGAGGCACACTCGAAGGGCGGCTTCTCGCAGGGGCGATTCGAACGCCGCCGGGAGGGGCAGATCGACGACCACCTCGACCGGGCCGACGAGGCGCTCGCCGCGGTCGCCGCGGGAGAGGACCTCGACCGCGTGATCGTCGTCGGCGAGCGCAGCGTGCTGGGCCGGGTTCGGGACCGCGCCGACGTCACCGACGTGTCGGACGCAACCGGCAAGCCGAAGGGGGCGCTTGACGACGCGTTCCGCGACTTCTGGCGGGTGCGGATCCGCGCGATCTGAACCGGGGACGCCCGTCCGGCGTCAGAACGGGCTCTCAGGCCCCTCGTCGGGATCGCTGGCGGCCGGCTCGTCCGACGCGGGCAGGTCGCCGATTTCCCGCTCCCACGCCTCGATGCCGCCGCGGAGGCTGTCGACGCGCGCGTCCTGCGTCCCCTCGTAGCTGCCGATGAGCTGGGCCGCCTGCTGGCTGGCGACGCCGTGGGGGCAGACGGTGACGATGCGGTCGCCGCCCTCGAGCTCCGCGATCCGGTTCGTCAGCTCCGGGAACGGGATGCACTCGCTGTCGGGGAGGTGCCCTCGGTCGAACGCGCGCCGGTCGCGGATGTCGACGATGCGGAGCGACTCGTCGGGAGAGCTGTCGCCGCGCTCGTCGAGCAGGGCTGACAGCTCTTCGGGGTCGATTTCGCCGTCCATCAGTGGAGCGGGGCGAGGGTGGCCGTGAGCACGGCTCGGTCGTCGGTGTCGTTGCGGGCGCCGTGGACCGCGCCCCGGGCGTTCTCCACCACTGCCGGGGCCGCGAGCGCCTCTTCCTCGCCGTCGCGGATCACCGTCGGTTCCCCCTCCAGCACGTGGAACACGTTCGTGGCGTCCGCGTGCTCGTGGGGGTCGACGGTCGCGTCCGGGCCGAGGACGAACGCCTTCACGAGCGCGTCGTCGGTGACGACGACCTCCGCCGTCTCGACCTCGCCGGGAGCCGGGTCGAGATCGGCGACCGCCGCCGCGTAGCTGTCGAGCGTCATACCCGCACCTCGCGCGGGACGGGGAAAAATCGCGCGCTCGGGGCGGCTCAGTACGTCGGCGACTCCTCGGGCTCGCCGTCACGCGCGTTCGCGACGCGGCCGAGGGTGAAGAGGAGGTCAGAGAGGCGGTTGAGGTAGGTGACGACCGACTCGTTGATCGGCTCCGAGCGCGCCAGGTCGACGACGCGCCGCTCCGCGCGCCGGACGACGGCGCGCGCGTGGTGGAGCGCCGCCCCCGCCTCGCCGCCGCCCGGGAGAATGAACGACCGAAGGGGCTCCAGCTCCTCGTCGAACGCGTCGATGCGCTCCTCCAGCAGGTCGGCATGGTCGGGCTCCACCTGCGGGTCGTCCGGGTCGGGGTCGGGGTTCGCGAGGTCGGCCTGAACGACGTGAAGATGGTTCTGTATCGTCTCCAGCAGCTCGTCGATGTCCTCGTGGCCCGTCGGGCGGACCGTTCCGAGCAGCGCGTTCGCCTCGTCGACCGAGCCGTACGCCTCGATGCGGTGGCTGGACTTCGACACCCGGCTCATGTCCCGGAGGTCGGTCTCCCCCTCGTCGCCGCGACCGGTGTAGATGCTCATGCGAGGGTCCTCTCGACGTAGTCGACGATGTTCGCGCTCTCGGCCATCGTCACGCCGCGACCCTCGTCGACGAGGACGGGGACGCCGCGCTGGCCGCTCACTCGCTTCACCTCGTTCCGGTCGGAGTGGAGCGCTTCCACCCACTCCGTCTCGTACTCGACGCCCGCGTCGTCCAGGGCGTCGGCCGCCTTCTCGCACCACGGACACCCGTCGAGGGCGTACAGTCGAACGCTCATACCGATCGATCGGTCCGCGCGGTCAAGAAGGTGTGCGTCCGACCGCGACGGTGGGGGAGGCCTCGTATCGCAGCCCCGGGCCGCGGGCCGCCCCCTCAGCGATCTCGGTACGACGCCATCGCCTCCCGGTGTGCCTCCGGGATCGGCGTCGGCTCGCCCGTCTCCGGGTCCACGGCGACGAGCGTCGCCTCGGCTTCCGCCGCGACGGCGTCGCCGATCCGGATCTCGTGCGTCATCGTCGCGCTCGACCGGCCGAGATCCGCTATCTCGACGCTCACCGCGACCGCGTCGTCGTCGAGTTCGACCGGTCGCCGGAAGTCGATCGACAGCGACGCCAGCACGGTCGACGCCCCCGAGATGTCGAGGTCGAGGACATCGCGGAAGAAGCGCGTCCGCGCCTGCTCGATGTACGTCGCGTAGACGGCGTTGTTGACGTGGCCCATCGCGTCGATGTCGCGGAACCGAACGTCGATGTCCGCGGTGTAGGTCGCCATATCCGACCCACTGGCGGGGATCGTATGTAGGCGTCGGGATCGGCGTCGACCGCGGCGGCGCCGGGCGCCCCACCAACGTATAAAACCGACACGCGCGTACCGGCGAGACATGGACAACGGCGCGATAGACGACGTCGACAGGGCGATCCTGTACGCGCTCCAGGCGGACGCGCGGAACACGTCGTCCGGGGACATCGCGGAGCGGGCCGGCACCTCGGACAGCACCGTCCGCAAGCGCATCCAGCGGTTGGAGTCCGAGGGCGTGATCAAGGGGTACAGCGCCAGCGTCGACTACCAGCGGTCGGGGTATCCGCTCCGGATGCTGCTCTACTGTACCGCGTCGATACCGGAGCGCGGCGAACTCATCCCCGACATCCTCGCGATCGACGGAGTCGTGTCGGTCCAGGAGCTCGTCACCGGCGAGCAGAACCTCCTCGTCACCGTCGTCGGCGAGTCGGACAGCGACATCACGCCCGTGGCGCAGGCGCTCCTCGACATGGGCGTCACCGTCGCCGACGAGGTCCTCGTGCGGACCCACGAGACGACCCCGTTCGGGCGGTTCGACGCCGGGCGGGACGGGGCGGAGGACTAACCGACGACGCGCTCGACGTCGAGCCCGGTCGCCCGCCGGACGACCGCACGGACCGGGTCCTCCGAGCCGGACAGGTTGTCGGAGTCGCCGTCGAGGACGAGGAGGGCCGCCCGCCGCCCGGGCTCGATCGCCCCGCAGTCGAGGTCGGCGATTTCGGCGCCCGCGGCGGTCGCCATTCGCAACACCTCCCGGTCGGTCACGTCGAACCGCTTCGCCGCCGTCGCCATCTCGCGGAACATTGACGGCTGGTTCAGCATGGCGTTGTCGGTGCCGAGCGCGACGGTGGTGTGGTCGAGCAGCTCCCGTATCGGCGGCGTCCCGACATCGAGGACCGCGTTCGCGCGCGGACAGACGGCGATCGGGACCGACTGGTCCGCGACGCGCTCCAAGTGGTCCGGCTCGGCGTGGACCATGTGAACGAGCAGGTCCGGGTCGTAGTCGAGCGCCGGGTGGATGTCGGTCGCGTCCGGCTCGCCCGCGTGGATCGCGAACGGGCGACCGCGATCCTCGCAGGCGGCGCGCTCCGCGGCGAACTCGTCGTCGTTCGCGCCGGAGGCCCCGTAGCCGTCGGCGACGTCGAGGACCGACGGGTCGCCGCTCCCGAAGATGAACGGGTCGACGCCCGTCTCCGCCGCCGCCTCGCGGAGCGCCCGCGCGCCGGCGGGCCCCGACTCGCGGAAGTCGAGCGCGGAGACCGTGCCGGTCCGACGCATGAACCGGAGCGTCCGCCGCATCGCCGACACCAGTTCGTCGCGGTCGGCGGCCGCCAGCCGCCGGTGCTTCAGGCTGTCCGGCGGCGCGACCGCCTCGTCGAGCGACAGGCCGACCGCGGCCTCCTTCGCGACGGAGTCTCCGAGGTGGGTGTGCGCGTTGACGAACGCCGGCAGCACGATGTCCGTCGAGTCGGTGTCCGTCTCCTCGACGGCGTCGATCCGCCCGTCTTCGACGACGACGCGTCCGCGGACGGGCTCGAACGACTCCCCGACCAGGACGGTCCCTGCGAGTTCTCGCATACCGGTCCTCCGGACTCCGAGCCGATATGGTTTCCTGAGTCGCGACGCCGAACGGGCTCACTTGCGACCGCGGACTCGCCAGGCCCTCCCCCATGAGAGGATAATCATAATGTTCTATAATGCTGTTATTGCGAACGAATTGTGAATACAAACAGCTTTAATAGACGTTATGTTCTCAAAGTGGGTAGACAACGACCGGGTTGCGACTCGACCCGACGGCGGGTCGAGACCGGTCGCGTGGTCGCTCGAACGATGTCAGGACCCACCTCGAAGACGACGGTCGGAGCGCTCCGGAAGACGACGGACTCGTCGTTCGTCTCCGCTGTACTGACGTGGCTCGCGTGGTCGCTGTTCGCCGCGAGCGTCGCCGTCCTCGTCGCCCGACTCCGACTCGGCGCCTCGTGGGAGGTGCCCGGCGCGGTCGCCGTCGACGGACTGACCGTCCTGCTGTGGACCGTCGTCACGTTCTTCAGCGGGATCGTCCACAGCTACTCCCGGCGCTACATGGCCGGGAGCGCCCACGAGACCGACTTCTTCCTCGGGATCTTCTCGTTCACGCTCGCCGTGATGGCGCTCGTCGCGGCCGACCACCTCACGCTGTTCTGGCTGTGCTGGCTGGCGATGGGGCTCTTGATGGCCCGGCTCATCGGGACCGTCGACGGCTGGCCGCAGGCCCGCGCGGCCGCGAGCGTCGCCCGGCGGCACTTCCTCGCGAGCAGCGCGCTCCTCGGCGTCGCCCTATTGACGCTGTGGCGGGCGACCGAGGCGACGACGATCTCGGGTATCGCCGCGAGCGCGGACGGGCTCGGCGGCCCCACGCTGCTCGTCGCCGGGGGCGCGCTCGTCCTCGCGGCGATGATCCAGTCCGCCCTCGTCCCGTTCCACGGGTGGCTGCTCTCCTCGATGACCGCTCCCACGCCCGCGTCGGCGCTGATGCACGCCGGCTTCGTCAACGCCGGCGGCATCCTCCTGACCCGCTTCGCGCCCGTCGTGACGGCCGAAACCGGGCTCATGCTCGCCCTCGTGGTCGCGGGCGCCGCGAGCGCCCTCGGCGGGAAGCTGCTCAAGACCGTCCGGTCGGACGTCAAGGGCGAACTAGGCTGCTCGACCGTCGGGCAGATGGGCTTTATGATCGTCCAGACCGGGCTCGGCTTCTTCGCCGCCGCCGTGACGCACCTCGTGTTACACGGGTTCTACAAGGCGTACCACTTCCTGAGCGCGGGCGACGAGGTCGAGCGCACGGCCCCGACGGAGACCGAGTCGGAACTCGGGGGAACGGGCGTCGCGGGTGCGGCCGTCGTGTTGCTGACCGGGCTCGCCGGCGGCGCGACGTTCGCGGTCCTGACGGGGAAGGGAACGAGCCTCGACAGCGGGCTGCTGCTCGCCGGGTTCGTCACGCTCACGACGCTCCACGCGGCCCGGAGCGCCGTCCGGCAGACCGGTCTGTCGACGGCGGCCCGCTACGGCGCCGTCCCGCTGGTGGCGCTCCCGGCCATCGCCGTGTACGCGCTCGCGTACGAGGCCGTCTCGGGGCTGCTCGCCGGGCTCCCCGTCGTCTCGGCGCCGACCGAACTGACAGCGCTCCACGCGCTCGTCGGCGTCGCCTTCCTCGCGGCGTACGTCGCGATCGAGACCGGCGTCTACGAACGGAGCGAGCGCCTCTACGTCGCCCTGCTGAACGCGGGGCAGCCCGCCCCGGAAACCGTCCTGACCGCCACGGAGGAATACGATGAACGCTGAATCCACCACCGAAGACGACGCAGACGCCATCGGAGACGCTATCGAGACGGCCGCGACCGCCGTCGGGTCGGTCTGGCCGGTCCACTCGTTCGTGACCGCGAACCCCCTCGCCGGCTTCGAGGACCGGCCGTTCGACGAGGCCGTGAGCCGGGCGGCGGACCTTCTCGGCGGCCGCGGCTACCCGCGGGCGGCGACGTTCCGGACGGCCCTCGACGAGGGGCGGATCGACGCCGACCTGCTCGACGAGACCCTGACCGACCGCGGCTACGAGGCCGGTCCCGAAGCCCTGCTGGACCGGCTGGAATCCGCCGAGGGGACGGACGAACCGAGCGACGCCGGCGCCGCGACGCGCCCGGATTCCGACGCCGAGCGCGTCGACCGCGTGCTGACGAAGTGGCTGTCGGCCTTCCTCGACGAGGGGCGGGCCGAGTGGTCGATGCCGAACCGCGAGGCGGGGTTCTACGACGCGTTCCGGTCGGTCGCCCAGCACGACGACGAGATCCCCGATCGGGGGCTCGCAGCCGACCTCCCGGCGTCGCCGACGGCGGCCGTCGAGTCCGCGCTGGAGCCGTATCCCGACGACCGGTGGCAATCGATCTTCGAGGCGCAGTTCGCCGCGCTCCCCGGGTGGACCGGGCTGCTCAAGCGCCGCGCCGACGACGACGGCGCGTGGCAGTCCGCGTACCCGATCACGCTGACCGGGTACCTCGCGGCCCGGCTCGCGCTGGCGGACGCCTTCGGTATCGACCTCGCCCCGCCGGCCGAGTCCGACGGTCCGGTCGTCGACGCGGAGGACGAGATCGCGGCAGCGTTCCTGAGCGCGTGGGAGGCGACGTACCGCGACGCGCTCGTCGAGCGGGTCGCGGCCGAGAGCGAGGCCCGCTACGGCGAGCGCGGGGCCCGCGCGGACGGCGGCGCGTCCGGACGCCCGGACGCCCAGCTGGTCTTCTGTATCGACACGCGCTCGGAGGTGATCCGTCGGCACGTCGAGGCGACAGGGGACTACGAGACGCACGGCTACGCCGGCTTCTTCGGCGTCCCGATGGAGTACCAGGGGTACGACGACGACGTGTCGATCGACGCCTGTCCCCCGATCCTCGACCCGCAGCACCGCGTCGCCGAGGTCCCGACGGACGACGGCGCGCGGGCGAGCCGCGACCGCTGGGCGCGCGCTCGCGAGGCCGCGGGCGAGGCGATCGAGACGCTCCGCTCGAACCCCGCGACCGCCTTCAGCTTCGTTGAGGGCGCCGGCAGCGGCTACGGGCTCGCGCTCGCGGCGCGCACGCTCCTTCCCGCCCGGGTGTACGACCTGCTCTCGACGACCGACGACGCGGTTCCGGGCGATCACGAGTTCTGCGAACCGGGCGTCCACCGGCGGGACGGCGCTCCCGGAGCGCTTCCGACCGGTCTGACTCGCGACGAGAAGGTCGAGTACGCCGCGACCGCGTTCGAGCTGATGGGGTGGGAGGAGTTCGGTCGCCTCGTCGTCTTCACGGGCCACGCGGCCGAGACGGCGAACAACCCCCACGACTCCAGCCTGGACTGCGGTGCCTGCGCCGGCAACCCCGGCGGCCCGAGCGCCCGCGTCCTCGCGGCGATCTGTAACGACCCCGAAGTGAAGACGGGACTGCGCGAGCGCGGCCACGACGTGCCCGACGACACCGTCTTCCTCGCCGCCGAACACAACACGACGACCGACGAGATCGAGCTGTACGACGGGGACGTACCGGACTCGCACGCGGCGGACCTCGAACGGCTGCGCGCGGACCTCGACGCCGCCCGCGAGGCGGCAGCCGCCGA
>P_A23_Liq_2_FmtDRAFT_1000177_pt1 | contig 14403 bp, 16 predicted proteins | sample PonA232FremontCA_FD_10599 | JGI IMG/M metagenome (IMG submission 10599) | reverse complement strand
GGCTGGCGGCTGGGGTGGCTCGCGGCCGACGAGCCGGTCGTCGAGGCTGCGACCGGCGTCCGAGAGGCGACGACCAGCTGTCCGTCTGCGCCCTCCCAACACGCCGCGCTCGCTGCGCTCACTGGGCCAGACGACGCCGAACGGGAGATGTACGAGGCGTTCCGCGAGCGGCGCGACTACGTCGCCGACCGACTCGACGAGATGGCTGGCGTCCGTGCGCCACGCCCCGAGGGGGCGTTCTACGCGTTCCTCGACGTCGAGGGAGCGACCGACAGCATGGCGCTCGCCCGAGAACTGTTGACCGACTACGGTGTCGTTCTCGCACCCGGGTCCGGTTTCGGCGCGGGCGACGAGGGCCGCCTCCGTCTGTCGTTCGCCAACTCGCGTGACCGGCTGGAGACGGGGCTCGACCGACTCGCGGCCGGACTCGACTAGATGTACGGGATGTCCTCGCCCGTGATCGGATCACCCGGCTTGGAGTCCGGACAGACTCCGAGTCCGGTCGACTTGCAGATGGTCGCTGCGACATCGTCACCACACCCGCTGAGGTAGTCTGCAACCCAACAGACTGCCTTGGTCAGAGCCCAACAACCGATCCCGCCGACGACTGAGAGCCCGAGTAGCCCACAAGCGACCGCTCCGAGCCGCCCACAGAGGAACTTGCAGATCTTGTCGGCCGCGAAGTAACAACCACCACACTCCGACACGTCGAACACATCCGGAAGGTCGGGAAGGTCGTAGTCGGTCGACGGCCGTTGAGCGGCTTCAACTCGATCGACAAACTCGTCGACGACCGCGTCGTTTGGGTCGACAGTCTCGCGTGTCACTTCGTTGCCGTTCGTCTCGACTCCGCGCTTGTAGAGCACGTAGCGCTCTCCGGTAGAGAGCAAGCCGTCGTTACGGTAGTGCTCGATGTCCAGGCTCGCGATCTCGAGACTATCCGTGTCAGAGTCGCGCGCGAAGACAATCCCACCCTTGCTGTCACCCGAGACACCATCGAGACCAAACGAGACGACCTCCCGGTTGAACCCGTCGGCGTTCGTTACACCGGCGGTGATTCGATCGGCCGAGGTTGCAACCTCGTAGCCGAGACTTCGTGCCTTCCGAACGAGCCGTTGGAAAGCATCTGTCTTGGAGAACGTCCGTGCGAGCGACAGCCGGTCGCTGCCGTCAAGCATCTCGATGGTCCCGCCGGCTGCTGCCGCCGAGACACTCAACTGGCTGGCCCCCAGCCCGAGTGCACCAGCACCGGCGATCCCTTTCAACACGCTCCGTCTGTCCGGATTATCCTCCGACATTGCGATTTCTAGTCTGTCCAGAAGTAACTTAACTGTTGCGGCGCAAAACAGGTCTGTCCTACCTGCATTTATACCCTGGCTCGAAGTCGTAATCCGAGGTAGAACGCGGCTCCGACAGTTATCACGGTGGCGACTCCACGGACTAGACCACCGAAGATGCTCCCGCCGTCAATCAGGTGCAGAGCCAGGTTCACCACTCCCGCGACGATACCGACGGCGAGCGCACCGACGTGTAGTGGAACCTCCCCTCCGAGCCCGGTCTCAATACTCTCCATAGTACCGATTCGTCAACAGTTCACTTGTACTTTTCTAAAATAAGCGCATTACCGCATCAGCTCCCCACCGTTGACGTTGAGCGTCTCTCCGGTGACGAACCCGGCGTCCCGGAGGTACGCGACGGCGTCCGCGATGTCGTCCGGTTGGCCGTAGCGGTCGACCGGGATCTCCGCGAGCTCTTCTCGTCTCTCCTCGGCCGTGCGGTCGGCAGTCATGTCCGTCTCGACGTGTCCGGGCGCGATCGCGTTCACCCGCACGTCGGGCGCGAAGTCACTCGCGTGACTCTTCGTCAGCGAGAGCAGCCCCCCCTTGGAGGCGGCGTAGTGAACCTCGACGGGCGCACCGGTGAACGCCAGGATCGAGGAGACGTTCGTCACCGACGGTGTCGGTGCGTCGCCGCCGTCTGCGGCTTCGAGGTGCGGGAGAGCAGCCTTCGTGCAACAGAACGCGGAGTTGACGTTCACGTCCATCACTCGGTCGAAGTCTGCGGGCGACAGGTCGGCCGTGTAGACGTGTTGGTCGATACCGGCGTTGTTGACGAGGTGGTCGAGACTGCCGAACGCCTCGACAGTCTGGTCGACGAGCCGTCGGGCCCCTTCGGGATCGCTGGCGTCTGCCTCGACGACAGTCGCCTCGGCCCCCGTCTCGCGGACGGCGGCGGCGGTGTCGGCCGCCGCCTCCGGAGAGGAGTGGTAGTTGACCGTCACGTCGTAGCCGTCGCGAGCGAACTCGACTGCGGTCGCGGCACCGATCCCTCGGGAAGCGCCTGTCACGAGTGCTGCTGGCACACCCGCAACTCGCCGTCCCGCCACTTGTGTGTTGGCTCCCGGGAGACGACCACCGCGTGTCGTTCGTCGGCGGCCGTCGTTGTCGGTCCGCGTTCGACTGCCGACCGCGAGCACCGTCGTCGCCCGGAGCACTCTCGACACCGGCGCGCTGGACGGTCCAGCGAACCACCGCTGGTCTGTCCACGACTCCCGTTGCCTCGGACTCGGGCCGACAGAACCCGACAGTCCGGCGTCAGTAGCGGCTCTGTCTGTCCCGGTAGGAGCCGAGTTCGTGTGGTGGTCGTTCTGTCCGCGCCGGAACCCACGGGGGACGGAGGCCCCAATCGAGCCCGACGACAAGAGATATACAGTGGCGTGGAGAAACGTCGCGCATGGCAGACGAACCGCAGTCGGGCGAACTGTTCGGCGTCCCGTACAACTTCGAACGCCCGAGTCTCGGCCGGATGCTGTCGTCGTACTGGCAGCCGGGTGAGGGGATGCTCGTCGAGAAGCCGTTCGGCGTCGGCTACACACTCAACCTCGCCAACTGGCGGTCGTGGGTGGTCGTCTTGATCGCCGGCGGACTCCTCTACCAGGAACAGTCTGGTGACGGTGCCGAGTCGGTGGACGACGAGCCGGCAGACGTGATCGTCGACGACGGCGACGACTGACTGGCCACCGGTCGAGGCCGCGATCGGGGAACGTGGCGGTCACTGGCCGACCGAGCGGGTCGGTCTCGCCGACCACGACGGAGGGACTTATACCCGCGGCCGCAGTAGTTCGAGTCATGAACTGCCGTCGGTGTCGTCAACCACTGGAGAAGCCGGGCGACTACTGTCTCCAGTGTGAGACGGCCAACGCCGACGGTGTCGTCGCCGTCTTCGGCGACGAACGGGCAGAACTGACGTTCCTCCGCGGCGAACCGACGGACGGGGAGTTCGACGACCCGACCGCGACCGACGCCGTGGTCGGAGAGACGACGGTGACGACGGTGCCGGACGACGGGAACCGGACCGGTCGCACCCAACTCCGGAACTACGCCGGCCGGGTCGCAGACGAGATCATGCGCAAACGACCGGAGACCGTGTACGCGGCCGGCGACCGTGCGGCGATCCGGGAGACACGTGCACAGGTCCACTTCGAGTTCCTCCGGGTGTCCGAGGAAGCCCCCGTCGCGACGGTGTTGCGACGACGCGGCGAACCGGCCCTGGAGGTCGTCGAACGCCCACCCTCCGAGAAGATCGGCGGCAGCCACTCCACCCTGATCGGCGACCGCACCGGCCGTCGCGCGATCCAGACGGTCGCACGACACCCACACGTGAAGAAGATCATCCCCGGGCCGATCGACGCCGGCGGGCAGGGGTCACGTCGTGGCCTCCGGGCGAAGGTGACTCGCGCCGACGAACACGGGAACGTCCGCCTCCTCTTGCGTGACGGCTCTAGCGTCCAGGAGAACCGGGTCGTCACGACCGCCGGTGACCGCGACACCGGCGAACGGGTCCGGGAGGCGATCAACGACGCGCTCCGCGAGGCAGAACTCGCCACGGCGTCGTCGTGACGACTCGTACAGAACGTTCGCCCGTGGTCACTCGGACAACCCGTCGACAGTTCGCCGTAGGCGGACGCCCGCGAGTCGATCAGTCGCCGCCGACTGGTCCCCGCGCGACCGGGCCCTCGGGGGCGCGTCGGCCTCTGGTCGTTTGAGCCGGACACCGTGACGGGAGCCAGTGAGCGCCGAGGCCGGGGTCGGAGTGGTCACACGAAGTCGGTCAGCCCGGACTGGTCTTCGTCGTCGTCGTCCGTGTCGGCGTCTGCCCCGTCGCTCTCGTCGGACTCGGCCGGCCCGTCGTCGGGTTCGGACACCAGTCCCGACTCGTCGGGCCCTGCGGCGTCCGTCGAACCCTCGGCGGCCTGCTCGAACGCCCCACTGGCGTGTTCCTCGACGAGTTCCGCGCGACGCGTCGCGGCGTCTTCGACGATCGACTGGACCTTGTTGGTCGTCTCGCCGGAGCCGGTGACGAACGAGACGTGTGCCTCCTCGAGATCGTAGGCGGCGGCCATCTGGACGGTCGGCTCTCGTGGTTTGCAGTGGTGGGTGACCGCCGAGAGGAACGGGAGGATCTCTCGACGAGCGGTCGCCATACTCGTCCCTTCGTGCCGGGCGATCTCGCGGACGACGTGGTCTGCGGTGCTGGAACTACTGTGGTAGAACGTCGGCCGGGTCCACCGCGTCCACCCGCCGCCGGTGGTGTCCCGAGCGGCGGCGACCCCCGCGGCCAACGCGTCGCCGGCGTACCGCCAGTAGCTGTACTCCTGTGTGGCGCGGACGACCCCGAGCCACCGGTCACCGTTCGCGAGACTGTCGTACGCCCGCGCGAGTGCCGCACCGCTGTACTCCTTCGGCACGTTCTCCTCGATCCACCCGAGGAGGTCGTCGGGCGTCTCGTCGACGTCGTAAGAGGTCTGTAACGCCTCTCGTGCGTCGTCGGTCTCCTTCATCACCAGATCCAAGAACGGGAACAGGTCCACCGTCCGGTCCCGGTCACTGGTGACGACGTGGTCGACAGTCAGCCGACCGCGTCCCTCCGCGACCGCCTGGAGGTCGTTGACCGCTCCCCGGAGGTCCCCGTCGTTCTGCTCGGCGATTCGTTCCAGTGCGGCCGTCTCGAACTCGATCCCCTCCTTCCGACAGAGGTCACGCAACACCGGGAGGATCGACCGTGCGGACACGTCACGGAACTCGATCTCGCGGGTCGCACCACGGAGTCCACGAGACATGTCGTAGTAGTCGTTGGCGATCAACACGACCGGCTGGCGCGCCTCCTTCACGAGTCGTGTCACCGCCCCGGCACCGCCGCGGTCGTAGTTGCCGTGGATGTTGTCCGCCTCGTCGACGATCACGAGCTGGTGGCCACCGCCCCCGAGCGTGGTGTTGCTAGCGGCCCGGCCGGCGTAGCGTTCGATCTCGTCGGCCGTTCGCTGGTCGGAGGCGTTCAGTTCGATCGTCTCCCACCCCATGTCTGCCGCGAGCGCGTGGGCCGCAGAGGTCTTGCCGATTCCTGGCGAGCCGTGTAACACCGCCGCCTCGCCGTGGTCGTCCCAGGTGCGGCCCCACTCGCGCACGTCGTCGACGGCCGAGTCGTTTCCGCGGAGCTCGGACAACGACGACGGGCGGTACGTCTCCGTCCAGTCGGTCATCGGGCGAGGGTTCGGTGACGGAGCGGTTAGGGGTTGCGGAGTGGGTGGGTGCGACATCACCGATCCCGGAGGTCGACTTGCTCCGTGAACCCCTCGTAGGACCCGTCACTCGAGACGATTGGATCTGCTCCCGACTCGACGAGGTGGAGTGCATCGAACGGTCTAAAGCCGTGTTCGTCGACGTACGTCGCGGCCGTGAGGACCGTCTCGACGTCCCCTCTGATCTCCACGAGCGAGGCCGCGTTCGCAACGACACGCTCCGTGTCACGGTCTCGGCGATACGAGACGACGAGTAGTTCGACCAACGCGAACCGTGATGTCCAGAGTTCCGCGCTGTGCTCTCGGTAGACCGCTTCGGCAGCGTCTCCGAGCCAGTCGTCGTCTTTGATCAGTGCCAACAGAAAGTCGACATCGACGTACATCACTCCCCGTCGTGGCTACCAGCCGATCTGCGAGCGTCCCGACGGAGTTCTTCGACGGAGGCATCGACATCCGCGAACTCGTCTCTGAGTGCCGCCAGTGGGTCGTCGGCGACTGGTATCAGCTTCACTCCGTCGTTCACGTCTACGACGTAGAACTGATCACCGTACTGCTCACGCAGTTCCTTCGGGAGCGTCAGCCGTCCGCGGCTGTCGAGCGTCGTGTTGCTCACAGCTGCTAGTACGTGGGTAAAAACAAAAAAGTTCCCACAAATGTCTCTCCTACCCCGCAAGTTGCTCGTCCTCTCGGTCGACTATCCACACTCTCGCACTGCTTCGAGCCGTTGGAACCCACCAGCCGAAGACAGCGCCGTCAAGTGTGCCACCTCGACTCGCACGCGAAACTTCTAAACCGGGACACCACCGACGGCGAGGTATGAGTCAGTCGTACGAACGGGGTCTCGTGGAGGACTTCGGCCGGTGGCGGGAGTTCTCGGCGGGGATGTGGGCGTGGGTGTTCCACAAGTTCACCGGGTGGGTGCTCGTCGGCTACCTGTTCACCCACATCGCGGTGTTGAGCACTGCCACCCAGAGTCCGGAGGCGTACACCAGCACGATCCAGACGTTGGAGGGGCTGTTGGCCGTCCGGCTGTTGGAGATCGGGCTCCTCGCCGTCGCGGTGTTCCACATCCTCAACGGGTTGCGGCTCCTGTTGGTGGATCTGGGCGTCGGACTGGAGGCACAGGACAAGGCGTTCTACGCCTCGATCGGGCTGACTGGCGCGATCGTCGTCGGCTCGGTGCCGACGTTCCTCGCGGGGGTGTTCTGATGAGCGAGCGGTACTCCTCGTTCGACCGGAAGGGCCAACGCTGGCTGTGGCAACGGATCACGGCGGCGTTCCTGGTCGTCGTGCTCGCGTTCCACTTCTTCCTGTTGCACTTCGTCAACCACGCCGCCGAGGTGACGTTCGCGGCCTCCAGCGCCCGGATGAGCCAGTGGACCTACTACTCGCTGATGGTGTTGTTCCTGATCACCGCGACGTTCCACGGCGTCAACGGCGTCTACAACGCACTGCTCAATCAGGGGCTCTCCGGCCGCCGCCGCCAGGCTGTCAAGTGGACGCTGGTCGTCGCCAGCGCGTTGTTGATCGTCCGCGGTGTCCAGACCGCCAACGCGTGGGCCGGCGTCTCGTTGTTCTGATCGTCCGACGATACACCCCAGTTCACTCAGTATGAGCACACAAGTTCCGAAGTCCGAGACCGAGACCGAGACCGAACAAGAGACACCCGGCGACCGACGCCGGGCCCAGCGCGACGCGGACGCTCGCACGGCCGCCGAGGAGCGCGCCCGTCGGGAGGCGACCACGAACGAGCCGGGCGAGGACACCGTCCAGCTCAAGGTGTTCCGGTACGACCCGGACGTGGAGGGGAAGATGGAGCCGCGGTTCGACGACTTCCACGTCCCCTTCGAGAAGGGGATGACCGTGTTGGACGCGCTGATCTACGCCCGCGACGAGTTCGACTCCTCGCTCACGTTCCGCCACTCCTGCCGGCAGGCGATCTGTGGCTCCGACGCCCTGTTCGTCAACGGGAAACAACGGCTCGGTTGTAAGACCCAGATGGCCGACCTGGCGGACCCGGTCCGCGTCGAGCCGTTGCCCCACGCGGAGGTGCGGAAGGACCTGGTCGTCGACATGTCCCACTTCTACGACCAGATGGAGTCCGTCGAGCCGTACTTCCAGACGGAGGACACCCCCGACGAGGAGCTCGCGGAACAACGCCAGACCCGGGAGAACCGCGAGAAGATCAAGATGTCTACCCGGTGTATCTGGTGTGGCGCGTGTATGTCCTCGTGTAACGTCGCGGCCGGCAACAACGAGTACCTCGGCCCGGCGGCGATCAACAAGGCCTACCGGTTCACGATGGACGAACGGGAGGGCGAAGAGATGAAAGAACACCGGCTCCGGATCGTCGAACAGGAGAACGGCGTCTGGCGGTGTCAGACCCAGTTCTCCTGTACGGAGGTGTGTCCCAAGGATATCCCCCTGACGGAGCACATCCAGGAGCTGAAGCGGGAGGCGGTGAAGAACAACCTGAAGTTCTGGTAACCGATCTTTTTGCGGTTCGGGTGCGCGCCGGTGGCGCGCACCGCTCACCGCAAAAAGATCGATGCTGCCAGATCCCCCTGGGATCTGGCTGCTAACCGGATCGCTCCGCGATCCGGTGATGAAAAAGGGCGCTCGCTCGGGCCTGCGGCCCTCGCTCGCGTCTGCCCTCCGGTGCCGACCGCACAGCACCGCGTCCACACCGCAGCCTCTCGCGAGGCTCTCCTTCCAGTCGAGCCCCGCAGACCTCCCCAGCCTCCTCGCTTCCGCCACTCGCTGCGCTCGTGGCGTTCGCTCGTCCCTCGCGCGCACGCTGCCACGAGGGCAGCGTGGCGCGCCACCGCACCGCAGGGTGTCTCTCGTTCACTCGTTACGGTGGTTCCGACGACAGTCTCTCGAGTGTAGTTCTCCCCCGAGCACCGTCTATCGACGCTCTCGTTCGATCAGAGGCAGTCTGACACTCCATCGCCCGCGACCGCAAGAGGGTCGTAGCTGCGTACGTATTCATAATTCGTGACCGAGTACGATCTCACGGCGCTGACGACGGGCCTGTCGCGTCGCGACTGGGACGACACACACGACGGGACGGTGCGGTTCGCGCTCGTCGGGCTGGGGTGGTGGACCAGCGAACACGTGCGGCCGATGCTCGCGGACCTCGACGCCGCGGCCGCGACGGTCGCCGTCAGCGGGACGCCGGAGAAGCGCGAGCAGGCGAGCGAGGAGTGGGAACAGATCGAGCGGGCGGTCTCCTACGACGCGTTCCACGACGGGGTGGCGACGGACCACTACGACGCGGTGTACGTCTGCACGCCCAACGCCACGCACCTCGAACACGTCGAGGCGGCCGCCGCACACGGCAAGCCGGTGTTGTGCGAGAAGCCGATGGAGGCGACGACCGAGCGTGCCCGGGCGATGGTCGAGACCTGCGAGGCGGCGAACGTCCCGTTGGTCGTCGGCTACCGGATGCAGACGGACCCGGCCGTCCGGACGCTGCGTGACGCCGTCGCCGACGGCTTCCTCGGGGAGCCGGTCCACGTTCAAGGCCACATGTCCCAACCCATCGCGGAGCTGTTCCCGAACGGCAACTGGCGACTCGACGAGGAGTTGGCCGGTGGTGGGGCCGCGGTGACGGACCTGGGGATCTACCCGCTCAACACGGCCCGGTTCCTGCTCGACGTCGACCCCGTCTCCGTCCGTGCGACCGCCGAGAGCGACGGCGAGACGTTCGCGGACGTGCCGGACGAACACGCGACGTTCCAGGTGACGTTCGACGACGGCACCGTCGCACAGTGTGCGACCTCACAGAACGCCGAGTTCGCCGCCGGCCTGGAGATCGTCGGCACCGACGGTGCGATCCGGTTCGACCCCGGCTTCTTCGACAACGAGACCCAACGGCTCACCCTCGTTCGCGACGGCGAGCGCCACACCGTCACCTACGACCCCGTCGACCAGATGCGCGAGGAGTTCGCCTACCTCGCACACCACCTGTTGGGTGACGAGCCGGTCGACCCGACCGGTCGCCACGCGCTCCCGGACGTGGCAGCCGTCGAGGCCATCTACGAGGCTGCCGAGACGGACGAACGCGTCCCCGTCGAGTGGTGAGAGCGACCCCGAGCTGTCACTCGTACCGCAACGCCTCGATGGGGTCGACCTTCGAGGCGCGCCAGGCGGGGTAGAGTCCGGCGACGACCCCGGTCGTCACACCCATCGCCACGGAGAAGACGATCCAGTCGATGGGGAGGGTGAACGCCACCTCGGCGTACTCGGCGGCACCGAACCCGACGAGCAGACCGAGCGGGACACCCACGACCGCCCCCAACCCACCCAGCAGGACGGCCTCGGTGAGGAACAACTGCATCGTGTCGCGGTTGGTCGCCCCGACCGCCTTCATAATCCCGATCTCCTTGGTGCGCTCGGTGACCGACACCAGAGTGATGTTGGCGATCCCGATGGCACCGACGACGAGCGCGATCACCGCGATCCCGGTGACGAACCGGGTGATCCGGTCGATCACGTCTTGGATCTCCTCGACCACGTCGCCGCTCGTCTGGACGACCACCTCGAACCCCGCGGGTAACAACTGTGCCGCGTCCGACTGTGGCGTGTACGCCTCGATCTCCGCACGGGCGCTCTGGACCGCCGTCGGGTCTGCGATGACCGTCACCTGTGGGTAGGCCCTCTGGTCGACGCCCAGCGCTGGGCTCTCGGTGGTCGTCCGGTAGTACGGCTCCGTCGGCAGGTAGTACCGCGACTGCACCCCACCGAACGAGGAGAGGAACCCGCCCCGAGTGTCCGAGACGACACCGACGACGGTGAGCGACTCCCGGTCACCCGACGCCAACTGGAGTGTCACCTCGTCGCCGACGGAGAGGTTACCGGGGAACGTCGCCGCCGCCCGTTCGTTGAGCACCAACTCGGCGGCCCCCTGCTGGAACCCACGCCCGGCCACGAGCGAGTCGTTGTCGAACGTCGCCGGCGTCGTCGCCGTCGCCTGTTGTTGTGCGACAGTCTGGCCGCCGTGCTCCACCGAGGAGAGTTGGACGATCCCCCGCGGTAACACCGTCTGGACCCCCTCAATTTCCCGGAGTTGCCCGACGTCCCGTTCGGTGAACACCGGCTGTGCCAGTCCCGGTCCGCCGGCGGGACCGCCGTCGTCGGCCGACGCCGGCAGGAGGTAGACGTTGTTGGCGTCGGTCCCACCGATGTCGTCGACGACGGACGCCTCGACGCTCGCACCGAAGCTCGCGAAGACGACGACGGAGGCGATCCCGATGACGATCCCGATCACGGTCAGTGTCGACCGGAGCCGGTGGGCGCGGATCGAGCGCCCGGCGATGCGGAGTGTCTCGCGCGGGTCCATCAGGCCACCTCCTCGCCGACCGACTCGATCTCCTCGATCAGTCCGTCCCGGAGGTGGACGATCCGTTCGGCGTGTTCCGCGATCCGGCGGGAGTGGCTCACCAACAGGATCGAGTTGCCCGCGTCGTTGATCTCCGCCAGCAGGTCCATGATCCCCGCGCCCGTGTCGGTGTCGACGTTGCCGGTCGGCTCGTCGGCCAACAGAATCGACGGGTCCGGCCCGAGCGCCCGGGCGATCGCTACCCGTTGGCGTTGCCCGCCGGACAGTTGTGCGGGCTCGTGGTCGTAGCGGTCGCCGAGCCCGACCCGGTCCAACACCTCGCGGGCGCGGTCCAGTCGCTCCCCGCGGTCCCACTCGTCGAACACGAGCGGTAAGGCGACGTTCTCGACGGCGGTGAGCCGCGGCATCAGGTTGAACGTCTGGAAGACGAACCCGATCTCGGTCCCACGGACACCCGCCCGTTCTCGTTCGGAGGCGGCACCCAGATTCTGCCCGCCGACCCGGACACTCCCGTCGTCGGGGGTGTCGAGCCCCCCGATCAGGTTGAGCAGGGTGCTCTTGCCGGAGCCGCTCGGCCCCATCACCGCGGTGTAGGAGCCGTCCGGGAACGACAGTGAGACGTCGTCCAACGCCGTCACCGTCCCACCGAGCTCGTACGTCTTCCGCACGTCCGAGAGAGCTACGACCGCCTCTGCCGTCGTCGACTCGGTCGCTGTCACTGCGAGTAGTACGGCACCGAAGCGGATAGCTGTGGCGACGCCGCGTGGAGACCGACACGAACTTGCGACTCCTCCGAGCCACCCGGAGTGTGACGGAGACAGCCGACTTCGAGTCCCCCCGAGAGTCGATTCTCCGGGTGTCGAAATCGAGTAGCTTCAAACCCCTCCGACACGGACGCACTGTCATGGACGTTCGTATCATCGGTGCGCCCAGCGACTACGGCCAGGGACGACGCGGTGTCGACATGGGCCCGTCGGCGATCAGGTACGCCGGACTGTCGACGGAGCTGGAGAGCGCCGGCGCGAGCTGTCGAGACGCGGGCGACCTCTCGGTCCCCCGGGCAGAGGAACGCGACCCGGACTACCGCACCCCCAGCGAGGGGGACGCGAAGTTCCTCCGCGAGACGGAAGACGTGGTGACGCGCCTCGGCGACGGGGTGGCCGACACGCTGGCCGACGGCGAGACGCCGCTCGTGCTCGGCGGGGACCACTCCGTCGCCATCGGGTCGCTGCGTGGGTCGGCCCGCGACGCCGAGATCGGCGCAGTGTGGTTCGACGCGCACGGCGACTTCAACACACCCACCACCTCTCCCTCGGGGAACGTCCACGGGATGCCGTTGGCAGCCGCCCTCGGGATCGGGGAGTTCGCGGGCGTCGAGTGGGCCAACGCGCCGACGCTGCGCGAGGAGAACGTCGTGGTCGTCGGCCTCCGGTCGGTCGACGACGCCGAACGGCGGATGTTGTCCGACTCCGACGTGACCGTCCACACGATGTCCGACATCGACGAACGGGGGGTGCGGGCGGTCGTCGACGACGCTATCCAGGTCGCGAGCCACGGCGTCGACGGTGTCCACGCCAGCCTCGACATGGACTGGCTCGACCCGAACGAGGCACCGGGCGTGGGGACGCCCGTCCGGGGTGGGGTGACGTACCGCGAGGCACACCTCGCGATGGAGTTGCTGGCCGAGGCCGAGGTGTGCCGGTCGATGGAGATCGTCGAGGTGAACCCGACACTCGACGAGTCCAACGAGACCGCAGAACTCGCGACGGAGTTGGCCGCGAGCGCGTTCGGGAAGACGGTGTTGTGACGCCCCGTCGTCGAAGTGACATCGTTGTGACGCCCCGTCGTCGAGGTGAGGGCGGTCAGCCGTCGTAGTCGTAGAACCCCTCGCCGGTCTTCTTGCCGAGCTTGCCGGCCTCGACTTTCCGTTCGAGGAGGTAGGCGGGTTTGTAGCGGTCACCCAGCTTCTCGTGGAGGGTCCGGGAGGCGTCCAGACAGATGTCCAGGCCGATGTGGTCGGCCAACTCCAACGGCCCCATCGGGACGTTCGTCCCGAGTCGCATCCCCTTGTCGAGGTCGTCCCTGCCGGCGACACCCTCGTCGTACGCGCGGATTCCCTCGTTGATCCACGGCATCAACACGCGGTTGGTGACGAAGCCGGGTTTGTCGTCGGACTCCCAGGTCTCCTTGCCGAACTCCTCGGCGAGGGCGTGAGCGAATGCCGTTGTCTCGTCGGCGGTGTGTTCGCCGACGACCACCTCGACACCGTCCATGATCGGGACAGGGTTCATGAAGTGGAGGCCGACGACCTGCGCGGGCCGGTCGGTCGCGTCGGCGATCGTGGTGATCGACAACGTGGAGGTGTTGGTCGCCAACACCACGTCGTCGTCGGCGATGTCGTCGAGGTCGGCGAAGATGTCTCGCTTGATGTCGACGTCCTCGACGGCCGCCTCGATCACTAGATCCGCGTCCGCGAGCGCGTCGAGCCCAGTCGTGCCGGTGATGCGTTCTTCGATCGTCGCCGGCTCCGCCGGGAGAGCGTCCTTCTCCGCGAGCCGAGCGAGCGAGTCGGCGACGCTGTCGAGACCGTCCTCGACGAACGCCGGCTCCACGTCGCGCATCACCACGTCGTACCCCGCGGTGGCGGCGACCTGCGTGATCCCGTTGCCCATCGTCCCGGCACCGACGACGCCGACCGTCTCCACGTCAGACAGTGTGCGCATACGAGACGGTGACGACGGCACCGTGGTAAGCGTAGCGGAGCGACACGGACAAGCTCGCGGCCCGAGTGTGCCGTCGCCGCCGAGCGGCGACGAGTCGGTTCACGGAAACGTTGAAGGGAGGTGGTGGACAACTCGCAGGCAGTGACCACCCAACGCGACGCCGAGGGTGCGGAGTCGTCGTCGGAGCCGACGGCGTTGAAGTTCGTCGGCCCGGCGACGGCGGCGGTGTTAGAGACGGCGTCGTTCGGCACTGCGGGGATTCGAGACAGAGAGGTCTCCTTCGGGATGTTGTTGGACGCCGGAGTCAACCCCGGGGTGGCCGCGCGCATCAGACGCGAACACTCGTTGCCGTGGTCGTTCGACACGGAGGCCGACCGAAGTGACCTGAATCGGCGGTCGGACCAGGTTCGGGGCCTCAACGACGGGGAACGCGACTGGGTCGCCGCCTCCACCGGCGACTGGGCCGACGAGACGCCCGAGGAAACGGACGCGGCGAGTGCGACGGGCGACCGGCGCGGCGAACACGGGGAGCCCAGCGACGCCGACCCACGACCGGACGGCGAGTGGCCGGAGACGGCGACGCCGGACGATCACGACGACGACGCTGACGAGACGGCGACGTGGCCCGAGACGGCGACACCAGACGACCACGACACGTCGACCACAGAGGGTCGCGAGTCGTCCGCCGCCGCCGGTCCGTGGCCCGAGACTGCCCGCCCCGACGGGTTCGGTGGCACGGTCGGCGAGCCGACGGGGGG
>P_A23_Liq_2_FmtDRAFT_1000175_pt1 | contig 14478 bp, 20 predicted proteins | sample PonA232FremontCA_FD_10599 | JGI IMG/M metagenome (IMG submission 10599) | reverse complement strand
TTCGAAGAGCTGACTATCCGGGATATCCGCCAATACGCTCGCCATCTCGCGACACAGGACTGGGCCGAAAGTACGATTCAGAACTACTACGCCCACATTTCGGCGTTCTGCGGTTGGGCGGTACGCGAGGGATACCTAGAGGAGAACCCGGCGTTGAAATCACGGGCAAAAGAGCCACTTCCAGAAGGCGACGGACGGAAGACCGAACGCCAACAGGCGTGGTCACCCGAGCAGCGAACGGCACTCTTAGAGTACGTCGACGAACAAGCACACGAGGCCATCGACGAAGTGGGTGAGAACCACTACAAGGCGATCAAGACGTGTCGCGACCGGGCGCTTGTCTATCTCCTGTGCTTCTCGGGTGTTCGCGGTGCGGAAGTCCTGGCCGATGTCGCTGACACCCGGCGAGGTCGTGATGGGCTTCGTTGGTCGGACGTCTCCCTCGAGGACAACACGATCACCGTCCTCGGGAAGAAGGGTGAATGGAGCGATAGGGCTGTCCCACCGTCTGCGGTCCCGTCACTCGAACGCCTCCGATCAGTACTGAACCCACCGAGTGACGATTGGCCCGTGTTCACGACGCTGTCGTATCCAACGCTCGTCGAGGCGTTCAAAGACGAACTCGTTGAGCGGGACTATACGCGCAAAGAGGCTGAGAGTCTGCATCGCGAGCGGGTGAACGACGGGGACGTCTCGATGATCGAACTCTGTGTCGAATACGATGTCGACCCTCCGGCGTTGACGACCCACAGCGCACGGCGAATTTTACAGCGACTCACAGAGGACGCAGACATCGACTTGGATGACGACAAACACGGCTATCTTGCGCCGCATGGCGCTCGTCGGGGAGCTGGCGAAGTGATGGTTCGGGAGTTCGGGTACACAGAGGCGGCACGACACTTGGATAACTCCGAGGAGGTTGTTCGCGAGCACTACTCACATATCGAGGCGAGTGAACGCGCTCAGATGGCTGAGACGGCATTTCAGAACCAGCGACCTGGCCAGAAAGATGTGCCTGACCAGGACTCCGACGGGTAGCACTCAGCTATCCACTGTGCCCCAGTCGGTAGCGGTTTTAATGTCCGTCATAGTGGTGCTAACATTTTGAATGTTCAAAATGTAGTTACCGTAAATAATAGAAATAGTGTAACAAATAGTACTAACAGCAGTAGCCTTTTTAACGGTAATATCAATAATAACGGTACTACTGACTATAATAGTAACAATGGTAATACCGCATATACTATTAAAATCGGTATTACCGTTATTACCGTCGCATCAGGGAGCCCTACATAGGTTAAGATGCCGAATTGGAGGAATAGAAGCAGATCAATAATACCATTATTAACGGTAGTATCGTTCTGAACAGTAATTGTCTGACGAACAATTATAACGGTATGAATTCAATTTGAGGGTAGTTATGACCGACACCTACCCAGAAGTACTCGCCATCTCGTTTCAGAAAGGTGGCACTGGCAAAACATTCACCTCGTTGAACATTGCGGGCGGTCTTGCAGCTCGCGGCTTCAACGTGCTTGCCATCGACCTTGACCCACAGGGCACTCTCACCGCAAACCTTGGGAAGCGAAACCTCTACAAAGACCTGGACGCGCTCTCACTGGATGAAATCCTTTTAGATCCGAAAAGTTGGGATAATGTGAACGACCTCATCCACACCGATCACCAAGAGTTCGATCTTATCCCCAGCAACCAGACTTATAATGGAAATAAAACACCTCTAGACTCGGCTGATGCCGGCGAGAACCGATTGGGGCGACTCTTAGAACGCCTTGAAGACGACTATCACTACGTTGTCTGTGATTGCCCACCGGATTTCTCACCATACGCGAAAAACGCGGTCACGGCCGGCGAGAAGATCGTCGTGCCGATGGAGCCGGAGACGGAGATGCCGCATTCAACAGATCTGTTGTTCGACCAATATGAGGTCCTTGGAATGATGCACGATCTCGAGATTCAGTATCTCGCATTCCTGATGACGGTTAACTCGACGAAGATGACCAACGAAAACAAGCGGATGGTCGAGTGGTTCAACGACACTTTCGACGAAAAGGGCGTTATTACTGACCATCGAGCGGCGTTCGCGAGGGCCAAAAAGAGCCAGCAGTCAATCTACGCTCACCCAGAATCGCTCCGGAACGACGAAGTCGAACGATACGACGAACTCCTTCAGTTGATTCTTAAGCAGACATCACCACCGACGCTCGGATTGGATGTTGAAGCGGCAAAGGCGATGACCGTCGAAGATATTCGCGCTGCGGCGGCCGACCAGGAGGTGGAAGTATGAGTGACGATCCCTCTGAAGACGACTTTGAGGCACAGATGAGTGATGTTTCAGAGCGGGCACAGAAGCTCGGAGTCTCCGGTTCGGACTCAAGCTCGGGTTCGGGCGCTGAATCGTTGTCCGAAAATACCACCGGTGACACTGAGGAGGTAGCCGAAGTGGATTCTGATGATCCATCGGCTGCTCAGCAGGCAGTTGAACAAGAGTCACGCACGGCTGGAGGACCTGATACCCACGAGTACCCGAACCCTGATAGGGAGCTGGGAGCGCTTGCTGATGTCTATGCAAATAATAACGTATTCCTCTCACCCGAGGTCGTCGACGCCGTTGAGGGTCTCTGGGATGACATCGAGTATGAATGGAAGAAGTCTCACGACACGGAACTCAATAAAAACTGGGACTTCTATATGGCCTGCTTCCGGGTCATCTTAGACAATCCTGATCTCATTCGCGACGAACTTGGTATGGACACTGAGGAGTGATCACAGCGTTCTCTTCTGGCCAATAATATCACTTGTTTATGTATTCGGTATATAGGTGTGAACACTCATATTGGTAACAGTGGTAGTAACGTTAGTATGATTAATACCGTAGATACCAGAAGTAACTAGGTGGCAAGTGAGTTAGAGACTTCGCGAATCGCTATCAAGATCTCGGGTTGTAGAGGTGGCGGTAGGCGTTCTCAGTGAGTTCCACGATCATCAACTGAGTCTCGTCGATCTTCCCCTCGAACAGCCTATTGGCTGTCGATTTGGCCAAAGGATATACCATGTGAGTCAGTATATTCAACTCCGACAGGACTACGACACCCGGTCAGGAACGTCTGCGCGGATGAGTGACAGGTTCGCTCCCGTTAGAATGGGAGTGGTCTTTGTCACTCAGGCACTTCTTGGAGGGTGTTCCCCTGTGGCCGATGCTTTTGGAGGAGCACAGGCCACTACGCAGCAGACGTCTCCGGTAAGTGTCGTAGTTTTGAACCGGTTGGCATGATTTAAGCGAGATCTGGTAAGAGTATCCCACTCTCGTCGAGGTCGTATCCTTCTGCAATGCTAACCTCCAGGAGAACCCCGACGAGGAACTCGAGGTCATGAATCTCCTGTTCGAGCTGGGCGCATTCGAGTTCGCGAGCGAGGAGAGCATCGAGAAGATGCTGTTTGAGGATAGTGGCCTCTACTGACCGAATCGCGTGAATCTCTTCGTCGGTTACTGATTGAGTGGTATTGGGAAGCTTCCCATCGGGTCTGGGGACGAGGTCGGCTTGAATGTCAGTGCGGACGCGTCGGTAGTGTTTGCAGCCACCTTCCGGTGGCTCATCGAGGCACGTACAGGTTCTTTGGAGTACGTCGACCTCGTAGATGCCCCCGGACGCCGATCGGACCTCGTAGATGCCACCCTGTCGGAGCAACGAGACGTCCATCTCCTGAGTCTGTGCCCGGCCCTCACGTCGGATTGCGGCGTTCTCAATAGACGGTGTCGATTCTTCTACTGGGTTGGAATCGGATGCTGCTGTTGCCATCGGGATATCGGTCTCCATAGGACGACGACACGTCGAGATGCTGTACACGACTGGCAGGTTCCTCTGGTGTCGTCCCTCTACACTCTCGGGGAGACATAAAATCGGCCAAGTAAAACTGTGCGTTTGATTGGCGGAGGGTATATCCTACGTTACAACCTCATTGTGGCATTGTGACTATTGCGTATGACTACTGGCATCTGCGACGAACGAGCGGTTTTACGTTTTACAAACGGGAATTAGAGCTCATCCCACATAGGTGGATCAAATGATGAGGCGATCTCCTTGTCTGGCTCACTCCCGAGGTCATGGATATACGCAAGCAACTCTTCCGGTGGCGACATCGCTGAGACCGTCTCGGCTTCATCAACGGGCACGATGTCTCCTTCATGTTCGCCTTCCATCTCCTGTTCTTGACTCTGTTCTCCGGGCAGGATCTCGCCGTTCTCCTCGTAGGTGCCGTCGATTCGGTCAGTGAGATAGCGGATGATACCCGCTCTGTCACGGTTCGCCCGCTCGTGCTCGAGGTATCGTTCAACGGTCGCGGCCTCTTCCATCATCCTAATTGCGGGCGTGATGACCCGCGTATTTCGAGTGTCGAGCAGTTTCTCGGGCGGGAGCTGTTCGAGGAGCGATTCATCGTGACTCATACTTGACCAGGGAGTGCAGGTGGCTCGGAGTGGTTCCACGCATCGAGATGGGAACAGATGTCTGCAACGACGTATTCGATCGCTTCCGTCGTCGACGAATCGACGGGAGGTGTCTCGACGATTACAGCGAGTTCCAGGGCGTCCTCGAATCGGATGAGTGGGTGGGCGTCGTAGAGTGTTTTAACAACGGCCTTCGCAAGTGCATCCCTATCAAGCGTTTGGGGGTCTTCAATAGCGTCTCGGGCGACAGCAGAGAGGTGTTGCACACGGCGGGTGGCGGCGATACTGGCGTCGATGTCGCTGCTAGTGGAGATGCGCTGTGCGGTCGTGATAGTGTTCATCGGAATGAGTCCCTCCACCGAAGCGGGGGACAACAAACGAGGAGTGGTGAGCCGACCCTACGTTACATTATTAGTACGAAAGTAGCGTAGGATGATACATGCCCGAACCTGACCCCGACGCTGGCGCTCCCACCAGCCCTGAAGAAAGGGGCGCAGAGATGCCTACACCCCCGGAAGGGCTGGCAAAGCGCGTATGGGAGCCCCTGCAGGCACAGACTGTGTACGATCTAGAGCGAGTCATCGACTACTGCGAAGAACTTATCCAGCACAAGGAACGGCCGGTGTCTCCGAGTGAGGCGGCCGGAGAGGGTGAAGTCGCAGACAAGAAACCACCGCAGAACCTCTCTCGTGAGGAGCAGCGTGCAGCGAAAGAAGAGCTCGAAGAGATGAGTACGGACGAGATGAAGGAACTCTCAGAGGATGAACTGACCCGATATGGACACGTCCAGATACGGAAGCTCCCGTGTGGGCCAGGATGCGATGGTTGCCCCCATGGACCGTATCGCTACATCGTCTATCGAGATAGCCGAGGGAAGGTGACCTCGAAGTATGCGGGGAAGGCTGATGGGGGGTAGCACGATCACCGTACGGAACCCACGGGAGAGGAGAATCCTATAGAGTCACCCGTGGTTTGCAGTCTCGACGACACACCCGGAATCACGACACGCGGCGAGCCACCCATTCTGGTAGCCGATCCCCGCAAGGTCGTCGAATGGAAACCGGATCGTCACGTGCTCAGGAGTGACGTCGGGAAGTTGCACACGGGGCGCGTTGCCGTCCTGGTCGGCGGCCTCAAGATGGCCACTCCCGGCGAGTGCGTAAAGTTCCCAGACGATGTCCCGACCGTCCTTGGTCGTCTCGGGCCACTCCACATTAGAGAGCGCCGTGCGGACGTCCTCGACCCACTGAGCGGTGTCCACATCGTCGTCGGTGATGGCGACGTCGTAATCGTCGATGACGCGGTCGGGATCAAGCAGTCCGAATTTCGCAGAAAGGATCCACCAGCGAGCACAGAGTGTCTCAGCGAAATCGCGCTTGAGGCCAAAGTATGTCGAGCGGTATTTTTCGTGAGCAGGGAGCAAGCCGTCGTGTTTCGCATCGTCACACACGNCGAGGGCAGTTCGGCGAACGAGGAGACCACTTCGATCACTATCCTCTCGGCCTCCACCGTCAGTCTGAACGGTCTCGATTGTGGTCTGTCTCGTTGGCATCTGTCGTCTCGGAGCGGCGTGAGTCACCTCCGCCGTGAACCTGTGTGCATCAGTCGGTGAGATTTTGATAGCCGTTAGGGATGAATCGGCCTCCGCGAGCCACTCAACGTCATAGATAATCGGGCAACTGTGATAGGAACCATGATTCGTTTGACAGGGGAGAGGGGGCTAGTAGTGGACGTCGACGGGCGTCAGGTAAAACGAGGTCTCGTCGTTACCTGTATCATCGGTCACAATCTTGTCGAGAAGTTGTTCGTATTCGGCTTGGCTCCGAATCGCGGTTCCGTATTCGTTGTAGAGGTAGTAGACCGGGCCGGCGTATTCACCGACAGAGTACATCGCATACCGGACATCGGTTGAGTAGGAGTCGATGAACTCCTCTTCGCTTCGGGTGGGCCCGAGAGGGTTCCACGGTTCGACGTCGGCTTCAATACGGGGGCTTTCGAGGAGTTCCTTGTCGGTGTACTCTTCGAATCCCTTGCGGATGACGGCCATTCTTCGAGCGAGTTCGCGAGTGGTTGATACCCAGGCGCCCTCGAGAAGATCGTTCCCGATCTCGGAGTCGGCACGAGCGGAGCCCTCTTTACGGAAGATGTCAGGGAGTGACTCGCTCCAGCGACCACCATCGGTCATGAGTGTGCCGTAGTCGAACGTCGGGTAGAGCGGCGCGTCAACACCCTCAAAGAGGCCGTGGGCGATGCCGGTCGCGTCTTCGGCGTCGTAGGCTTCGCAGACGACTCTGATGAGCATATGCATGATGAATTTGGTCAGGGGTAGAGGGCGAACGCAGTATCGTCGGCGTCGATGCCAAATATTGTGCCAGGAGCGTTCCCTTTGGGATCAGCTGACGGGTAGAGGATCGTCCCGGACTCGAGTTCGAGAACGACTGTCGATTGCCAATCGTGGGCTTGCCAGCCTTCGCGTTCAACTTCTTCGTTGGTCATTTCACGGACGTCGACGATGCGCTGTCCGGCGATATTATCGTCTGTGGTGGATTCCATTTTGAGTGGGCCTCCACCGCGCGGGGGCCAGACAAATCCAGTCCTACGCTACATTCGGATACCAACAATTCGTACTGTTACGTAGGACTAAGTCAGCCATCACGTCCGTTTATTCGCGATCTTGTCCCTGAGCCCTTCATGATATTCGACGTAGTCGCGCTCTGTCTGAGTTCGATATGCAAGTGTGCGCCCGTCTTCGTAGGTGACGACAATGGCCTGCTCGATGGGGTAGGGCCCGTCTTCATCCGCGTAGTCGACAAGTTCTGCCCACTCATCGGGTGACCCAAGCGGATCGGGATCGCTGAGGTCCCCTCCGTTGGCAGCCCAGATCGGGTCGTCCGGTTCTTTGACGGCGGGCTTGAGGCGTTCGATTGGCGTCTTCCCCTCGGCGGGCCACACTCCACGTTCCTCCCAGAATGCTCGCATCTCACGGAGGCTTCTTCGGACAGTCTCACGGATGCTGAGGAAGTCAGCGTCTTGCCACCCGTCGCGTGACCAGGATTCCCCCTTGTAGGCGATACCCTGCGGGCCGTTCCAATCGAGACCGATGATGTCCGCAGGCGGGTCCGCTGTGAGATTCGGTTGGGTGAGCTCCTGGATGACGCGCCATTGCTTCGTCGGGCTAGCTCCGAGGAGATGCACACGGTGACCGCGCCAGTTGGCGATATCCGAGAAGTGCCACGCTTTAATATTTGAACGCCCCATCGCGTATCCGAGAACGAGCGATTCCCCGGGGATATCAGCGTTGGCGACGATGTCGATGGCCTCGCGACACTTCGGGACGATTATGATGGTCGCGTCTGGGTAGTCGGATTTGAGTTCGCGGGCGGTGTCGACAAACGTGTGTGCTTCCTCAGGAGTGCGGGCATCGCCAACGACACCGATTTCGGGCTCAACCTCACGGAAGCGGGTGAGATACCGATCGAGGTCGGGCCGATTGAAATCGTTGTCGAGCATGAGGATCGGGACGTCGACGTTGCGGAGATGGCTATCCTGAATCCGACAGTCCTCGCGAGCGCCGGTAACGAATCCGAGGGCGTATGCCTCAGTCGCAAACGGAGCTCGGTGAAGGAACCCGATGTACTCGGCACGACGAGCGACTTCGATAGGAAGCGCGTCCNCTTCGCGTTCTCGTTCGGTGTTGCTGTCGGCCTCNATCTCGGTTCGGTGGTCGGAATGCTCGCCTCCCGAGGCTCGGTGTCTGTCCTCAAGTGTGTCGAGAGTCGCCGGCGAGAGGTACGTGGAGAGGTCGAGTTGGCCATGGCCGATGCTCTCGGCTGAACTGGTATTGGAACTCGCCATAGGCAGTGGACGTCTGGATGGTCAGCTGGCGGCGCACGGCTCCGCCGCCGACAAAAACTGGCGGCGAAACCCCGCCTACGCGGAGGACACAGAAGGGGAGCTTGACGACGAGGATGCTCGTTCGGATGGCTCTACGGATGGGTCACGAAGATGGTCGTGGTCGATCTCGAGGCCAGCGATTCCCTCGACTGCGGCGGTCGCGACGTTCCCGGTGAGGCAGTTCTCGACAGTCGCGTAGCCGTGGAGCCGAGCCCACTCACAGGCGTCGGCGATGAGTCCCCGAAGCACGTTCACCGGGTAAGCGAGGGCGTCGGTCTGGACGCTCGCAGTGGACAGCGTGACGGCTTCGGTGTTGTCCCGGGGGTTCTGCTCCCCGGAGTGGTCGCGAAGGCAGAGTACGGCAACCAGGGAGTCTCCTGGCGTCCGGTAGGCGAAGCACGCGACGAGCGGTGCGGTGTCGTCAGATTCGCCACAGTCGTACTCATCAAAAAACGCCCGGGCGTCGGTGGTGAGGGTGGTTTCTCGACGAGCCAGACGCTCCTCCCGGGTCTGGACGAGTTCCCCCTGGGCAAGCGTGCGGGCAGAGGCACACGCAGGTTCAATTGGTGTGCCCTGGTCAATTAGACGAGTCTGGTCGGGACTGACGCGACCGGCGGACCGTCGGGCCTCGATTGAATGACTGGCAAGGACGTATCTGTAGCGCCATTTCCGGTACGTTCCACCCCCGGCGCGGCCCTCACGGGAGTGCCATTTACTCCGATCGGCTATCGTCGTCCCGAGAAGCTCGAACCCAGCGGCCCGATACATGGTTCCCTCGTTGTCGTTCTGGACACCAGCGTACGTGAGTAGATGGTCGTACCCTTCGAGGCGACTCCACGCACAACAGCGTGAGAGGAGCCACGATCCGGTATTCGCGGGCCGGTCGGGGTGGGCAGCGAAGCGATACAGTTCGACCGTCCGACCGTCGGCGTTGTGTCGCCCCCGTGGGCGTCCGAGGACCGCCATCGCAACCTCTCGCTCTTGGTAGGTAGCAGTGAGCGCGATTCGAAAGGGCGTGGTCACGGGGTCGTGCTGATACCTGACAGCTGGATGTTTGAGGAAGCCGTTGACGCACTCGCGAGCGCCAGACCCACGTTCGGAACGGAGTGAGAGATGGCTCGTCGAGGGCGCACCACCAGGAGAGACGAGGCGCGGGTCACAATCCGGGTATGTCCGGTAGGCATCATAAGCAGCGAGGGAGCCGAATCCGGTCTTGAGGATGAGGACCTCCCCCGACTCTATCATCACATCGAGATCGTCTCGGTCGGGGGCAGGCAGTCGACCGTCGATGAAGGAGGCCCCCCGGTTGGCGTACCACTCGAAAGGATCGGAATTATCGCCGGTATAGCGGCCGATCGCGTTGCGATAGGGAAACGCAACGATGTCGCCCTCGAGTAAGGGGCGTATCACTCTGGACTGGGGGTGCTCACAGGTACTCATGAGCTGGGGAAGTGTTGAGAGTCAGGCGCTTGCCCATCCGAAGAAGAGGTACACATCGTCTTCGACGTGGATACACCCAGCAGGTCCCCACTTGCTGTCGATTCGAGGATCTTGCTCGTCGATGAGTTGGTTAGCATACTCCTGGGGCTCGACGTCGCCAACTTCGTCATCTGGGATTTGCGTGAACGAGGTCTTCTCGGCGATTGTTCCCGTGTACCCACCGTGTCCGTGATGGTACTGAGCGTCCTCGACGGCGCTGCGGAACGCGCTCTCGGCGTCCGTCCCCCTCGCTCGCGTGTAGAAGGTATGAGCGCCCATCAACGACCTCCCTCTTGCTCCTCGCCGAGATAGACGCCAGCGGCGTCGTCGGGCGGCCAGTTGTCGCGACGGGCTTCACTGACGGCCCAGACCGCGAACTCGATGTCTGAGACGCGTTCGCTCCCGGTGATGTGGTGTTCGTGACTTCGACCGATGGTTTCCAGGTCGCGACCGAGGTGGAACCAGGCGTATTCGGTGACGACGGCCTCAGGGTCACGGAGGACCCCACTGGGAACGGCGAACGCTTCCTGATCCCAGAACATCCACATCTCGTCGGCAGAACGGACCTCTGTCTCCCCGTTCGAGTCGTAGGTTAGTGTGATTTCGTCGGCCTCTTTGTTGACCCGGGTGACGCGAACGATGTGGCCGCCGTTCCTGGTGACGAAGACCATCCCGGCGTGAACCTGCTCGTAGAGTGGCCCATCGTCGTCGAAGACATGGCTCTCGCGGCCCATCATCGGTCGAACTCCACGTTGTAGCTCTCACACTCGTCACACCAGCAGGCGGTGGTCTCGAATTGCTGGTATTCAGAGCCATCGTACTCACCATTCGCGTTGTAGAGCCGGGTTTCTGTCNCCTCAATCTGGTGGACGAACGCGACTTGATTCNCACAGGAAAGACACGCCGGCATCAACGACCCTCCGTCTCGGCGTCATCGCCGGCGTCAGCAGACACGAGTTCGTCGTAGGTTCGGGATTCCTGACACTCGACGCAGAAGACTCCGTTCTCACCGATATCGGAGTCTGTGATGGGCCCATTCTTCGTTGCTTCGACGTCGATATGTCCGTTCACGAAGCGATGCACCTCTCCGAACTGAACCTGATGGATGATCCACGAGAACCGCCCGTTGCCACAGTCAGGACAAGCAAGCAACTCCGATCCAGAGCTACCCTTCTGAGAACTCATTTAACGACCTCGTAGATTCGCTGGTTGGTACTACGGACGGTACTGCGGTTGGTGGTTGCCATGCTGTTTGGACTCCTCCGCCGTCTCGGGGGACCACAAACAGGCAAAAATCCGTTCTCGCAATCAGCTGGAGATAGTGGGATGCACATCAAGCGAAAACGCCGGGACGATCCATAGTTCCTCGTCGGTGCTGCCGTACTCGGCCCGGGTATAGTCGCGGGAGTCGTCAGGGACGTTGTATCCGTCGATGAGACCTATGAACTGCCTGGCGCGGCAGATCGCGGTTCCGTCCTCATCGTAGAGGTAGATGTCAGGTTCGGGTTTGAGGTCAACTTCAGCGCCTTCGGCGAGACGATCGCACCAGTCGGTGCGGTTGTGGGCTTTGTTGAAGAGTTCGAGACCGCGTTCGCTCGCGACGGGGACGGCTTCAGGGAGTGCGCCCCAGCCGATGTTGAAAGGACGAATGTCTGACTCGTCGGCTTCGTGGAGGAGCTCGAAAGTCACACCGTCGTAGCCGGCGGGCGTCTTGGGGGCGTTCTCTCGAGCGTCGAACGCGAGGGTAGCCTTGACGATCGCCTCGAAACGAGATCTCGCGGGGACGACGCGAACGCGAGATCGTCGATGCGTTTCTCGTAGGTCATAGAGACGTCGTCGTGGATGGGTCCATAGGGATTCTCCGATTCGAGTTCCTTGTCGTGCTCACATTCCTCGCAGAGGTCCTGATCGGGGTCGACGGGGCGGTCACACTGGGTACATCGCGGGACTTCGTCGACGGAGGATTCGCCAGGATCGTTGGGGTCGTAGTGCTCGTCTTCAAAGTATGTGTCACCGAAGTCGTCTTCACCGTAGAATCTACGGTCGTCGTCCCAAGGGCTTTCGGCGGTCATGGAGGGCTTCCTTACCCCTTCATAGATTGTCCTCTCATATAAACGAGCGCGAGCATCAGCGACGATCTAGTATCAAAGGGGGGTTTCATCGAGAGACTTCGCGAGATGTGTCCTGATCGCGAGAGTCGGCCTGTTGGCGGCGCTGGTCGGCCTCGAACATAAAGCGGGCGCTGGCTTGGTCCCCGCCGAGGGTACGCTGATCGACGACGGTATCCGCAAACAGTTTCCCCTGGAGGTTGGACACGTCCTCGGGGACCGTCTTCTCCCCATCTTGAGCGCGGATTACAGAGAGAGGACGGTCGTCAACGAACTCGTCGGAGCCGCCGGTCTCGATTCGTGAGGGTCGCTCCCGGGTATCAACATCGACCCCGTGATGAAATAGCGTGGTCTCGAAGGGTTCGTCGTCAAGGGCAAGCAAGCCGGCCTCGTCGACGGTCTTCGTCTCGGTGTTTTCGGGGTCGTGCCGAGCTTCGTCATCTTGTTCAGTCGTCGCGAACACAGATTGGTGATGCACAGTGAACGAGCGGTGTCGGTTCGACGCGCTGGTGCTGGTGTCGGTATCGGTACTCATAGATCGTGGTTCCTGTAGGAACGGGGAATTCGCCGAGTGGGATGTCTCACGTCGTGTGGACTGGTGGGGTAGATGGGATTGGCGATCCCCGCACCACGTCGGGGGGCGACAAACGAGTAGGTGGTGGGCAGGCCGGTCTTGAATTGATACTGATGAGTTTAGGGTTGACGGATGAGGGTGCCATAGAACTATTGTCAAGGCGTTTATTTCAACAACCACATGGTCGAACCAGCCGTTAGGTAGGTGTGCATACTCCGTTTAGTTCCCGTTGTGAGGTAAGGTTTTAGCGGGGTTCCCTACTTATCCACTTCATGGCCTGGGATTCGGTCGAAGGATTTGAGGGTCTTGTTGAGGAGGTGTTCGAAGATCTGGACGATCATGCCGAGCTTGTCGACGAGCGTCTCGAGGATATTCCGGAGGGTGAGACAATGCCTGAATCAGAGGATATGCGGATCCACGATGCGAAGGAGTTCCGGTTGGGGATCGTCTTCATTGACATAAACGACTTCTCCGAGTACGCTAGCGACAACCCGGACAAGGATGTCTTGTTCATGTTGAACGTCTTCATTCCGAAAGCGATGGAACTCGTCCGGGAGATGGACGGCGCGTTCGAGAAAAACACGGGTGACGGCATTCTCGCCTACTTCGGAGCCGAAGATGACAACGAGGGCATCGCAGAGGGCGTCCTCTTCTATTACTTCATGATTCAGCTGCTGCTTCACGCTGGCGTGAACCCAGTACTGAAAGAATACGATATCGAGACGATATCCATCAGCGCAGCTGCGGCACTCGGCAATACGTACATATCACGGATAGGCATACACAGCTTGAATCGACGGACTGCGGTCTCCACGACGGCGAACGTCGCGTCGGAACTGGAAGATTTCGCTGGCACGAACCAGTACTACGTGAACCAGGGGATTCACCAGTACTCGGATACGGAGGATGGATTCGGCGCCTTCCTTGAAGAGGCCGGCGAACTTGACGGGTACCGATGGGGAAGCGACTCCAGCGGATGGACATCTCCATCCCGGTATTACGAGTTCCCGAACGTCGGTCTTGATATCTACGAGGAGGCGATGTCATGAACGACGAGCAAGAGTCGTTCGTCTACGCCGTCCAGGACCATCTGAACACCTATATCCGCGCGGCCGACCAGAAAGCATCCATCCTGCTCACGGCCCAGTTGGCGTTCCTTGGTCTGTCCCTGAACGCTCTCCGTACACTCTTCCCTAATACTGGAACCGGGTTCAGAAGCCTCGCCGTCCTCGGAGGTCTGTCAGGGCTTGCGGGGATCTTCCTTGCTGGGTGGGTCGTCTATCCACGGACGCAGCCGCCGGACACGGACGAGGGGTTCTTTTTCTGGGACGATATCCTGGACCATCCGACTGCGGCGGACTACGGCGAGGCGCTGTCTGAGCTCGGTGACGAGGGTATCCAGGACGAGCTGACGTCTGAGAACTACGCGCTGGCGGAGGTCGCCCGGGAGAAGTACTACTACCTGCGGTGGTCTCTCCGTGCAACGGCCGCCATGATCGTCCTATCCGTTGTTGTAGCCGGCATCTACCTTTTCTGAGACCTTCATCCCGGCAGACTATCGGAGCTATAGCACGTATTTAAAATTGTTACTGTCAATCAGGGCGTCATAGAATTATTCAGACTAGATTGAATTAATTTCACGATAGTTCAACGTGAACCGGCTGCTACGTTGCGCGTCTGTACCGACCGATGCAGGAGTAGCGACGAATAGATATGTGAACTGTTGTATGACGCCCTCATGACGGATCACTATACTTCGAATTCCATCGTGTCAGTAGAATCGAACTCGCCGAGGTTCTCGTTCCCGTTGAGGAGGATGATGCGAAGCGTGTCGAAGTTTCCGTCGAGGCATCCCGTCACCGAAACAGGCCCGTACCAATACCCCTCTCCATCGCGAACCTCACTCTCAGAGCAGGCAGGGTCGTGGCTGTACGCGAGGTAGATCGTCGCGGTGGGCC
>P_A23_Liq_2_FmtDRAFT_1000174_pt1 | contig 14636 bp, 14 predicted proteins | sample PonA232FremontCA_FD_10599 | JGI IMG/M metagenome (IMG submission 10599) | reverse complement strand
GTCTCGCCACGGATGGCGGTGATAGGGATAACGGCTGGTTGGCACAGCCAGCGGTTCACCTGTTCGACCGTAGTGAGGGCTGTTTCGCCCCACGAGAGCAGGTCGTGAACCGCGAACCCTAATATCCCAACGGCGGTCGGGATTCCCGCGTCTTCAGGCGCGGGAGGATGTCAATGTAGTTGGGGGACTCGCTGGCTGTCTGAATCAAGTTGCGTCGTCAGTGACGAACACAGGCTTGTCGCCTGCGGCAGTGTTCGCAGGGACAGACTGGAATGATGATGATACGGAAGTCACGTTTATTATGACTCCGGGGAGCCCGCACGTAAGTCGGTTGACTCCGACGGTGTCTGCCGGGCAGCTTGGGGATGTCGAGTTGGAGGGGTGGGTTACGTCTTCTGCGGTGATGGCTCAGGACTACAATTCGTCGCGGAGCAACAAGCCGAAGACGCAGGCGGGTGATACGGATTCAGATTCTGATGGTGATGGTGTCGGCGACGGTTCTGAGGAGGACGCTGACCTCGTCGCGTATCTGGGTGGTGAACCGATTGTTGCTGAGCGGTTCTCGGTCTGTTTGCCTGATGCGGAGGTTCCGGGTGGGAATGGGAGTCTCCGTGAGGAGGTGACGCCGGAGCGGCTTTTTGCTTACTTGACGGGTCAGTCTGATGGTGAGGGTCAGTTGTACGCGTGGGGGAAGTCGGAGTATGCTGGTCCGGATGAGAGTGGTGATTGTGATGATACAGACTCTGATGTATACCCGGGTGCGGTGTGCGGGACGACGCCTCACTTTGTTGCGGAGGTGGCGGGGCCGGTGGCGACGGGCGGGAGTCTTGAGGTCGTTCGGGGTGAGGGTGGGACGGTGACTGTCGTCAATACACCGCCGACGGTGGACGACAAGTCTGCGAAGGCGTGTGTTGCTGCGGATGATGACCCGTGTGGGCCGGGGGTGTGGGCTCGTACGACTGAGTCGGGGGCCGGGTCGGGCGTGTCGGTGTATCAGGTGATGGTGCAGCCGCCGCGGTGTCCGAAGCCATTTCCGGCGTTGTTGTACGTCCAGCGGTGTGAGAGCAACAGCCAGCTTGTGTACACGGGTGGATGGGTCATCGACGACGCTGCGCTGTACGAGGAGTCGGTGACGGTGTTGTCGATGGCCGGTTCGACGGAGGTGGTTGGTATCGAGTGCTGCTTCGATTTCTCGACTGATGGTGATGGGTTCGGTGACGTGTTGAAGCGGTCGGTGTCTGGTGAGCGTTCGCTGCGGGGGGCGCGGATTGATTCAGGCACTGTTGAGGAGTTCGTTAAGCGTGAGGACGATGGGTTGGCGGATGATATCCTCGATATCATCACCAGTCGAGGTGGGGAGACCAGAGGTGATGATGGTGAGGCAGGAGAGAATTATCGGTTCGTGACGCACGTGGCGGTGGATGCGCCAGTGTTGCACTTGGTGAACGCTGCGAGTGCGTCAGAGGAAGTGAAATTCAAGGCAGGGGCTGAACTGTCGAAAAGTGTGAACTGATTATCCGTGTGGCACCATGGTACTCCCGGTGACGATCTGAGTTCTCGAACGGTATCTCTGTGCTCAATCCACCCTCTAAGTCTTGCACCTGGGTATTTCTAAGTAGACAGACAGGTGCTGCTGTTTCTATCAGATAAATAAAACTTCATTGAACTGGATAGCAATCCCGCTGATCTCTATGGATCCGCTTCCGACCGAGTATGAAATGAAGTACCTGATTTGAACTCAGTGAGTTCTTCAATCCGTGTCTTTAGTTCTTCGACTTCTTCCCGAAGCTCATCGGCCTCTTCACCCTCTGCAGCCGCTAGTTGATCTTTGAGCCCCTGCAATCGTGTCTCCTTCTGTTCATCGTGTACCTCGGCCTTCCGTACGTAATCGCTCTGGTCAATATCATATACATCAGATTCGGAAACCTCCATCATCTTCAACGCTTCATCAACTTTGCTGCTGTCAACGCTTGTGACACGCTCACGGTCAATTCCAGCCTCTTCCAGAACCTCAAGCACTTCATCATCGTCTTTGAGTGTCCGATTTCGTCGGCTCGTTCGCCGTATCGATCCGTACTGTCCCGTTACTGGCTGATCATGATGGAGGCGATTGAGAAGGACGCTTCGAACTTCCTGGCGCAGCTCATTGGCGTTTCGCTGAACGTCAGAGAGCAACGTGTAGAGATTCACCAACTCGTCCGTCTCCAGTCCCTCCAGATACTACACTTCATACCGTTCAAGCGCGTCTATCAACAGGAGCGCATCTGCATAAACTGCCAAGTCCGGTTCCGTCCGATCTGCTTCTGAGATGTCTTCATTGGGGCTAGAGCTCGTCTCAATCACCTGTGAGGAGGTGGAACCATCTCGTTCAATGATTGCGCCTTGCTCTTCATCAATCTCGAAGCGAGGATGCAGGCTCCAGACGGCCGGATACGCTTCAGCGTCCGGCGGCAGTCGATCAAGCTCAAACCCACCGTGGGCGTTGGTAATCCGCTCGTAGAGTGTTTCAAATTGCTCCCGTTGCAATGGCTGATTTGGATCAATATCTCGATCTGGGAACTGGACAATCACCCGCTGTTCCTGTATATCGCTAATCGTGAAGTGATCATGAGAGAGCGGTGTCACCAGAGTAGCTTCCTCAGGAAGTTCCTCCAATTCGGTGATGAGCGTATACCAACTTGCGGTGAAGCCCATATCAGTGGATACTGTTCACATCGCAAAGAATTACGAATCGCTATTGGCTAGGTACAGGGCCGGTTTTTTGGGTGATCTGTCCTGTCTCTTTGACTCTTTGAACTATTTCGTTCCCTTCATATTCTTCAAGTCGATTCGTAATAGCCTCCATATCCTGAATACCTCGTGGCTGAAGATAACGCATGCATTTGAGTCCCGTCTCGTGAAGATCTTGGGTTGGAGCAGCGGTTGCTTCCTCTGCGACCCGAAATGCGTAATCGTGTTCATGCGCCCCATGAGCAGTGTAGTGGACACAAATATTAGTCATAAATCCAACTAATATTACGGTATCAATACCATAGGTTCTCAGGAGATGCTCGATTTCTGTTCGATGAAAGAAGTTATATCGCCGTTTTTCTATTATATATTCCGCGGGTTCCATGTCATTTTCATCAATAGAGAGAATCGGGTCAAACTGCTCGGCGCAACTGCCAGCGATTCCATGTTCTGGTTCACAAGATTCTATTTCTGCCCCGTAATCTGCAAAATCAGACCGATGTATCTCCTTACCCCAAATAATAGGGATATCAGCATCTCTAGCGTGCTCAACTACCGTGTCGATATTTTCCATAACAGCATCTCTGCCACCAGATATAGATCCAGCACCAGAACTCATTGCTTCCTCACTTTCTGGTGTGGTTTGTTGAGGGTCAACGACAATTAGTGCTGGTGTTTCACCAATCGGATCATCTGTAGTGGGAATCATTATCTGTACCAGCAACACAGCATATACTCTATTAAATATATATGGTAAAGCCGGATAGGTTCAAAATGTGTGGGTTTATTCGACAAAACAACAGCTTATTCAATTCTCGTTTGCTGTACAACAGTAATCAATTCGGTTTTAATGTCTGACAGTCTTCCCAAGGAACATCTCGTCCAGGGTAAATGACCTTCTCAAGAGGCCAGTCCTCCGAAACCCATCGCCTAATACAAGCTATGATTTGGTCAACCAGATCACGCTGGTTTGCGGTCATTGATGTCCAAAAATACACGGCAGCGTCGTAGTCATCGATTTGAGTTGGCTGTATATATAGGCAACTTAGTTCTGTTTCAGTGTCGGGGTCATAAATTGTGTAAGTAAACGAGTCTCGGCGCTGGTGTTCTTTTTGATGCCAAGCAAGGTCTATTCGATTCTGTTCTAGTGTAAGGTCTGTTGGCGGCCACGGGTGATTCGGGCCGAATGTATTCTTAATTCGATCACGGCTTCCCATTACCGCCTCGTAATCTGCTTTGGCGTCTGTAATTTCAAGCGGCCTGATAACAAATGAATCAGTCTTAATTTGTTGCGGTATACGGATATCAGAACTAATCAAATTTGGCGTTTCGAACGGCATCTTAGAAATAAAATCACATTGTACGCGTTTATTACTGGCGATAGGTAGCTATTTCTGACGGTGTAAACAATCATTCGTCAGATGTTACCTACTGATCCCGGAGCAATCGGTAAAACACCTGCATTGCTGGTTATTGATCCTCAATATGACTTTCTTGACCCCGATGGTGCAGTTTATTGCCCATCGTCATCAGTTGGTGATACAGAACAGGTAATCAGAAACATCAATACGCTTGTTGAGACGGCTAGAGAGGCTAGTCTACCGATTATTTGGACAAAAGAGAGTCATCGTCCCGATCACTCAGATTATGGGGCCGAGATGCTTTCAGTGGAACAAGACCACACGATTGTTGAGACCGAAGGTGAAGAGTTTATTGACGAACTTGTTATTCCAGATACGGGGCTCCCAGCTGCCGAATATTTAGTACGAAAGCGACGATACAACTGTTTTCACAATACGGATCTCATGCATTTACTCTCGACATTTGATATTGATACCATTTTGATTGCAGGTGTCACTACAAATGTTTGTGTTCATTACACGGCTCAAGGGGCACATGAGCGAGACTTTGTCTTCAGAGTCATCGAAGACTGCACTGCCGGAACAAGTCAATCGTTGCATGATGCTGCCTTGGAGATGCTAGATTATCTCCAGCCTGGCGGTGTACAGTCTCTCACGTCTGTAACCGCGGCGTTGGAAGATTTTCCTGGCAATCCAGTAGTTGAGAAAATCAAACGAGATGGTTCAATACTATAAATACACCCTCATCTTAATCCCACGTTCCCTTATTTGGAAAGTCCAAGTATGAGTCAATTTTCTCACGAGCACCCTCGAATACTGATGACCCATGAAAAACAAGACCAATATCGAATTCGTACTCTTGCAGTCGTTCAGCATTCCTCTCTGCTTCGATGAGATCATCTGAATAAAGGGCCTCAACCATGATAAGATACCCTTCTGGAAGGCCCCGCCAGTCTGCACCAATCATTGCATCGCCTAGCACAGCTATCGATTTTCCATCTGCAATTAGGGCGTAATTGTCTTGAGTATGTCCAGGGATGTGTATTGCAGTAAATGGGCCGATAGTATCTTCATATTCATACCGATGATCGGCCCCGCATTCTGTTTGTAACTCGGATTGCGCTGGAACATAGGTTTCTGGAGAGTATTTGTCTAGAACAGCATCATACCCTCCAACATGATCGTGGTCGGTGTGTGTCAATAGAAGCCGTTCAGGTGCAATCCCTACAGATTCGAGCCGCTGGAGAAGTTTCTGGGAGGTATCATGAGGCCCCGTATCAATTAGTGTTGGTGTGCCCCAATCAAAAAGAAATGAACGGTAGCGTGCTGGTTCATCTGACAGTGTTAAATCGTACACATCAGGCGCAACTTCGGTGATCGGATCAGAGGTATCTGGATTTGTCATAAGTGGGTAGTTGGAACACGGCAAGTAAATATAGGATACACAATAAAAATAATCAGTTCCCTAATATAAGCCGTATGCATCCGTATAGCTTTCAGAATATTAGGGAAACCATTGGATGGGTCAGTCTCAAGAGGCTGTACATGGATGCGTATACGAAACTTGCAGAGAATTGGGGCGTAACTGTCGACCAAGCGGATGAAGAAGCGTTTGAGGAAATTCTCAGTGGGATGGAGAATGCCTTTGAGACAATCACTGACAAGGCACAACCAGAATTCGAACTATTGCATGGCTCTCCAGACCAATATGGTGGTCGAGAAGAGTACTGGGAGCCAAGTGATAACTCAGATTCACACAATGCGTGGCTCCACCGATGTTCTATTTCTGGGTCTCCAGATGGGCGGCTCTCTGATCTGAAGGCAGGAATTAAGGACAATATTGCTGTTGCGGGGTTGCCTTGTTCTGCAGGATCGACTGTCCTCTCATTTACTCCTGAGATCGATGCCACAGCGGTGGGGCGGTTACTCAACGCTGGAAGCACTGTCCTCGGAAAACAGAATATGGATGCCTTTGCGATGGGAGATGTAGGTGAGATACAGGATTTTGGCCCGACATGGAATCCTCACGATCCAAGTCGACTAGCAGGCGGCTCCTCAAGTGGGTCAGCTGCGGCTGTTGCAGCAGGCGATTGTGATATATCGCTTGGGACTGATCAAGCTGGGTCAGTTCGAAATCCAGCTGCCTGGTGTGGCATTGTTGGCTGTAAGCCAACTTATGGACTGGTACCATACACTGGCGTCTTCGGAATGGACTTTGGAATCGACCATGTCGGCGTGCTCACCCGCGATGTAAGAACGAACGCCCGAGTATTAGAGGTGATTGCTGGTGAAGATCGACAAAATGGCTGTCGGTTGGATCCACGACAACCATACCACTGTGAGGCCCAATCTTACACGGAGAGTCTAAACAAGGAGGTAACGGATCTCACGGTCGGTGTTCTTTCTGAAGGATTTGATTGGTCGGCGGCTGATCCTGCCGTTGAGACGGTTGTCCGAGACCAACTCGATACACTGGAATCTGATGGGGCGACTCTGAAAACTGTGTCCGCACCGACACATGAGATTGCGGTTGCTATCATCGGCATTGTTGCTGCCCTCGGAGCTCAAAATACGTATCATCGCGGCGGAGTCGGGACAACATCACCTGGTTGGCACTGGAAAGCCGGTGAGGAAGCGTTCAAACAGGGGATGCAAAATCGTGGTGACGAATTATCTCCTGCGGTCATTGCATCACTCCTGTTCGCTGAACGGTGTCGTCTCAAAGATATTGACTCGATATACGCGCAAGCAAAAAATATCGCTCTTACCCTCGATAAAGAATATCAAAGCTGTCTCGATGAGTGTGATGTATTAGCGATGCCAACTGTACCCTTTACAGCTTTGTCACCTGCTGAGGATACGGTTACCTCAGTTAGTCGATTAGCTAAAATCCCTGTTAATACAGCAGGCTGCAATCAGACTGGTCATCCGGCACTGTCTGTGCCTTGTGGAACTGTTGATGAGCTCCCTGTCGGACTCCAATTGATAGGGTCAAAATTTGATGAAGAGACACTATATCGCGCTGGGCAGGCTCTCGAAGTCAGAACCTCGATAACAAATAAAAACAATTCCGGGAGCTAGCAGAACTTACTTTCAACGAATCGCGTCACTGCATTTGCACCCAACATTGCTGTAGTCTCACTATCATCGTCGAGCGGTGGTGAGACCTCGACGAGATCCATTGCCCCGACTGCATCACAACTGCCCAACAAATCCATGGCACGCAAGAGTTGGGCACTTGTCAGGCCACCAGGTTCGGGCGTTCCGGTACCCGGCGCGTACGCTGGATCAACAGCATCTATATCAACGGTCAGGTACACAGCCTCGGTATCTTCAGAGGCGTGCTCGATTGCCGCTTCAATCGCTGTATCGATACTGTCCTCACGAACATCTCTGGCATATTTGACGAACAACCCCTCAGACTCAATAAGATCCTCAAAGCCTGCTCGTTCATAGCCACGGATGCCGATCATTGCATGATTCGCATAGCTACCAGAGTCTGAGTTATTGATACAGGCCATTGGAGAGCCATGCCAGTGATCGCCATAGAGATCGTCGCCTTCGATTGTGTCGCTATGGGCATCTAAATGGATGAGTCCGACATCCCCGTCGATGGTTTCCGCAAAGCCATCGAATGCTGGATACGTGAGATAGTGATCGCCCCCAAGCATGATCGGGAAGGTTGTTTCAGCGATGGTTTTTGCGTACCCTTTGACCTGCTCGCGCGTTCGTTCAACGTTGTTTGGAACAGTTGGTACATCTCCACAGTCTCGTAAGTCTACTTCTGTATGTGCAACGTGTCGGTCGGTGTCTGCATTGTATGCTCCATCGGAACCGCCAGCAAAGTGATCATACCATGAACTTGCCTGTCGAAGCTTCTCAGGGCCATATCGAGCACCTGGTCGCCGAGACACAGTACCGTCAAATGGGGCCCCATAGACGGCCAAGTCAGCGTCCACCGGCAAATCTGATGGCTCAGTTGACGGCGACTTGAGAAACGTACCGGTATTTGCAAATGCCAGTTCTGGAAGGTCGTTGTAATTCGTTTGTGTCATGATTGTGTTCTCCTATTGATGATTAGATAGTCAGTGAGCTATTCCCAGAGGCCTCCCGCGAGGTAATCAGCGATTGTCAGTGCCACAAACGTAACCATAATAAACAACAGGCTAACCACTGCAATAGCCGGTGAATAGTTGTACCGAAGGCTTGTGAATATCTGTATCGGCACTGTCTGGATCGCAAATCCAGATAGTAACCACGCAATGATGTACTCGTTCAGCGATAGAATAAACGCAAACAGGAAGCCAGCGATCACATTAGCCCGAATAAGCGGGAACGTGATCGTTCGAATGGTGATCAGTTGTGAGGCTCCCAAATTGCGCGCTGCTTCCTCAAGACTATTATCAAGCTCCCCCAATCCTTGACTGATGAGAATAAATGGGAACGGAGTGAGGAAAATTGAGTGAGCGATAATGAGGTTCCAGATATTACCAGAATTGCCAATGGTAATGAAGAATGCCATAAACATGACACCGACGATTACCGGCGGAAGCATGATCGGCAGAGTGGCAGCAGCTGCCAACGCCCCCTCAAACTGGTAATCGTATCTATCCAAGCTGTAAGCCGCGGTTCCACCAATGGTAGTTGCGATCAATGCCGATGGAAGTGCTACTAGAACACTGTTTTGGATGGCTCCGATCCAACCGGTAAGCTCACCAAACCATTGAAGTGAGAATCCTTCTGGTGGAAAGACCAAAAATTGCCCACTAGTGAAAGCCATCGCCGAGATAATTATCAACGGAATCAACACAAACAGAAGAACGAGCCATGCAAAGGCTCGCAACAAGCCTGCCACAAGCTTGTCTCTTACATTGAGACCTCTGCGTTTTGCTAAGCTCATAGTGTCCCCCTCTGATCTGAACTAGTTAGGAACCAGCCAATCCCAACGATGACTCCCACCACCATTAGCAACACGATACTGATTGTAGCTCCGTAGGGGATGTTTCCCTCTACACCAACTTGGTTTCCGATGAGTACAGCGAGCGTCCACTGCGGTGGGTTACCTAAGATACGTGGCAAGACGTACACACCCAACGAGAGCACGAAGACTAACATTGACCCGCTGATGATACCACTTTTAGTCAGTGGAAGTGTTACCTCCCGAAATGTCCTGAGTGGCCGTGCACCAAGACTTCGAGAAGCCTCCTGCAGGCTGTTGTCAACATCTCGAATGCTTGTGTACAGCGTCAACACCATAAATGGCAAGAACACGTAGACCATCCCAACGACCAAAGCGAAGTAACTCGGAACAAGTGCGACAGGTTCCTCAAGAAGACCAATCGCCGCTGCGATAGTCGGAACGATACTGTCACTTGATAACAGTACTTGCCACGCAAAGCCACGAATAATAAATGTCAAAAACAGCGAAGAAACGATTATCGAGAGATAAACCCGTCGCCACAGTTCACTCTTCAGCGTAGCAATGTAGTACGCGAGAGGGTACCCAATAGCCAAACAAAGGCCCGTTGTCAACCCTGCCAGTCTAAGGGTGTAAAACATCCGCCCTTGAAAGAGATCACTCCCGATAAATCGAACATAATTTTCAAGGGTGAACGCAGGCTCGAAAAAAGCACCCTCGATATTTTGGAACGCACTAACCACAGACAGAAGCAGGAGTGGTACCACAAAAAACAGGCTGAGTGTGATTGCAGGATAGGATACGATCAGGTACTTAGCACGGGGCAGAACGTCTGCCTCAGTGATTCTCTCGCTGAGTGTTGATTTTTCAGTACTCATTGTTGTAATAGTAAACAATCATCAGCCGCCAATCGTAAGCTCACATTAGTGCCCTCTTTGGCGTTCGTTTCTGAGACACGCTGAACAGCAACAACAGTTTCTTCATCGGTTGTCTGCACGTGATACTCAATTTGATCGCCGGTGTATCGTCGTACAGATACAGTACCGTCGAATACAGTGCTCTGATCGCCACTCCCATCCGTTGCAGTCTTGCCGTCAGCTACTGTCAGATGCTCCGGCCGGAAGACAACGGATACTGAATCGTTGAGCGCAAAATCTTCCGTATCTTTCGACTGAACCGTTGTAGTCCCACAGTCAACTGTTACGGTCTCATCGTCGACTGATGAGACAGTACCGGTGAAGATGTTCGCTGTGCCAACGAAATCAGCCACAAACGGCGTTGTCGGATTTGAATAAACCTCCTCTGGAGGGCCAATTTGTTCGAAGTGGCCCTCATTCATTACAACAACTCGATCCGACATCGTCAACGCTTCTTTCTGGTTGTGTGTAACGAGAATCGTTGTGATATTGAGCTTCCGCTGGATACTCCGCAACTCAACCTGCATCGTCTCTCGGAGCTTTTTATCCAAACTTGCCAACGGTTCATCAAGCAAGAGTACATCTGGCTCGGGGGCTACCGCACGAGCCAATGCGATTCGTTGCTGTTGGCCGCCTGAAAGCTGATCTGGCATACGATCTCTAGTTTCCGGCAACTCTACTAACTCCAGCATCTCATCGACTCGTTCATCGATATAATCGCCCTCGTAGTCACGTACTTTTAGCCCATAGGCAATGTTTTCAGCGACCGTTTTGTGCGGAAAGAGTGCAAAATCCTGAAACACCATTCCGATATCGCGTTTATCTGGAGGCACCGCATTCACACGATTATTACTGATGCCGACAAATCCCTCAGTGGGCTGTTCAAATCCGGCAACTGTACGCAAGGTGGTTGTTTTTCCACATCCACTTGGGCCAACGAGTGTTAGAAACTCACCGTCATCGACGACAAGTGAGACGTCACTCACTGCTTCAACGCCGCCTGGGTACCGCTTTGTGATACCTTCTAAGACTACTCGTGACATACTATTGCTGTTGTACGATTAGCTCGTTCCACAGTTGGTTGACTAGTTGTTCTTGTTCGACGTACAACTCGAAGTTTGGAATGATTGCCTCCTCAATGCCAGGCCCGGCAGCTCTTTGATATGCCTCGTCGCTGAGTTCACTGTATTGCTCTTCGATAGCTGGGAAGGTGAACAGCTGTTGTGTGATTCTATCTTGTACTTCTGGCCGAGATGCGTAATCAATGAGTTGTCGTGCTGATTCGGTGTTCTCGGTCGTTCGTGGTGAAACCCAGCGACCAGAACCGAGGACAGACCCTTCATCAGGGAATGTGCTCTGGACAGGTGCGTCCTGTGTGACACGAAGCACCCGTGTGATATCGTGATACAACATTCCAGCTGGAATTTCACCAGTCGCTAAGCGGGATTGGAAATTTGCTTCATTAGTGTACCAGAGGGCCGATTGTGGGACGATCCCGCTGAGTTCCTCAAACACTTCTCTGATTCCTTCTTCACTTTGGAGCAGCTCTTGTCCACTCAAACGAACTTCAGCAGTAATATCCGGAAGGAAGCCAGTCACACCTGGCGACATCATAGCCAGTTGCTCCTCGTACTGTGACTCCCACAACGCATTCCAAGAGGTGAGAGGATTATCAAACTCCTCGGTGTTGTGAACTAAATTTATGAACCATCCCATTGATCCAACACCGATAATATCGCCATCATCGCGGGTGATCAGGTCGTCTTCAATATACTGAGTATTTTCAAACTCATCTGCACTCCATCGATGCCACAGATCAGAATTAATCCCGCGGAGTGCCCCTGGAACAGTCATAATGAGCAGATCAACTGGGGCATTACCACTCCGAACAGCCCCTTCTAGATTCGGGATTACATTTGCGGCCCCACCTTGAGCCTCCGATTGAGTTGTGATACCAGTCTCTTCCTCAAACGGTGTAAAGAGGGCTTCATCGAGAATGTCTTTGAACGCACCTCCAAATACGGAGACAGTGAGAGAATCGCTTCCACTACCGCCACTGTTTCCTCCTGAGCAACCAGCCAAACCTGCCGTCCCAATGCCTGCAGCAGTCGCTGCTATTACCTGCCGTCGTGACCGGCAGTAGTCCGGAGGGGAAGCACTCGCACCGCTACTTTTAGAATCAGCCACTTTCGAGTCAGTTCTTTCAGTTCTTGTTGCATCTTCTTGAGACATGCGAGCCAGATAAACAGATTTTGCTCTTCATATTAAACATCTTCCCTGAAATAGATAGAAGAAATAAATCACTACAACTATGCATATATTGTTGCGGCTTATACGAACAGAATGCGTATCTCCCTAACAAATGATATCATATAAGGTATACAGTATGGATGTATAATTTTCTTACCTCAAGAGCGGAACCGGCGGCTAATACTACAAGCAATTGATAATAGAAACGAGGACAAACTACAGTGGATGTCTACAAATGAGTAAGGCGGGTAGTGCAGGATTTTGCTCCGAGTCAGTTCATCTTTAATCTGAGGATGAAGAAAACTGAACTGGCATCTTGTCGAATCCTAGTTTCGAGGCCTTTGGCTTCGGGATCAGATCACTATATTCGAGATCCACCTGTGGAAATCTATCAAACAGTGTTTCCAGTATAATCGGGGCTTCAATTCGTGCGATTGGGGCACCAATGCAATTGTGCGAGCCGCCTCCGAACGCAAGATGATCCGGATCTCGGTAAGGATCAAACACGTTTGGATCGTCAAATTTTTTCGGGTCACGGTTTGCTGCGCCGATCCATAGGATGACAGTTGCGTCGGCGGGGATTGTCATTTCTCCTAATGTAATTTGATCTGTCGTTTTCCTTGCTCGGGCTTGAAGTGGACTCCTGTACCGCAGTATCTCCTCAAGTACTACGGATAGATCGTAATCGTCAATGTCGGAAATATAGTCTTGCTGATCCAATATATACACTGCATTGGTTAATAGCTCAGACATTGTTCCCTGTCCAGCAAGCGCAAAATCAAAACAGTTTGATCCGATTTCCTCTGAGGTTAGTTCTGTTTCTGTGCTAAGCTGAGAAATAAGGTCATTTTGTGGATTCGTATGGCGCTCATCTACTAAATTTTTGAAATACTCAGCGGCACCCGCCATGTGGCCACCTTTTATACTTGCATTATCGCTATCCTCACTTGTCATAACTGACCGAAATGTTTCTAACCATTCCAGTAGTTGTTCGTGGTCATCCTGCGGAATGCCGATGAAGTCCATAATAACCCGCAGCGGGACAGGAACAGCAAAGTCCTCAACGAGCTCAACTTCACCAGTATCCGCTATCGTTGTATCTAACTGGCTTTCTGTAATTGAAACAATTGAATCCTCAATCCCCTGCAACATGCGCGGGCTGAAATATTGAAACAGTTCTCCTTTTACTTGTTTGTGGCTTGGCCCATCAGACCAAACCATACCCGTATCAAAATACGAGAGCGGATCGTCCGTTTCTCCTTCGGTTAATTGTGGTCTACTGAGAGATCCAGTATCCTGCAGCCCCTTTTTTACAAGTTCGTAGCTAAATACATCATATACCCCTCGATTAGGATCATGTTGGATTGGTGCCGTGCTCCGCTTGTCGTGATACCAATCAAAGGGATCGTGTAACGCTTCATTTGAACGTAGTCCCTTTGGTAGTGAATCAACTGTCTTACCATCTACCACTTTGGAATCAGACGCCATATGTAATCAGGCAGCCCTGATTCGCTTAAATGTTTTCAGGTTAAAGTCTAAATTAAATAAATTAGACCGCATCCTATGTGTTTTCCTGTCCTATATGAAAAGTTTGTCTCAACTACTATCTAATTATATTATTAAAATAACTCCTAATCCTATAGATATTTCAGCACTACAGGAACCACCGCATTTTATGTAACAGGTTGATTACGGTAAAATATGATTGTTATTCACTCTGAGGTTCCAATATATGACGATTCAAAAACGGAAGCTAGCAAAATCCTAGAAGATATGGCTTCTACCTCCAGAAAGGAATCAGGGGTTATTGATTATAGGGTAACATTCGACATTGAGGCACCAGCAACAGCCAGAATTATTGAACAGTATGAGGATCGGGAAGCGGTTGAATCACACGAGTCAAGTAGTCATCTTGAATCGTTTCAAGAAGAAATTGAGCCGTATATGCGTGCTGAACCGACATTATACCAGTATGAAGTAACAAAAAAAATTGAGGCTGAAGGGCCATGAGGAGTTTTCCTACCTCATACAGAATTTGTATACAAGTTATACGATCAATAATACTGTCCTCATGATTGAGCGAAGCCTTCGGTGAAAAGGGGCTGTATGAGAGGAGGCAGCCCAAGCGGATGCCGTGGATCAGCACGCGACTGAGCGGTTTATTGGTTGCAAGCCTATACGTCGGTCAAAGCGACTATTGTTTGAAAAATCTCTTTCAATAAAATGTTTCGAAAGAAAATGCCCAATACAAAAAGAATATTAATACTATGGCCAGATATGACCCAATCGTAGACAACATCGGTACTTCCCGAACGCCGCTTCGTGAGTTGTGCTGAGTCACGCTCTGTTAGATCAAATGCATCAAGATTGCTCTGTGAAGAGTGGAATGGAGTTCACAGATCGAGTGAACCAAGCAGAGAGAATTCATGTAGCCGTCAGAGACGGCTGCTGTAGCTCAGT
>P_A23_Liq_2_FmtDRAFT_1000171_pt1 | contig 14704 bp, 16 predicted proteins | sample PonA232FremontCA_FD_10599 | JGI IMG/M metagenome (IMG submission 10599) | reverse complement strand
CGTCATCGTGGGCGTGAGCAACTATGGAAGCCGAAACATAGTTACGAATCCCTCCCACAGCACGTTTTGTGCCACGTTTGCCCTCCGTACCGACACAGTGGCTCGGCCTCCTCGTGGTTGTTGCCGGCAATCTCCTTCCCCTACTCGGCGTTTCTGTCTGGGGGTGGAACCTCACGTCGCTGCTTGTTATCTACTGGTTCGAGGCCCTCACAACCGCCCTATTGGCTGCGATCAAGGCACTCTTCGCAAAACAGGGCTCCCCGGAGCTGTACGTGCTGGAGCCGATGGCCAACTTACGCGCCAAGCGCGGCGGGCTACGGCCACGATCGGGGTGGCCACCGATCTATCCACGGAACCTCCCGTTTGCGGTCTCGATTCTTGGCGTGTGGTGTATCGCGGTGCTGCCGATGAGTCTGCTGGCTTGGTTCTCGCTTGTTCTCACTCCGACGGTATCGGGTGGACTCCTCGTTGCCCTTGCCGCGCTTGTCGCCTCACATCTTACGGACTTCCGGGTCGACTACATCGGTACCGAGCGATACACCACCGTATCAGCTCAAGAACTGACCCGCACACCGGCCCAGCAGGTGCTGGTGTTGTTCTGCTTGCTCCCGTTTATCACCGGTGAGACGGCGAGTGGGATCGTCCTGGGAGGCGGGGTTGTCCTTGCGAAAACGACCGGTGAGGCGTATCGCTTCTATGTCGACCACATGGGGCAGCCGCTGGTTACTGTCACCGACTGGCTGCAGCAGAGCACGCTAATCGAAACTGAGTCGCTTCAGGAACCGCCGCCGGAGATCGAGTTGCCGGATGGCCCTGTCGATGGCCGGGTCACGACCGACACCGCGGCGATTATCCTCGGTAGTGTCCCGGACATCCTGCTTGGGTTAGTGAGCGACGGTGGGATGCTGTTAGGGGCGGTGTTCATATTTGGCATCGCCATCGATTCCCCGCTTGTCGTTGGGTTCGCTGTCGTTGTCTTGCTCGGAATTGTCGTGGTCGCTGTTCTGAGTCGATGGCTGCGGTTCGGCACCATCGAGTATCAGCGACGCGACCACGAGATCGTAGCCTACGATCGCCTGCTTGCCGAGCCACAGTGGATCGCCCCTGTGTATCGCGGCGACATCGAGGTCAAAAACGCGATCCCCGACCGGCTGCTCGGAACCGGAACGGTCACGCTGTCGAGGCCCAACGACGATGAGAAGCCGGTCACGCTCGGCCCGGTGTCAGATCTTGACGCTGCGGTTGATGAGCTTGCGTTACCGATCAGACAGCCGCGTCGCCCTGAGACGGAGTACACCGTCGTCGCTGCCGCCGCCGGCCTGTTGGCCGTGTTTGCCGTGCTTCCGGTTGTCGTACTGACTGTCGGCGATCTCGACACCGGAACCGCGGTTGCGGTGCTCGTTTTCGCCGCGCCATTGTTGTTGCCGCTGGGAGGGGGGCTGCTGTTGAGCGGCCTCTCACGTCTCTGATCCCCCGGATGTCGAAAACACGCGTTTGAGGCTTCACCGGGTATATACGGCTTGTGTCACAACCGGTAGTTGTCATGGAACTTGACGAATTCACGCAGGCCAACGCCCCGAAATCCGGCGGCGATGGCTTCCAGTTGGAGAACGCAAAACTACTCGACATCGCGGTCGAGGGCACCGCCATGGTCAAAGCCGGCTCGATGGTCGCCTACACCGGCGATCTGACGTTCACCGGGAAGTCCTCCGCCGAGGGCGGGATCACCGGCCTCGTCAAAGACGCTGTCTCCGGTGAGGGAACGCCGATCATGGAGGCCGACGGCTCGGGGCATCTCTACGTCGCCGATCAGGAAAAAAAGATTCAGGTGCTCTCACTCGACGCTGACGACTCGATCTCGGTCAACGGCAACGATATCCTCGCGTTTGAATCCCGTGTCGACTACGAGATCAACACCGTTGGTGGACTCTCGGAGGCTATCGCCGGCGGTCTCACAAACGTCTACCTCAGCGGCCCGGGGACGGTCGCGTTGACGACCCACGGCGATCCGTTGGTGGCGACGCCGCCGATCACAACCGATCCCGATGCGACCGTCGCGTGGAGTACGAACCTCTCGCCATCGATCGAGACGAACAAAACCATCGAGATCGGCCAGCAGTCCGGCGAATCCCTCCAGATGGCGTTCACCGGCAACGAGGGCTTTGTTGTTGTCCAGCCCTACGAGGAAGGCGGCCAGCCGGCCCAACAGTAGCGACCTGCCGATTCTCAGCGACAGCCGTGTGAGTGTCACCAACGATTTGGATAGATCGACACACGGCACCGGGAATCCGACCGACTTATATATGTGAGACGGCTTCGCACGGCAATGACAGTTTCTGTCGGTATCCTCGGCGCGACGGGCGCGGTCGGACAGCGGTTCATTCAACTGCTCGATGGCCATCCAACCTTTGAGATCGACGCACTCACCGCAAGCGAGTCGAGTGCGGGCAAGACATATCAGGCGGCTGCCAAATGGCGCGCGAACACCCCGATCCCCAGAGATGTCGCCGAGATCGAGGTTGGCAAAACGCATCCGGACGCTGTTGGCGACGATATCGATCTCCTGTTTTCGTCGTTGCCGTCGGGCGTCGCCAGCGAAGTCGAACCCACGTTCCTTGAAGCAGGCTACGTTGTCTCCTCGAACTCCTCGAACGACCGGATGGCCGACGACGTACCACTGACAATCCCCGAGATCAATCCCGGTCACCTCGATCTCATCGAGGTACAACGCGACAACCGCGGGTGGGACGGCGCGCTCATCAAAAACCCCAACTGCTCGACGATCACGATGGTGCCGACGTTGGCCGCCCTCGATGAAGAGTTCGGGATCGAACGCGCCGACGTGACGACGCTGCAGGCTGTCTCTGGGGCGGGTTACTCCGGGGTCACATCGATGGAGATCATCGACAACGCGATCCCGCATATCGGCGGCGAGGAAAACAAGATGGAAACCGAATCCCGCAAGCTGCTCGGTGAGTTCGACGGCGCGGAGCTCTCCTTACACGACGCCGAGGTCAACGCCTCCTGTAACCGGATTCCAACGCTTGATGGCCATCTTGAAAGCGTCTTTGTCGATCTCGCCGACGATCCCTCGCCGGCTGCGGCGCGGGAGGCGTTGGAATCGTTTCCCGGGATCGACCTGCCGAGTGCCCCCGACCAACTCATCCACGTTTTCGGCGACGACCAACCTAAACGGCCACAGCCACGGCGTGATCGGAACCGTGACAACGGGATGGCGATCTCCGTCGGCGGCGTCAGCGAAACCCCCAGCGGGCTCAAATACAACTGTCTTGCCCACAACACGCTCCGCGGGGCAGCCGGCGCGAGCCTATTGAACGGCGAACTGCTCGTCGAAGAAGGCTGGATCTAAAGGCGAAAATCGGCCATCGGCTGACACCCACAAGCGGTGTTAGGAACCTGATCTACGTCTCATCGTCCATGTGGTCGCCGTCGTCATCGGTGCTATCGCCGTCGGCTTGCGCATCAAGTTGTGCCTCGATCGCCTCGGTTTTTGCTTCCAACGTCTCGGTCGCCGCTGATACCTCCTCGCTGACCGTCTCTTCGACGGCCGCTTCGACCGTCTCCTCGACGCGTTTGGCGACCTCCTCACCAACGGTCTCCTCGACGGTTTTCTCAACCTCATCGCCAACGGTCTCCTCGACGGTTTTTGCGACCTCGTCGCCGACGGTCTCCTCGAGGGTTTCCTCAACGGTTTCGGTGACGCCGTCGTCGACGCTTTCACCCACCGTCTCCTCGACAGTTGCCTCAACGGTCTGCTCAACCGTTTCTTCGACCGTCTCCTCAACGGTGTCGCCGACCTCCTTTTCAACCGTATCGCCGACAGTTTGTTCGACGGTCGCAGCAACCTCCTTGTCGACGGTCTCCTCGAGGGTTTTTTCGACGGTGTCGCCGACCTCCTGCTCGACCGTTTCGCCGACGGTGGCTTCGACGGCCTCGCCGACCTCCTTGTCGACGGTCTCCTCGACGGTTTTCTCGACGGCTTCGGCGACCTCCTGGGTCATCCAGTCGGGATCGAACCGCGACATCTTCCAGACAACGTGGACAGTGTAGGACAACAACACCCCAAGGCCGAAGGCAACCCCCGTTTGGGTGCCGACAACCACGAGCAGAACGACGGCCAGCGAGATCAAGAGCCCGAACGTCATATCGACGATAAAATCGACGCGATTCGGCTTCATTCCCTCACTCCGGGGTGATGAGTATAAGTTTGCATACCGATGCTACTCGACCGGCGGGTTTAGTCTTCCCGTCGTGGCCCCACGGTTTACGTCGATGCGGCTGGTACGACCGGATATGTATGTCCGCGATGGAAAAAACCGGGATGAGACATGGCTCCGTGATGGAATCGAGGCGATGGGCCTCGGCGAGGCGGTCGGCGAGCCACAGGCGTACGTGATCGCGGTTGAGCAAGACTCCAACGAACGGGCCGGATTTGGTCGGCTATGCGTCAACGTGGGCGAGCCGACCGTCTGCGAGCTGACACATATCGGCGTTCACCAATCATGGCGCGACCAAGGGGTCGGTGCCCACATTATCGAGCGGCTGCTCACCAAAGCCGGTGACGCCGGCGTCAAGACAGCATACATACTGACCGACGAGCCCGGCTATCCGACTCAGTTGGGGTTCGAGCGTGTCGACGATCTCCCTGCGCCACTGGCTGATCGGCGGCGAGAAAAAGCAGCAGAGGGAGACGACGAGATTGTTGGCCTCGCTACCGACACCGACGACTTCGAGATGCCATCGCGGCTGCGAGACGCGTTTAAAACCGCAAGCGGGGCTGGCGAGGAGCCCACCGTTGATGCCGAGGAGTTTGGGATCGACGCCGACGGTGCGACCTACAAGTACGACACCGGTGGCTGAGCAGGTGATCGGTGAAATGTTGGGCCGCCACACTTGATCTGTGTCGAAACGGCTGCCCATTTCGGCTACCGGTCGTCGAGAAAATCCGTGCTGAACACGATATATGTCAACACAGTGGTAAACAGGATCGGCGGGAGTTGAGCAAACGCCCACAGCGGCTCCAAGCCGAAGTTGAGAATCAGGATTGCGTTGCCGACGCCAAGCGCGAGAAACGGCAGCGCGTAGAGGGCTGCCTGCCGGCGGTTGCGACTACTGTCACCAACCGACTCCGTGGGTGGTTCCGAGCCCGCAATCGGTTCCTCGGCCCCCTCAGTCTCGCCTGTCGGCTGTGCCATACCCGACTGTCGGCCCCAACGACTAAAAATCAGCCGACTTGGTGACACGGGGTCAGTCGTATCGTGAGGCCACCGAGACCAAGACGTAGAGCGTGCCGATCGCGACGGCGATAACACCAATCCCGTAGAGCGTCATCGCACCTGGTGAGATCGGTACCGTCACCAGCCCAAAGGGTTCGATAGCGTCGATGTCGCCGCCACCGTTGGAACCGACAATAAAGCCGAGGACGCCGCCGAGGGCGACCATACCGAGACCCAAAAGCGAAAGAATGCGCCGGCCGGCACTGCGCTCGTCTGATTCAGTCGTCACACTGCTGGTAGGAGCCACGCCGAATAGAAGCTTTCCGTTGTGGCCCCGTCGGTGCCATGGCGATCGAGACGAGGATCATCATGACAGCGACCCCCGAACCGATCCCGACGCCGGCGAGCAGTGGGATCGTCAGCCACCAGCCCGCGGCCGTGCCGCCAACGACCGAGACAGGCATCGCGGCCAACAGTCCATCGTAGCGCGTCAGCGACGGCGGCCGGTACATATCGATCTCACGGATCGCCTGCTAATTAAATATTATTACTTGGGACACCGCCAAGCTATTTCACAGTCGGCCAACCCACCACTGTATGGACACGCTGATCGAGCGCGCCCGCGAGGCACTCACAACGGCCTACGTGCCATACTCCGAGTACCGCGTGGGGGCCGCACTCCGGACAACCGATGGCGATATCTTCACCGGCTGTAATATCGAAAACGCCAACTACTCCAATAGCCTCCACGCCGAAGAGGTAGCGATCGGGGCGGCAGTGGCAGCAGGCCACCGAGAGTTTGACCGACTGGCGGTCAGTTCCGGCGTCCAAGATGGGGTTACGCCCTGCGGCATGTGCCGGCAGACACTCGCGGAGTTCTGTGGAGACGACCTCACGGTCGTCTGTGATTGCGGCGGTGGTGAGGTTACCACCTACACGCTCGGGGAGTTACTCCCCGAAACGATCACGGAGTCAACATTGACCGACGCCGCCGACAACGATTCCCCACACGATATGCGTGAACCAGATGGGAGGGGGTCATCATGACCGACAGCGACGGCCCAACGGACACGAGAGACAGCGAAGATCCCAACACCGACCGCCAGTACCACCTCGAAATCACCGCTGACGACGTTGCTGAAAGCGTTCTGCTGCCAGGAAACCCCGATCGACTAGCGAAGATCACTGACAGCTGGGAATCAGCAACGGAGGTCGCCAGCCACAGAGAGTACCGCACCGCGACCGGCCGGTATCAGGAGACGCCGATCTCGGTCACCGCAACGGGGATCGGCGGCCCCTCGACAGCTATCGCTGTCGAAGAACTCGCCCGTGTCGGCGCGGAGACGCTCATCCGCGTCGGCTCCTGTGGCACCGTCCGCGCCGATATCGCCGTCGGCGATCTTGTCATTACCTCGGGGGCGATGGGAGGCGGAGGCACCAGCAGCGAGTATATCGACGAAACGTATCCGGCGAGTGCCGACTACGAGGTCGTCAGCGCGCTTGTTGCCGCCGCTGAGCGATTGGGTTACGATTATCACGTCGGTGTCACGCTTAGCACCGATAGCTTCTACGCTGGGCAGGCTCGGCCCGGATTCGAGGGCTATGAGGCACCCGGCAGCGACGATCTCATCGAGACACTACAGAATGCCAACGTCGCCAACATCGAGATGGAGGCCGCAACGCTGCTGACGCTGTCGAATCTCTATGAGCTGCGAGCAGGAGCGGTGTGTGCCGTCTATGCCAACCGTGAAACCGGAGCGTTCGAGCCGGTCGGCGAACGAAAGGCGGCCAACACAGCAAGCCGTGCGGTCGCGCTGTTGGCGGAGATGGACGCCGCAAAAACGGCCGCCGATGTCGACCGCTGGCACCCAGGGCTCTCACTCGAGTGACTCGACTGAAACACAGCACGGCGACGTTCCAAAGCCGCTTTATCCGAGGATCACAGAGACAGAGGTATGTCAGCCAACGTCGTCGTTGTCGGTGCCGGCTATGCCGGTGCTGGAACCGTCAAATCGTTTGAAGACGAGATCGAGGAGGGGGAGGCCGAACTGACCTGGATCTCCGAACACGACTACCATCTTGTTCTCCACGAGACCCACCGCGTGATCCGGAACCCCGAGGTCGAATCAAAGGTGGCGATCCCTGTCGATGAGATCAAATCGCCGACGACGAACTTCATTCGCGACCGCGTCACCGACGTTAATACCGACGAGCGGACACTCGAACTACAGGATGGTGACCCTATCGACTACGATTATCTGCTTTTGGCGGTCGGTAGCTCAACCGCCTTTTTCGGAATCGATGGCCTCGAAGAACACGCCCGCACGCTGAAAAGCCTCGATGACGCCCGCGAGATCCATGAGGCGGTGCGGACGGCCGGCGAGGAGGCAACCCGATCCGAGCCAGCACAGGTGTTGGTCGGCGGTGCGGGGTTGTCGGGCATCCAGATCGCCGGCGAGATCGCGGGCTACCGGGATGACACTCACGCCCCAATCGACATCAAGCTGATCGAAGGCCTCGATGAGATCTTCCCGGGCAACGATCCGGAGGTACAAGGCGCGCTCCGGAAACGCCTGCTCGATCGCGATATCGAGATCTTCACCGGCGATTTTATCTCCGAGGTCACCGATGAGTTGGTACATCTCGGCGAAGATGAGTCGATGCCCTACGACGTGCTCGTGTGGGCCGGCGGCATCACCGGCCGGGAGACGGTGGCCAACAGCGATCTTGAGAAGGACGAGCGATCAAAGCGCGTCCACGCCGAATCAGACTTCCAGACCAGCGATGACCGGATCTTTGCGATCGGTGACACCGCACTGATCGATCAGGGTGGCGACGAGCAGGCCCCGCCAACCGCGGAGGCAGCGTGGACGGCGGCAGAGGTTGCCGGCGAGAACCTGGTTCGCGCACTGCGTGGCGCGCCGCTGAAGTCGTGGCAACACAAGGATAAGGGGACGGCCATCTCGGTCGGCGAGGACGCTGTCGTCCACGATGTTATTGGGGTTCCGATCAACACTTTCGGTGGGGTTGCTGCTCGGACACTCAAAAAGGCGATCGCCGCTCGGTGGATCGCTGAGGTGAGCTCAACAAAGCGAGCGATCAGTGCCTGGAGTGACATGTAGTACAGACACATCATCAACCCCCGATCCGCAGGTGGGTGTGGGTATCTTTGATTGGATTGGTTTAGACGCGACCGTAAACCGTATCGAGAGATCAACAGAGATGCCAGACAGCAGATAAAACCGGTTTGGTCTGCGCCAAACCAATCAATTACCCGACAGATAGGTCAGTAACCGACACGCAGGGTAGTTGGCGAAGAGACCGGGCTACAGATCGGTCACAGCGGGTAAACTGCCTCGGGGTCAAGTGATTTGAGAGACTTCGTCTCTCGTCATTGCCAGACCGCGTCCGGCAGGCAGCCAGAAATCCCCGATTTCTGGCCACATCACGGAAATCTTTGATTTCCGTACGACCCCGTGGCATCCGCCTTGCCCACCTGTGAAAGCAGCGCAGTTATACTATCCCAACACCATATATCAGTAATGACATATCTCTCTACAGTCGATACGGATCCCGTCAAGCGGGATCTCCGGACTCGGGGGTTTTGTGTCGACGATGGCCAGCCTACTGTTGCTCATGGTGGTTCCATGGGGATGATCGAACCCGATACACCGCTGGAAGTGGTGCCAACCGCGAACAGCCGGCCGCTAACCGTCATCTCAGCCATCGCAAACGCTGTCGACAGCGGACGGGCTCCGTTGTTGGTTGTCGACAACCACGATCGCAGCGCGGTCGACGCACTCCTTTCGGAACCGTTTGGGCTCGCTGATCGGCGGGATGGTTTCCGGCGGTTTTACAGCATTGAACACAGAATACAGCTTGCGGACGGTTCCTTCGGGTGTATCGCCACAGACGAGCATCTGTGGTGGACTGAGGCCTCCAGTCGGCGGGAGGAATCACCACAACTACATCTCATGGCCGGTGACAAACCGGTTGTCGTTTTGAGTGCTGTCGAAGATCTCACCTGTCCTGCGCCCTCACCGACCGCGTTTCCAAACCGCTATGCCCGTGATGAACACGGTCGATTCGTGCTATACAATCATGTTGAAGCCGTTGGAACCTATTCTGGGGTGAGTGCAATGCGTTCCGACGGCATCAAACCCATCCCAGCCCCACTGGTGCCCGAGGATTATCTTGATCCACAGTCGCGCCTCTCACGGGCGACGCTACTTGCGACCGTCGATAGAGAGGCCGTACAGTACACCACTACTGCTCAATCGTAGGGCAACAACCGCACCCACCGCTGTCCGACCGCCACCCTGTTGCTCAAATGTATCGTCAGCTAGGCTATCGTATGGACACACGATCAGGACAGTTCCGTATCTATCGGGCCGTCGAGTCGGTGCGCCACATCAACTTTCAGGCGGTTGCGGAACCACAGTTGTATTCAGTACACGAAACTGGGTACCCGGCGGAACAGCAGGCTCAGGTGGACGAACTGCGGACAGGTGATCTGGTTACGGCGACTATAGAGGGCGATGCCGACGCCCCTGATGAGGCGTGGCGCGTTGCATCGGTGACCCGCGACCAACGCGTGCCGTTCGGGTTTGCGGTTGAGCTTGCTCCCGAGATGCTGCCGCAGGCGGTTCAAACACTCGCCGCCGATTCCGGGTTTGGGACGGCAACACCGCAAACAGAGCCAGCCGGGACGACACTGTCCGCCGACGGGGCTGACATCGGCGAGTGTTGGATTCAACCGCGAGCGACGCTCCCTAATGATGCGTTTGTGCCAAACGTTGTGACCGGGTTGTTACCGATTGAGCCGTGGCTCACCGACCTCCCGGCGCTTGGAGTCCCAGCTACCGAGGTGTTGGCTCTAGATACTGCTGGGCCAACAGCGAATCAGTATGAAACACCGTATGGCGTATTCCTGTTTTTCACTGATGCCGGCCGTGACGTTGCCACCGATTATCGAGACCGATACGACTGTCCGCGCGCGGTCGATAGTCGACCGGATTTCGACCCATACTGACCCGGTTGAGCAGCCGACGGGATAGTGACGATCCCACACCCGATATGATCGATCACCGATCCACCAGAGATGGTGCGATCACCGGCCAGCGGTCGGATGGTGCCAACGCGACCCTGACTGGATGGCGGACTGTCGCAATCAGTTGTNAGGTGGCAGCACGGCAATGGCAGTCTGGGCGTCCCGTTGGGTGTAGGTAGTGTGGCCTGCTGTGGCGTCGATGGTGGGAGTGACCTCGGAGTCAAATCAGGCTATGACATTCTCCGCGCCGTGAACGGCAGAATTCTCTCGGTGTTAGAAGATAGTTATCGCCTGTGCAATATATCGCGGTAATCTACCTCATCCGACGGTCACTATCGCGTGTTAGTTGTCGACCGGGGCGACCATCTCGTCGAGCTCAAGAATCAGGATGCTGTCAGTGTCGTCTTTGGCGTCAAGCGTGCCCGTGATTCTGAGCTTCGAAAGCGGCGTGGGGCCAACGGTCACCGAGTCACCCTCATGGAAGTCACGGATCGAGCCTTGAAGATGAATCTCTGCCCGACAAAGCTCCGGGTGGTGGACGCTGGAGAGGTCAATACTTTCGACGGTCGCATTCTCGATAGCTTCGCCGTTGTGTTGGAGTGGTACCGAGGCCGGCTCATCCATCTGGTCGACATCAAGAGCTTCGTAGGCGTCGGCGGTTGGTTTATACCCACCCTTCGGGCCGGGCACCCCCTCGACGAGTTGGAGAGCCTTGAGGCTCTGCATCTGGTTGCGGATCGTGCCGGGATTGCGATCGACTTCGTCGGCGATATCCTCGCCTTTGATCGCATCTTCAGCCTCGCGGTGGAGGTTGGTCAGCGCGGTCAGAATGGTTTTCTGACTTGGCGTCAGTTCGATCGATGACATACGCTTTTCTTCGATGGGAATACTCATAAATCCGATGGAAGAATAATTACAGTTCAGGTGATACATTTCGGTTCGGTGTCGGCCCAAATTTCTTTCGACCTCACAAACAAATCCTGTTGACAGTCGTGTACAACGGTAATCAACGCAACAACTCAACCGTGGCGGTGCCGTTGTACCTGTTCGGCGACCGCCGAGCGAAACGCGGGTTGATCGAGGCTGTCGGCACCCAGAAAGGCCTCAGGGTGGCGTCGACCGACGACCCCACACAGTCGATCGGTGATGGTGTCGACAGCGGCAGAGTTCCCATCTGACTGTGCCGTTGTGGCGATAGGCTTGATGTGTGCTGGCGTCGCGTACGTCTCGACCAGCTCGTCGATCGATCGCGCCGGCTCCGGGTGTGTCGAATCGGTTGTCGTTGGCGAGGCGGCCACGGCTGGATTCGATAGCTTCCCGCGGTGACCCTGCTTGTTCCGGATCACAACACCCGCAGCCGGGCCATCATACCACGCCGATGGTGGGATCTCGTATCTGTCCGGCGAAAAATCCCGAGCGTGGGCCTCTCGTTCGAAGGTGTTGACAGCCGCAAGTCCGAGTCGACGGAAGATCCCATCTGCGGCATCCGGCGGGCGAAACGTCCCATGGTCGGCCGCCCACACGTCGGTACCAAGAAATGGCGGCATCGAATCAAGATCATAGGGGGTCGACTCGCGGGTGGTTGCCACACCAAAGAAGGTGATCGCTTCAACAGCATCGACAGCGGCTCTGAGCGCGTCGCGGTCAAGGGAGTCACGAATGTGGGCAACCGCCTGGCGGAACGGCAGTGAAATCGTCTCGGGGTCGTCATAGACCGTCTTTCCGTCGCCAACGCGGAGCAACCCCGTCTCCTGAAGCTGAAACCGTAGCGGCCGGCCGTCGATCAACTCCAACAGCCAGAGATGTCCTGACAGCAAGGCATCAGGGGCGGCATCGACCGGTGGTGTGGCTGGAAACGCGTTCACTGGCGACTCATCATTCGTTAGTCGTCGCTCGGGGCGGCCTCGTGATCAACTGGTATATCCGCGTCGGTCTCCGATTCGTCGGTGATCATCTCCTGTGGGATCACATCGAGACAGGCGACACGATCAGCCCCAGCCAGATCCATCACGGTCACACCCATCGTGTTGCGGCCGACCGTTGAGATGTCCTCGACGGACGTACGCATGATCTGCCCCGACTCACTCATCACGACAAGATGGTCACCTGCCCCGACGGTTTCCATCGCACAGACTGGCCCGTTCCGCTCCGCTGTTTTGATATCAATCAACCCCTTTCCGTTGCGGGATTGGACGCGGTACTCCCCGATATCGGATCGCTTGCCGTAGCCGTTTTTGGTGACTGTCAACACCCAGTTATCACGGTCGGCGTCGACGGCGGCGACGCCGGCGACTGTATCGTCGTTCTGCAGGTCGATCCCACGGACGCCGCGTGCGCTCCGGCCCATCGCGCGGACATCGTCCTCGTCGAACCGAATCGACATACCGCCGCTTGTCGTCACCACGAGCGTTCGGTCGCCGTCGGTGACCTCCACGTCGACGAGTTCGTCGTCGTCCTCCAGGCGGATCGCCCGGATGCCGGATTTGTGGATATTCTGGAAGTCATCGACGCCGGTACGTTTGATATAGCCGTCACCGGTCACCATCGTTAGATACCGCTGGCCATCGAAGGAGTCGTCGGCGATGTCGTCGGTGTTGACAACCGCGGTCAGTTCTTCGCCATCATCGAGATCAAGAATGTTGATCGCGGATTTCCCGCGGGCGGTGCGGCTCATCTCGGGGATCTGGAACCCACGGAGCTTGTAGATCTGCCCGTGGTTGGTGAAACAGAGCAGATAGTCATGAGTGTTGGCGACAAACACCGAGGAAACCGCATCGCCCTCCTTGAGGTCGACCCCGATGATCCCCTTGCCGCCGCGGTTTTGGGCGGAGAACGTCGACAACGGCATGCGCTTGATGTAGTCGTCTTCGGACATGGCGACAACGATATCCTCCTCTGGGATGAGATCCTCGTGGGCGACGGTGTCGGTATCCTCGATAAAGGAGGTGCGGCGCTCGTCGTCGTATTCGTCTTTGATTTCGAGCAGTTCCGATTCGATGACACCGAGCAGTTCGTTCTCGTTGTGCAGAATCTCTTCGAGTCGCTCGATGCGGGCCTGTACCGCCTCGTACTCGTCGTTGATCGCCTGGGCCTCCATCGATGTCAGCGACCCAAGCTGCATTGAGACGATGTGGGTAACCTGCTCCGCCGAAAAGTCGAACTGCTCCTGCAGGGCGGCCTTCGCGGCGTCGCGATCGTCGGCATCCTGNATCGTCTCAACGACAGCGTCGACGTTGTTGAGCGCGGTCAGCCGCCCCTTGAGAATGTGGGCGCGATCCTCGGCCTCGTCGAGTTCGTACTGCGAACGTCGGCGGACGACCTCACGGCGGTGATCAAGGTAGTGTTGGATCGTCTCTCGCAGGTCGAGTACCTGTGGCGCGCCGTCGACCAAGGCGAGGTTGATGACGCCGAAGGTTGATTCGAGATGGCTCTCCAGTAGTTGATTTTTGACCACATCGGCCATCGCGTCGCGTTTGAGATCGATGACGACGCGGATCCCGTCGCGGTCGGATTCGTCGCGGAGATCACGAATCCCCTCAACTTTGCCCTCGTTGACGTCGTCGGCGATCCGCTCGACAAGACGGGCTTTGTTCTCTTGGAAGGGCAGTTCGGTAATCACGATCCGACCGTCCTCCTCGTCGACCTCGAACTCGGCGCGAACACGAACGCGACCGCGGCCGGTCTTGTACGCTGAATGGACGCCACCCCGGCCGACGATGTTGGCACCGGTTGGGAAATCCGGCCCCTTGACGTGCTCCATCAGATCCTCGACGGTCGCCTCAGGGTTGTTGATGAGGTGGACGGTCGCATCTATCACCTCACCGAGGTTGTGCGGCGGGATGTTCGTCGACATCCCGACNGCGATNCCNGANGAGCCGTTGACNAGCAGATTGGGGAACGCCGACGGGAGTACGTCGGGCTCCTGCAGGCGGTCGTCGTAGTTCGCGCTGAAATCGACGGTGTCCTTGTCGATGTCGGCCAGCAACTCCTCGGCGATGGGGGCCATGCGGGCCTCCGTGTAGCGCATCGCTGCCGGCGGGTCGCCGTCGACAGAGCCGAAGTTACCCTGGCCGTCGACCAGCGGATACCGCATCGAGAAATCTTGGGCCATCCGGGCGAGGGTGTCGTAGATCGCGCTGTCGCCGTGGGGGTGGAAATCACCCATCGTCTCGCCGACGATCGAGGAGCTCTTGCGGTGGGCCGAACCCGCCGAGACGCCGGCTTCGTGCATCGCATACAGGATGCGGCGATGAACGGGTTTGAGCCCGTCACGAACGTCCGGCAGTGCGCGCCCGGCGATGACCGACATCGCATAATCGATATAGGATTGCTCCATCTCGTCTTCGATCCGGGCGGTTTCGATGCGTGCGGCGTCTACGTCTGAATTCTCAGGTAGATCTGTGCTCATTAGATATCA
>P_A23_Liq_2_FmtDRAFT_1000170_pt1 | contig 14778 bp, 17 predicted proteins | sample PonA232FremontCA_FD_10599 | JGI IMG/M metagenome (IMG submission 10599) | reverse complement strand
GACGAGGGCGGGGAGGCGTGAGGTGCGGCGCGGTGCTGTGTGGGGTGGGACTCAAAGGGGCACGCGAGGGCGCCGCAGGTGACGCAAGGACCGCAAGGAGAGAGCGAAGCGAACGACTGAGGACCGAAGCGAACGTGCGGCGCCCTCGCGGCTGGAGCTTTGGAGGTACTCACCGACGACACGACGGTGTTTATTTATAATCGAGCAGCTGGGGTTTTGGGGGTATACGCCGTCGATCACTCGACGACACCGAGACCCCGGGACACGTGCCTCACCCCACGCGGCGTATTCGACCGTACCCCCCGAACCTAAACCGCTCGCCCCCATGCGATACTCGTATATGCAGTTCTGTGACGACTGCGGCTCGATGATGGTCTCTCGCGACGGGGAGATGGTGTGTCAGAACGACGGCTGCGGCGCGACGACCGAACGCGACGAGGCGCTCGCCGCCGAGTTCGAGTCGACCACCGAACAGACCGGCGACGAGGTGATCGAGACGGAGGAGGGCGCGAACTTCGAGGGGAAGCCCACCGCGACCGACGTTGTCTGTGACGAGTGCGGCCACGGCGAGGCGTGGTACACGATCAAACAGACCGGCGCCGCCGACGAGCCGCCGACGCGCTTTTTCAAGTGTAAGGAGTGTGGCCGCCGCTGGCGGGGATACAACTGACCGCGATGCCGCCGGGAGGTCGACGGACTCGGCTCGTCCGCGCGCTCGCCGCCCTTTCGCTCGCCGCGCCCGCGGTCTTCCTCGTCGGCCGCGCCGTCGGCTTCTGGCGCGTCAGGCTCGCGGTCGGGAAGCTGCTCGCGCTGCTGCCCGACGACGGCGCCCCCGATCACGTCCGAGTGCTGCCGCCGCCGGCCGACGAGTACGCCGGAACGCTCCAGACGACCCCCGCTGAGACCCGCGAGCAGCTCCCCGAGCAGGGCTTCTCCGAGCTCATCCGGGCCTACTTCCACGCGTACGACCGCGACGGGGAGGCCGTCCACGAGGTCGGTAGCTTCGTCCACCGGCCCGAGGGCCTCACCGGCGACTGGCAGGTCCACGTCCGGCTGTTCCCCGCGCCCGACGGCGCCACCGAGGTGTGGGCGCACTGGGAGCGGAACCCGTACGTGGCCCCGCTGGCGCACCTGCGGATGGAGGGGTACGACCCGGCCCGCGGCCAGCGGATGGCGGCCGAACTGATCGATGACCTGCGGTGCGCGCGCGACGACGGGGCGGCGTGAGCCGGCGCGCACCGGCAGTTCGTGCGTTTCAATAACGCGTCACCAACTAACACACACCATAGCACTGCGTTCTGGCGATTTATTCGAGTTGGACGGAATTGAGCGCGTAAATTCGGCCGAAACGCGGCCGAATCCCGCTGTAGCGTTTGGACGGTTCATAGGGCACGGGGCGGGAGGTGGGGCCACGATGAACACCGAACGCATCGCACTGATCGCGGTGACGCTGGCGCTCGTCGTCGGCGGCCTCGCGACGCTGTTCGCACCGACCGTCGTCGCCGGCCCGGGCGGCGCTCCCGGGCAGGCGGCGGTCACCACCGCCGTCGCCGACGGCGGACTCGGGTCGCTGTTCGGGCTCGCGCTCTGGGGCGTGACGCTCCTCTTCGGCGCGACCGCGCTCGTCTGGTTCGTGTTCGCGGCGGTCGTGGGTGCGGGCCACGAGACGCCGCCGAACGAGTACGGCCTCGACGAGATCCAAGTCCGCATCATGACCGTCGACGCCGCCGAGGTCGTTCANGAGACCGTCGACTCCCTGCCGGAGGGGCTCGACGACGTTCACGTGATCGCGGAGTCGCCCGTCGACGTGACCGGCGCGACGGTCCACGCCGTCCCGGAGGCGTTCACGTGCGACGCGGTCCGGAAGGGCCGCGCGCAGGAGTGGGCACGGCAGTCGCTCGACTGCGGGAAGGCGTTCGTCCTCTACCTCGACGAGGACAGCGTTGTCGAGTCGCTCGACGGGCTCCCGGACGCCGACATCGTTCAGCTCCGCGAGAAGCCCCGGCTCACGGGGTCGAACCTCAGCTACTTGGCGGACATGTACCGGATGGGCGTCCAGATCGAACAGCGCGCGTTCGCGCGCCTCTCGATTCCCCTGTTCGCGTGGGGCGGCGGCATCGCGGTCCGCAGCGAGGTGGAGGACGAAACCACGTGGGACCGTGAGACGCTCGTCGAGGACACCGCGTTCGTCTGGGCGGCCTTCCGCGAGCTCGACGTGACGTTCGCGCTCTCGGACGCGGTCTGCCGCAACGAGGCGCCGCCCTCGCTGTACGAGATCCTCCAGCAGCGCCGCCGCTGGGCGGCCGGGAACGTCCGGGCGTCGACGATGCTCCCCCTGCGCTACGAGCTGTTGACTAGGGTCCGCAACTACGCGTGGGCGCTCTCGCCGATCGTCACCCTGCTCGTCGTCCCGTTGTCGCTTCTGGGCGTGACCATCGCGCACAGCGGGCTGTTCTTCGCCGCGTCGATGGGGCTGGCGCTCTGTACGCTGGGCTGGTTCCTGCTCGGCGTCCGGTACTACGGCGACGACCACCGCCGCTGGGCGCTCGCGGTGCCGCTGGCGCCGCTCATTACCGTCGTCCACTCGATGGGGACAGTCGCCGGGATCGTCAACCCGCCGGAGACGTTCCGGGTGACGACGAAGGTCGGCAGCGAGTAACCGCTCCGAGCGCGGCTACGACCCGTCGCGAAGCCGCGGCCCGAGGAACGCCGCGACCGCCTCGCCGACCTTTCCGCTCCGCCCGACGAAGAAGTGGTCGGACTCGAACGCGACCGTCTCGACGCCCAGTTCCGTCGCACGTTCGACCACCGGCTCCCAGTCCGCCGTCGAGTCCCGCGTCGCGTACAGGACGCGAACCGGGACGCCCCGGTCGACTATCTCTCCGAGCGCGTCGACCGCGTCGGTGTCGGGGTTCAGGCGGGCGGTCGGCGCGAGCGCGCAGACGCCCGTCAGCTCGGGCCGCGACGCGGCCGCGACGAGCGCGACCGTGCCGCCGAACGAGAAGCCGAACAGCCCGACGCGGTCGTAGCGCTCGCGCGCCCAGCCGACCGCCCGGTCCGCGTCGGTGGTCTCGCCGTACCCCTCGTCCCAGTCGCCGTAGTCGAAGCGGAGGCAGTCGACGCCGCGGTCGGTCACGGCGTCGGAGACGGCCACCAGCCGCTCGTCGCCTCGGTGGCCGCGCTGCTGGGGATGCGGCGGGCAAGCGACGACGACCGCATCCGCGGACGGCGCGTCGGCCGAGGCGTCGCTCGCGGCCGTATCAAGGGTCGCGCGCACGTCGCGACCGCCGGGGATCAGGACGGTGTCGCTCATCGGGATCGGGCGGTCGGGTCGACGCCCGTCAGGGCACCTGCGTCACGCGATCGACGCCGTCGAGTTCGACGAGGTCGCCCGCGAGCGCCTCCTGATCGACGGTCGCCTCGTAGTAGAACACGATGTCGAACGTGCCGTCGCGGAGGAGCTGCTGGCACTCCCAGACGAACGCCTCGTCGTCGAGCGTCAGTCCTTGGAACTGGTTCGACGAGAAGTCCGTGTCGTCGTTGCCGGCCTCGATGTACGTCTCGCCTTTGCCCGCGTGCTCGGCGATGACCTCGTTGGCGGCGACCGTCAGCTCGTGCATCTCTAGGTCCTCCTCACCCTCGAGATTCGTGTGGACGATACAGCCCACCAGCTCGATGTCGCCGGGCTCTAAGAGGGCCTTCGCGCGGGTGTACAGGTCCGAATCGACGGTCTCGCTCATGTCTCTCCCTTCCGGCTCCCGTAATAAACGGGTGACGGTTCGCGGGGCGGGTCGGGGCCGGCCGCGACGCGTCTCAGCGACGGAGCGACACGACGACGGCGCCCCCGTCGGCTTGGACCAGCGCGTCGTCCGCGAGGTCGTCGACGAGCCCGCGGAACCACTCACAGCCGTGTTCGCCGCCCGGCGCGTAGTCCACCCGAATCCGGTTGCCGAGCGCGTCCGGCGCCATCTCGTCGTGCTCGCCGAGCAGGCGCACGATCCGACCGCGGAACTGCCGGCGGTTCCCCTCGAAGCCGGGCTGTTCGGGCGCGGTGAAGTCCCAGGTCCGGGAGGCGTGACAGCACTCGCGACACGAGCAGCCGGCCTCGTCGCAGCGGGGCTTCTTGCCCTAGGCGACGCCGCCGAACTCCATGATCGCGTTGTTCCGCACCCGGGACTCGCCCGCGGGCATGGGCCGGGAGGCGACCCGCTCGAACGCGTCGTCGTCGTCCGAGACGTCGAACGCGCGGTGATTGCGGCAATTTATTACACATAAAATAGCTCAAATATCGGTAGCAACTGAGAGTGGCTGTTGCCGAACATTCCCCGAATGTCCGTATCAGAGTGGCAATCTATCTCTGAGCGACTGGAACGCGAGTCGTCCGAGCAACTGGCTGGGGCCGCGCTTTGGCAGGTCGCGGGCGACGTTCATCGTACTCGGTGGCTCACTCTCACCGATGCCTAGCTCCCACTCCGTCTCCGACTCGAAACGGTCTACCGCGGCCTCGACGCGGTCGCGCACCGCATCAGTTTCCATGGTCTTCACGTCACCGGCTTTCATCAGTACGTCGCCGTCCACGATAACCGTCTCCACATCAGCCGGCGCTGCGTTGTTAGTCACCTGCGCCGGGATGTTGGTCAGCGGGGTGAATTTCGGCTTCTCGACGTCCAGCAGAATGACGTCGGCGCGCTTGCCGGGTTCGAGGCTCCCGATCTCGTCGCCGACCCCGAGTGCCTCTGCTCCTTCGATGGTGAGCATTCGTACGAGCTCCATCGAGTCGTACTGGCCGGTCGAGCGCTTGAGGTTTGCTGCGAGCCGGGCTTGCCTCGCCTCGCCGAACAGACTGTAGGAGTCGTGCCAGTAGTGGTCGTCGATACCCAGGCCGACATCAACGCCCGCGGCGCGGAGTTCCGGCACCGGCGTCCACTGTACGTCGCCGCCCGTGTTCCAGTAACAGAAAATCGACGGGCAGTGTGCGACCGACGCGTCTGCTTCGGCAGTCCGTTGGATGTCTTCGTCGTCGGCGAGCCGGAAGTGCGCGGCTACAAGTCGGTCGTCCAAGAGGCCAACGTCATCGAGAAGGGCGAGCGAATCCTCGGCGCCATTCGACCGCGCCATCGTGTTGCTCGCCTCCAGTTCGAGCAGGTGCGTGTGGACGAGCAGGTCGGGATACTCGTCAGCGAGTTCGGCGGTGTGTTCCCACAGTTCGCGGGTACATGACCAGTCGTCGTGGGGGTTGATAGTCGCCCGGATGCGGCCGTCGTACGCGCCGTGGTACTCATCGATGAACTCGCGGGCGCGGTCGAACTGCTCTTCGACGGAAACGTCCCAGAAGAGGTCGGAGAGCGCCATCCCGAAGAATCCGCGCAGGCCCGCCTCGCCGAACGTTTCTGCGCCCCCGCCGGGACGGACGTCCATCGAGTTGACGGTCGTGACCCCACCACTGAGGAAGTTCAGTGCGGCGAGTTCGTACCCCGCCCGGGCGAAGTAGTCGTACTCGCCCTCGGCGATGTGGCCGAATATGGCGGTCATCCCACTCATCATTTCCATGAGGTCGAGGTCGCTGAACGCGCCAAGCAGCGGCGTCAGTTCGAGATGGGTGTGCGCGTTGACGAGACCTGGCATCACGAGTTTGCCTTCGCCGTCGATGACCAAGTCGGCCGCTAACTCCGCGTCATCGTCCCGAGATGACCGCACGTCGGTGATCCGGCCATCCTCGATGAGCACCGTTCCTCGCTCGTAGAGTCGATTTCGCTCGTCCACCGTGAGAACGAACGCATCGTGAATCACACAGTCAGCCGTCATTTCCTCCCACCCGTCAGCGTCGTGTGTAGCTGTAATTATTAGTATCTATTTCCCTCAATTGGCTCTGTTGAAATCCTTAGAGGTTGATATGTTTTTGCGGTCGTGCTGAATATAGAGGTTAGATTCAGCAATCGATTGGTCGCGTCGCAAAGTCCTCTAGAGTTTGCCGCTGAGCGTCTCGACAGCACTTCGTACAACTGAAAATACTGCGTTAGAATGGCGTGCACCAAGTGTACGTGATTTGAGAGCGTTAGAGATAGCAGCCCGAGTAGTCTACGCAACCACCACTCGAAACTCTAGACCGCTTTGCGACGCGAGCAAAAAAACTTGTTACAGTGACTTTTTGAGTGATAGATATGAGTCTCCTCAAAGAACTCGTAGCAGGCCTAAAAGGGCGGGCTATTATGGAGCTGAGTGGGTGGCTGGTCGTGCTCATTGCGGCGGTCGTTTTCGTCGTGACCCTGATCGCTGGCAGTGCGTTGTTCGGTGACGCGGCCGGATTGGCTATTGGAATCAGCTCCGCACTGCTCGTCGCGTTTGTTGTTGGATCACGTCTTCGAAACCGGTTCCGAGACGGTCAACAGTAGTGTGTGCGGCAGTCGACACACAGAAGACAATCCACCGGTGCAACACATCCCGACGATTAAAACTCGAAGTCAGCACGCTAGTCCAGTTGATTGGTCGTGTCGTTTGGCTACGTACATTCTGTGGAGAGAGGATCGACTGAGAAGCTGTCGTGACCGACTTGCGCCCTCTATTCAGCACGCCGTTTATATCAGATTTAGAGGATTTCAACAGAGCCCCTCAATTGAGAGCGCGGGTACGCTCCGCGGGTTCTCCCTTCTTGACATCCTCCCCGCGCTGAAGCGCGAGGATTCCCACGGTACCGCACCGCTGGGTTGGGATATTGTGGTTTACGACGTTACCTGTTCTTGAGGTGCGAACGCACCAGGTTCCTTGTCAAACAAGAACGTCGATGGCTGTGTCAACCAGCCGTTACTCCTATCCACCGAGAGATTCGGTGAACTCGGAGATACTTTCTGCCGAATGTTCTCAGCACCGTTCACATCCGCATTGGCCACTGTACCGCACTCATCGCAGACGTACAGTCCGCGTTCAACACGGTTCGCGTCATACTTCCGGCCACAGCACGAGCACGACTTCGAGGTATCCCGCTCAGACACTTGCTCAACCGTGATGCCTTCCATCTCGGCTTTGTATTCGAGGAGATCGGTGAACCGGTCGAACGCCCATGAGTGTAGGTCAAGATTGCCGTGTTTCTCCCAGTCCTTTGACTCGCCGTTCTCCTCATCCTCACGGACGCCGGAGAGATCGCCCACCACGATTGTTCCAATTTCCTCGTCAACACACCGCTGGACGATATGCTTCGAGAGGGTGTGGAAGTAGTGGGTCCGACGGGCCGACTTCTTCTGGTTCAGCCGCGTGGCTTGCGCAGAATGCGAATCGTCACACCGGGTGATTCGCTTGCTGAAGTAGTAGTCGTCCTGTTTCAAGCAGTTCAGCGGGTACAACTCGCTGTGACCGTCTTCATACGCGAGCGCGGCGAAGTTGTTGATACCGAGGTCAACACCGACCGTCTTCTCACCGGGGGCTTCAGCCACGTCCATTTCGACCTTACAGACGAAGTGTAGTTCCCACTCGTCGCCGGTCCACACAATCTTGACTTGTTGGACGTTCTCCACGGCAGAGAGGTCAATATCGGGGCGAGTCTGGTACGTACACAGGACGAAGTCCGACCAGTACTCCTTCAGGTTCGATCCTTTTGAGAGTCGAACACGGTCGTACTGAGTGTCGAGTTTGAGGCCTNTCTGCTTGAATGTGACCGTGGAACGCGGGTGTTCGTCGCCGTGTTTGCGGTAGCCGGGCGGGTTCGCTCGTGTATCTCCGTTTTGTCGTTTACCGTACCAACCGTTGAACGCTTCAGCGAGTTCTTGAAGGACTCGCTGACTTGACTGCGAATGAAGGTCACCATAGCATTCGTGGGTTTTGAGGTACGCGGTGAGTTCGGTGTGGTTCGGGATGTGACCGATTTCGTCCCAAATCCGGTTACACGTCCACCGTCCGACGTTCCAGAGCTTACTGGCTGCGAACCCGAGCGAATCAAGATCGTCTCGTACCCGCGACTGGTTCCGTATGGAAGCAGTATAGGTACGGGTAACGACCTGTTTCGCTATACGTAACCTATGTAGACCAACTTGCTTGAAGCTATGTATTTGCTCAGCGTGGAATATCCAGCCGTGCCATCGACCGGTGAACTGTGACGGGTAGTGTCGGATTCATCCCCGCGCTAAAGCGCGAGGCTTTCTCCTCGATTCTCCGTATCAAGAGCACTATCACTGCCGGGTANATCTGTGAGCAGAGTACGAACGGGTGTTACCCTCGGAGCCGGACGCTCGTCTCATCCCCGGAGTCTTCGANCTCGACTAATCCATCATCTGCCAAATCCGAAAGGAGCCCTCGAAGCCACTCGCGTCCGTGTTCGCCATCTGGCGAGTAATCGACGCGAATACGGTGTCCGAGGGTATCGAGGCTTATTACGTCGCGCTCGCCGAGGAGCCGGACGATCCGACCGCGGAACTGCCGCCGGCTCCCCTCGAAGCTGGGCTGTTCGGGCACGTCGGGCGCGGTGAAATCGCCAGTCTGGTAGGCGTGGCACCACTCGCGCCACGGGCACCCCGCCTCGTCGCAGCTGGGGCTCTTCCCGCAGGCGACGCCGCCCAGTTCCATGACCGCGTTGTTCCACACCCGCGACTCGCCCGCCGGCATGAGCGCGGACGCGACCCGCTCGAACGCGTCGTCGTCGTCCGAGACGTCGAATGCCCGATACAGCACCCGCCTCACGTTGGTATCGACGACGGCGTCGCCGTTGTTGAACGCGAACGACGCCACCGCGTTGGCGGTGTAGGGTCCGACGCCCATCAGCTCGCTCAGTCCGTCTGGGTCCTCGGGAAACGTCCCGTCGTGGTCGTCCTCGACCTGTCCGGCCGCCTCGTGGAGGTACTTCGCGCGGTTGTTGTACCCCAGCGAGTGGTCGGACCAGAAGGCGACCACGTCGGCTCGATCGGCGGCGGCTAGGTCGGCGGTCGTCGGCCACTCATCGAGGAAGTCCTCCCACGCGGGGACGACCCGGTCGAGCTGGGTCTGCTGGCTCATCACCTCGCTGACGAGGATCTCGTAGGGGTCCTCTGTGCGGCGCCACGGGAACGCGCGGTGGTCGGCCTCGTACCAGTCGACGAGCGCGTCGCGGACCGCGTCGCGGTCGGCGGGGAGCTCCGGCGCGTCCTCGGGACCACCCTCGCCGCTAGCGCCTCCGCCCTCGCTGCCGCCGCTCTCGCCCTCGGCGCGGTCGCCCGCACCGTCCGAGTCGGTCATATCCCCGGTCCGGGCGGCGGCGGTTTATCGGTGCTGGTCCCCGTCGGTGCGGGCCGGCGCCATCGTCCGCGGGTCGCGGTCGGGGCCGGGGTACTCCCCGCCGACCGCGTCCGGATACAGCTTCGCCGGGTCGAACACCGTCGCGAACGCGCGCGACTCCCGGACGCTCACGGGGAGTCTGTCGCGTAGCCCGGCCGCTGCCCCCGGCCCGGTCAGCGAGGGGTCGAGGCTTATCACCTGCATCGCGCCGCCGCGGTAGGCGGACGCCAGCGCGGGATGATCGCCCGAGGGCTGCGCGACCGGTTCGCGCCACGCCTCGACCGCGTCGCGCCAGTCTGCCGCTAGCTCCAGCTCCGCGAGGGACGCGATCACCGCCTCGGCGTCGTCGAGGAGTGGGTCGCTGGCGACGAGCGTCGTCCACGCGTGCGACCGGAGCGCGTCGAGCGCCTCACGGGCGTCGCCGCCGAGGAGGAGATCAGCCGCGAGCGCGTCCGCACCGGCGACGACGCGGGCTGGGCTGGGATCGAGGGGGTCGGTCACCTCGTTCCCCTCACCGCCGGAGTCGCCGTCGCCCCCGGAATCGCCACCGTTCCCGTCCGCCGTCGAGCGCACGGCGTCGAGCGCTCGTCGCACGTCCGCCTCGTCGAGGTCGCCGCCGAGCGCGGCCGCGCGCTCGAACAGGTCGCCGAAGGTCATGCCCGCCGGTCGTCGCCGCGGGCGTATCGTCCTTGCGGCCGGACGGAGAGGCCGAACGTTATTGGCCGCCGCGTCGAAGTCCGCCGCGTGACCGATCGCTCCTCCGACGATCCGACCGTTGCCGTCCCGCAGGTCCCGGTCGAGGACCTCGCTGTCGACGCGAACGCGGACCGACTTCGAGATCGGGCCGCCGACCTGCCGAGCGGCGTCGACCTCGCCGTGTTTCCCGAGTACGCGCTCACGGGGTTCGTGGCCGACGAACGGCTCCGGGAGGCCGCGCTGTCCCGGGACGTGGCGCGCGCACGGCTCGAATCCGTCGCCGAGACCGCCGGCTCGGCCGTGGTCGCGGGGTACGCCGAACGAGACGGCGACGCCGTATACAACGCGACCGCGTACGTCCCGCCGGGAGGGTCCTCCGAGGACGGCGGCGGAGAGTTCTCCGCCTACCGCAAGCGACACCTGTGGGACGACGAGGCGGAGTGGGTCGAGCCCGGCGGCGACCGCGTGATCGTCGAGACGCCCGCCGGACCGACCGGACTGCTGACCTGCTACGACCTCAACTTCGTCGCGGAGAGTGCGTGGTTCGCTGAGCGCGCGGTCGACGCCCTCGTCGTCGTCGGCGCGTGGCCCGCCGACCACGTCGCGAACTGGCGGCTCCTCGTCCGAGCGCGCGCGCTCGACGGGGTCAGGTGGACCGTCGGCGCGGGGCGCACGGGAACCGCGGGCGGCGCGCGTCCGGCGGAGGCGGCGACCTACGCGGGCAACTCCCTCGTCGTCCGCCCCGACGGCGCGGTCGCCGCCGAGCTCGGCCGGGAACCGGCGACGCTGACCGCGACCCTCGACCGAGACACGCTCTCCGCGCAGCGCGATCTGGTGGGGGCTGTCGACGACATCTGAAACTATTCTTTCCAGTTTCGAAAAAGTAGTTTTCTCAGTAGGAACTATTAAGTAGGTCGCGCGCGTATGTATAGTTGAAATGAGCACCCAGAAGCAGTCACGTCAGCGATACGGCGACGTTCACGAGAGCGAAGCGCTCCGCGTCCCCGAGGAGAAGGCAGAACAGCTCGTCGACGCGCTCAACAGCGACCTCGCGGCGACGTACGTCCTCTACCACCAGGTCAAGAAGCACCACTGGCTCGTCGAGGGCGCCGAGTTCCTCGGCATCCACGAGTACCTCGGCGAAGTCGCGGAGGACCTCGAAGAGGGCGCCGACGTCCTCGCGGAGCGCGCGCAGGCGCTCGGCGGCGTGCCGCTCTCGGGCGGCGCGAACTACGAGGAGCACGCACCGGTGACCCCCGAGGACGCCGACGCCTACGACATCCGGACGTCGCTGGAGCACGACCTCGAGATGTTCGGCGACATCACCGAGCAGCTCCGCGAGCACATCCAGCTCGCCAACAACCTCGGCGACTACAACACCGAAGAGCAGCTCCGTGACATCCTCGAAGACGTCGAGGAACACGGCCACCACCTCGAGCACTACCTCGAAGACGACACGCTCGTCACGAGCGAGACGCTCGAGTAGACCGGCCCCGGCGGACTGCTTCCGGCACGTCCCGACGTTCGATTTTCCGCTTTTTCGCGCTACGTAGCGGCCGCACAGTCGACCGCGTCACCGATTGTACTTCCGATCGCCTCGCCGATCAGTCGAGGTCCGGGGCCCGCTCGCCCGCGGGGACGACGACCTCCAGCCAGTTCTCTTCCGGCGGCAGCGGACAGGAGAACGTCTCGCTGTACGCGCAGAAGGGGTTGTACGCGAGGTTAAAATCGATCGTGACCGCGTCGCCGTCGGCGAGCTCGCGCTCGGGTGCCAGCTCCATGTACCGACCCTGGTGGTACGTCTGCTGGCCGGTCGTCTTGTCGCGGAAGGGGACGAAGACGGCGCCGTCGTCGCCCTCCTGGCGGTAGCCCGCGAGCGTGTGCTCCGTCCCGTTAATCTCGAGCGCGAAGGTGACGATCCGGAGGTACCGGACCGGGTTGCTCGCGGTCGTCTCCATCTCGACCGGCTCGGGGTCGTCGTGGACGGTGACGGTCGCCTCGACGCGGTAGTCCGGGTTCGGGGGAAAGTAGTCGAGCCCGTCGAACTCGTCCCGGTGTTCCGGGGGGATCGGCGACTGCGGGTGGTCGTCGAAGAACTCGTCCTTCTCCCGGCGGTTCGCGCGGAGCCGCTCGGCGTAGTCCTCGCTCATGCCCGGTCCGACGAGCGCCGGCGGTTTCAGGCTCGCGGTTCCGGCGCCGGTGTCTCTACCGCCGAAGCGGTCGCGACGCCGTCACAGCGCTTGGAGGTCGGCCAGACAGTCGTCGAGGTCGCGGTTCGACGTGGCCAGCGACACGCCGTCGACCCGGGCGAGGTCGGCGGCGTGGTCCCAGAGGTCGCCGTCCTCGATCCCGTGGAGCACGACGGCGTTCGGCGTCGGGCTCACGACCCGCAGCGCGACGAGCGGCGACTCGCCGCGCGTCACCCGGGTGAACACGAGCGCGCGGTTCGTCGACTGGCCGTACAGCCGGTAGAACTCCTCGCTGGAGAGCCGCGTGATCGCCTGGATCGAGTCGATGACGGTGTGGCCGTTCACGTGGTCGTGGTCGCCGCGGACGACCTCCGTCGCGCCCATCGCGTCGTAGAAGTCCGCCAGGGGGACCGCCGTCGAGTACTCGCGGAGGTCGTGGACGATGTCGCTCTCGAACCCGGCCGAGAGCACCCGAGCGTGCTGTCGGAGGCGGCCGCCGCCGCGGCGCTCGTCGATGTCGAGGAGTCCTTCGACGGTCCGCCGGACGACGCCGATCCCGGGGCTCTCGCGCCGGCCGCTCTCGTAGTCGGAGACGACCGACGAGGAGACGCCGAGCTGGTCGGCCAGCTCCGTCTGCGAGACGTCGAAGTCGGTCCGCCACTTCCGGAGCGTCGCGCCCGGGTCGTCGCTCAGCGTTATCTCGCCGGCGATCCGGCGGGAGAGCTCCTCGCGTGCGTCGCTCATGGCCTGAACGGACGACCGAACGCCGCAAAAGGGTACCGTTCGTCGCGCGTCGAAACCGACCGGAGCCCGGCCTGGTCGAGGACGCGGCCGCGGCTCACTCTAAGTACAGCGAGTAGACGATGACCGCGAACCCGATCGCCGTGAGGAGGCCGTCGACGGCGATGCCGACCGCGAGGTCGGCGCCGATAATCTGGTGGGAGACGCCGCCCAACAGCGCCCCGACAGTGACGATGCCGAAGCCGACGCCGAGTTCGCGCAGCGACCGGTCGCCGGTCCGGTCGTACGCGCGGAGCGCGTAGTAGGTGATACTGCCACCGAGCACTAGGATGGCGGTCTTTGCGACGATGATCGTCAGGTCGATGTAGGGAGTCATGTTTCCTCTCGTAGCTCCGACCACAGGTCGGCCAGTCGCTCGTCTCGGGTCCGCTCCGGCCGAGAGAACTCCACGTCGAACTCGCGGCTGCCCGCGTCGCCCTCGTCGCCGTCGCCGACCGAGACGGTGACGGCGTCGAACGACACCGAGTACCGCGTCGTGTGCTGTCCGTCCCGCCGGATGTCGGTCGACTCCGACAGCAGGGAGGCGTCGGTGAGCATCTCCAGTTTCCGGTAGGTCGTCGACAGGGGGATGTCGCACTCNTCGGAGAGTTCGCTCGCGGTCTTCGGCTCGGTGAGCGCCGCGACGATCCGACGGGCCGCGTCGTCGGCCAGCGCGTCGAGCACCTCGTCGACCGACGGCGGCTCCGGCTCTCGCGACGGGTCCCGCACCATGCGTGACGGTTCGGCCCCCGGGACTTAAACCATTGAATTTCCGCCGAGGCGGCGGGGCTCGCGGCCGCCACTCCTCCCTCTTTTGTGTGGCGCCGCCGTACGGCGATACCATGGACACGTGGAAGCGTCGAGTCGGCGGGTACATCGCGTTCGTGGCCGTCGTGCTCGTCTCCACCACCGTTTCCTACCGGTGGGGGATGCGGGTGTACGAGAACGACCCGCGCACCCTGATCGAGTCGTTCCAATTCGCGATCGAGATGTTCACGACGACCGGGTTCGGTGGCGACGCCTCGTCGTGGCAGACCCAGGAGATGCACGCGTTCATCGCCGTGATGGACCTGGTCGGCATGGTGCTTCTCATCGGGGCGCTGCCGGTCGTCGCCACGCCGCTCCTCGAGTCCGCGTTCTCGACGACCGTCCCCCGGTCGCTGGACGCGGACCTGAGCGGCCACGTCGTGGTCGCCTCCGACACCACGCGCTCCGACGCGCTCCTGGACGAGTTCGACTCGGAGGGGGTCACCTACGTCGTCGTCGAACCCGACCCGGACCGGGCGCTGGCGCTGTACGAGGCGGGTCACATGGTGATCCGCGCCGACCCGGAGACGACGGCGGGGCTCGAGAGCGCCCGCCTCGGCGACGCCCGCGCCCTCGTCACCGACCTCTCGGACCGGGTCGACGCGAGCATTGTCCTCGCCGCGAAGGAACTCTCGACCGACGTCCGCGCGATAAGCGTCGTCGAGGACCCGAGCCGAGAGCGGTACCACCGGCTCGCCGGCGCCGACGAGGTGCTCTCCCCGCGGTCGCTGCTCGGCGAGAGCCTCGCCTCGAAGGTGACGACGGCGGTGCGGACCGACCTCGACGAGGCGGTCGCGGTCGGCGACCTGCGGATCGCGGAGGTGTCGATCCACCACGGGAGCGGCCTCGCCGGATCGACGCTCGCCGGGAGTCGGATCGGCGAGCGCACCGGCGTCGACGTGATCGGTGCGTGGTTCAACGGCGCGTTCGAGGCGGCGCCGCCGCCGGACGCGACGCTGTCTGCGGGGACAGTTCTGCTCGTCTCCGGGACCGAGGGACAGGTGGAGCGGCTCGTGGACCTGACGAACTCGGCAGCCCGCCGGTTCGGCGCGGGCGAGACGGTCGTCAT
>P_A23_Liq_2_FmtDRAFT_1000168_pt1 | contig 14820 bp, 12 predicted proteins | sample PonA232FremontCA_FD_10599 | JGI IMG/M metagenome (IMG submission 10599) | reverse complement strand
CGCGAGACGGTGAGCCTGACCGTCTTCCTCGACTACGGCCCCGCCGGTGGTACCGGCTACCGACTCCGGCTCCCGGTCGCGGCCGGCACCGACCGGGTTCGGGCAGTGACCCCCCGACTGTCGGTGTGTCGCCAACCCGCCGAGTGTGGCGACGAGGCCGGCTACGTCCCCCGCGACACACCCGAGGGTGTCGCGATCGACACGACGCTGTCCGCGACGAACGGGTCGACGGCGTCGACGAGCCGCCAGACGACGCCGACTCGGCCGCGTCGGCCGGCTGCCGTCCGTGTCACTCGGTCGCACGACGGCGAAAAGTTCTCGTCGGTCGCCGTCCCCACGGGAGTCGTGCAGAGTCACCAGGCTCCGGATCGCGTTCTCGGTCGCGACGACTGACGACGGGGTCCGCCTGACGGTCGACGGTGTCGCTCGCGAACTGTCCAGCACCGACGCCGCGGCGCTCCGGGCGGCGTTGGGGGAAGCGGTCGGCGGTCGGGAGGCGTTCTGTCGGACGGCGGCGGTGTGCCGGCCGGACGGCAGCTACGGCGTCGCCCGCCGTGACGCCCAGCCGGCGAAGGTGTTCGACTCGCTGGCGACGCTCCGGCGACTGTACGACCGACTCCCCGACCGGTTCACTGCCGCCGATCTCGGAGAGACCGCGGCAGCGCTCGACACGCCGGTTTCGGGGTCGCGTCGGCAACTGGTGGTCCGACACCTCGCGGAACACCCCCGGTTCGACTGCACGCTGGCGTGCCGGAACCCGCTGACTGCCGAGAAGTGTTGACGACCGGCCGACCGCGGCTCCCCCCGTGTTCTCGAACGGCAGCTTCGCTCACAGCAGCGTCTGGGCATCTCTCGAATCCACACATCTCTTCGTCCGTCCGAGTGTCACGGGATGATCACAGAGGCAACACGCGACAGAGGGACGCGATGACAGACGAGCATTGGCTCTTCCAGACAGACGGATCGACGCTACTGGCCGTCGGCCTCCTCGCTGGACTGCCGACGTTGCTCGCAGTGTTGGCCGGCTACGACGATCTGTCGGTCGTCCTGCGATCACCGTCGATCTTCGTGTTGTTTCTGGTGTTCGGCGTCGGCGGGTCGCTCCTCGTCACAGGCCTTCTAGCCGTGTTGTCCGTCGGCTACCGACTCGTCTCGCCGGCGGTCGTCGTCGGGCTTGTACTCTTGCTAACGATGCTAGGCTCTGAAGGAGACATCCCCGACATCTCGTTCACCGTGGCCGGCGCACCATCGTACCTCACCATCGCACTCATCCTCGGCAGTCTCGAACACAAACTCCGATTTGGCTCGTTTCTCCCCGCGCGATCCGTGCCGCCGCAGACGCGCCTCAGAGTCCGGCGTCGGGCTCGCCCGACGAGATGGAGATGTACTCGTTGTCCTGGTTGAGCGCGAGGTTGGCGGCGACCTCGCCGATCCGCATGGCGTACTGCGCGGTCTCCTGGAGGCTGACGAGCAGTTCCCGCACCCGGAGCAACGACTCGTTGTCCATCTCCGGGAGGTCCGCGAGAATCTCCGTCTCCCGGTCTCGCAGCTCGGCGAACCGCTCGCGCACCTCCACGCTACAGGCGTAGTCGCGTTGGACGACGGCGTCGACCGCCAACGCGGTGAGTTCGTCCACCTGGTCGGAGAACTCCCGGATCCGCCGGAGCGTCGACGACTCGACACCCAACTGGTCCGTCTCCGCCTCCAAGACGGTCTCGGCGATGTCCTCGGCGTTGTCCGCGATCAGCTCCAGGTTCTTCGCGACCGACCGGTAGCCGATCAACGGGAACCCGGACTCCAGTCCGACCGCCCGCGCGAGGTTGGGGTTCTGGAACGCGGTGAAGATCAGCCGCAAGAGGAGCACGAAGATCTTGTTCGCCTGCCGTTCGCGGTTGAGCGCCCGCTGTGCCAGATCCGAGTTGTCGTGAGCCAACGCCTTCGCCGCCTCCCCGCGCATCGTCGACCCGGTCGACTCCAACCGCCGGAGGAGGTTGTCGAGCGTGAAGTCCTCCGGGTCGACCGAACACCGGATGGCGATGCTCTCGGGCGTCTCCTCGATCACGCCCAACCCCATCAACTGCCCCTCTGCCCGGTAGACGGCGTTGATGTGGTCCGAGTCCAACGGCCCCTCGTCGGTCTCGACGTTGATCACCCGCCGGCCGAGAACGTACTGTGCGAGAATCGCCCGTTCGAGCGCGTCCGCGTCGAGGTTGTCCGACCACAGTGTCGCCTCCGTGTCCTCCGTCGTCGCCGACTCCGGCAACACGGTCAGTGTCCCCTTCCCACCCATCCGGAGTGACACTTCCTGGCCCTTCTCCACGTCGTGTTCGTGTGTCCACTCCGCCGGCAGTGTCATCGCGAGCGTCGACGGCCCCAACCGCTGGACCTTGCGTGTCTCCATAGGGAGCCGGACGCTCCCAACCTCCTTAAACTTGACTGCGAGTGATTATACACTCTCATGACGACTTAGGGGGTTCGTCCGTCTCGGGGGCGGCTCAGACGATCTTGACCATCCGCGTCTCGAAGCGGCCGACCCGAACCTTCACCCAGCCGGCCAGTTCCTCGTCTAGCTCCGGATCGTCGGTGTCGACCCGGAGCACACGGAGTTCCCCGAGTTTGTCGCGGGAGGCCACCACCGACAACGAACACCGTCGGATCACCGCCGGCGACAGCTGTGGGTTGCCACGGCCGAATACGAACCCCTGGCCACCGATCGGCGTGACGACGATTTCGGCGTCCTCGTCGGCGTCGACCGTCTCCAGCAGTGTCGCCTCGTCGGCGTCCCGCGCGAGCACCTCGCCGTCGCGCCACACGTCGACACCGATCGGCGACCCGTCGAACCCCAACTCGGCTTTCACCGCCGCCAGCGTCGATCCCGGGCCGAGCACGTACGTCCGGTCGGGGTTCGCACGTGCCTCGTCGGCCACTCCCGCAGCCAACGAGTCGACGCTCCCGCCGGCGCTCTGTTTCGACGACTGGAGCTGTTCGGTGACGGGGACGAACGCCACGCCCTGTAGCTCCGGCTGGACCTCTCCCTCGCGGTAGCTGTCCTCGTCGATGTCCGTCACCTCCCGGCGTTGTGTCCGCTCAAACCGTGTGGCGACTGCCGCGGCGTCTTCGGGTGAGACGGCGAACACACCCGAGTACACTTTCACGCCCGCGGGCACCCCCAGCATCGGCGTCTCTGTCCCCTGCAACGCCGCGGCCACGTCCGCGGCGGTGCCGTCGCCGCCGACGAACAAGACGAGGTCGACGCCCGCCTCGTGGAACGCTCGCACCGCCTCGCGGGTGTCTTCGGGACCGGTGTCTGCCAGTTCCCGGCCGTCCGGCTCGCCGAGTACCGTCGGGTCGAACCCGGTCTCGCGGGCGACGCGGGCCCCCATCGACCCACCCCACGCGAGTAACTCCACGCCGCCGGCGTCGGCCAGTGCCGTCAGCGCTCGGCGGGCACGGTCCGGTGCGCGCGGCTCTGCACCCCGTTCCCGCGCGGCGGCGAGTTTCCCGTCCGTCCCTTTCAGTCCGACCCGGCCCCCCATCCCGGCGATGGGGTTCGTGACGAAACCCACACGCATCGACTCGGTGTACGACCGCAGCACCGAAAAGCCGACTGTCGTCGGTCGAGGCGTGCCGGTGTGAGTCGCGGTCTCGTCCGTCGCGACCCGTCGCCCACCACGCCCAGAGCGGGTTCTCGGTAGCTTCGAGTGGGCGGCTGACGAACGGCCGGCATGGAGATTGTCGTCACGCGGCAGTCGATCCACGGAATACCGGCGAGCGACTACGCGACCGCACTGCGCGACCGACTGCCGGACCACGAGGTGACGCTCGCAGAGACGCCCGCAGAGGAGGCGGCAGCGTTGTCTCGCGCCCGGGTCGCCACCGGCACGGGCCGCCGGACGGCACCCCACCTCGACGCCGCGACGGAGTTGGCGTTGCTCGCCTGTGTGTACGCCGGCACCGACCACCTCGAGTTGTCGGCGTTCGCGGACGCCGGTGTCGCCGTGACGAACGCCGCTGGTGTCCACGCACCCAACGTCGCGGAGTACGTAGTCGGCGCGCTGATCTCGCTGGCGCGGGACTTCCGGCGGGCGACCCGCCAACAGGACCGGCGGGAGTGGGCCGCTTACCCGTGTCGAGAGCTGCACGACGGCACCGTCTGTCTGGTCGGGCTCGGGGCCATCGGCACTGCGGTCGCCGAACGGCTCGAACCGTTCGGCGTCGAACGCGTCGGCGTCCGTCACACGCCCGAGAAGGGGGGGCCACTCGAACGGGTGTACGGCTACGACGACCTCCACGAGGCGTTGGCCGGTGCCGACCACCTCGTCTGTGCGTGTCCGTTGACCGACGAGACGGCCGGGCTGATCGACCGATCTGCGTTCGCGACACTGCCGCCACACGCGAGTCTGGTGAACGTCGCCCGCGGGCCGGTCGTGGAGACGGACGCCCTCGTAGACGCACTCCGACGGGACCGGATCGGCGGCGCGTTCTTGGACGTGACCGATCCGGAGCCACTCCCCCCGGACCACCCGTTGTGGCGGTTCGAGGACGCACGGATCACGCCCCACAACGCCGGTCACACACCGGCCTACTACGAGCGAACGGCCGACATCCTCGCCGAGAACGTCGATCGCCTCCGCGACGGGTCGTCGCTCCAGAACCAGGTCGTGTAGTCGCTCGACCGTCGAACACGCCCCGACCGACGACGGTCCCGGCAGGAACGGCCGCGAGAACCCGTCTCGCGGCCCGCGAGAACCCCCGTATTTCGAAACGAAGCAAACCATTTAGTTCGCGGGGGGCGTCTCTCGTGTATCCGATGAGTCACCCCGCAGAAGAAGACGACCCCTTCGAAGACTTACGAGAGAAGTCGTCGAACCCGATGCGACGGTTGTTCGCGGAGTACGGGAGTCAGAACAGACTGCAGTTTGTCGTCGGCGTGATTGCGAGCGTGGTCGCGCGGGTGTTGGATCTCATCCCGCCGCTGGTGTTGGGGTTCGCGATCGACGCGATCTTTCGGGACGCGGAGTACGCGACCATCTTGGCGGACTTTCTGCCGGGCTTTCTGCCGTTCGCGAACGAGGCGGCCATCGCGTCGGTGATTCCGGCGACCCGAACCGGACAGTTCTGGATGACGATCGGGCTGATCGCGTTCGGCTTCTTCGGCGGCGCGGCGTTCCACTGGACCCGCAACTGGGGGTGGAACTCCTTCGCGCAGAACATCCAACACGCGATCCGGACGGACACCTACGACAAGATGCAACGGCTGAACATGGACTTCTTCGCGCAGAAACAGACCGGGGAGATGATGTCGATCCTCTCGAACGACGTGAACCGGCTGGAACGGTTCCTCAACGAGGGGATGAACTCCGTGTTCCGGCTGTCGGTGATGGTGGTGGCGATCGCGGGGATCATGATCGCGTTGAACCCGCAGTTGGCGCTGGTCGCGCTGCTCCCGGTGCCGATCATCGCACTGTTCACCTACTACTTCGTCAGGCGGATCCAGCCGAAGTACGCCGAGGTCCGGTCGACGGTCGGCGACCTCAACAGTCGGCTGGAGAACAACCTCGGCGGCGTCCAGGTCATCAAGACCTCGAACACGGAACTGTTCGAGTCCGAACGGGTCGACGGTGTCTCGCAGGACTACTTCGACGCGAACTGGGGGGCGATCTCGATCCGGATCAGGTTCTTCCCGGCGCTCCGGATCATCGCCGGCGTCGGCTTCGTGGCGACGTTCGTCGTGGGCGGGTTGTGGGTGTTCTCCGGGGCACCGGGCCCGTTCGCGGGGACGCTGCGTGTGGGCGAGTTCACGACGTTCATCCTGTTCACCCAGCGGTTCATCTGGCCGATGGCCCAGTTCGGCTCGATCATCAACATGTACCAACGGGCCCGCGCCTCCTCCGCGCGGATCTTCGGGCTGATGGACGAACCCTCCCGGATCGTCGAGGACCCGGACGCGGAGCCGCTCGACGTGTCCGACGGCCACATCGAGTACGACGACGTGACGTTCGGCTACGACGACGAGGACATCGTCCAGGACATCTCCTTCGACGTCGAGGGGGGCAACACGGTCGCGCTCGTCGGCCCGACCGGGGCCGGCAAGTCGACGGTGCTGAAGCTGTTGCTCCGGATGTACGATGTCGACGACGGTGCGATCCGGATCGACGACACGGACCTGCGTGACGTGACGATCCCCAGCCTCCGTCAGTCGCTGGGGTACGTCTCACAGGAGAGTTTCATGTTCTACGGCACGGTCGAGGAGAACATCGAGTACGGCACCTTCGACGCCGACCACGACGACGTGGTCGAGGCCGCCAAGGCCGCCGAGGCACACGAGTTCATCACCAACCTCCCGGAGGGGTACGACACGGAGATCGGTGAACGCGGCGTGAAGCTCTCGGGTGGTCAACGCCAACGGCTCTCCATCGCGCGGGCCGTCCTGAAGGACCCAGACATCCTCATCCTGGACGAGGCGACCTCCGACGTGGACACCGAGACGGAGATGCTGATCCAACGGTCGTTGGACGACCTGACGGAGAACCGGACGACCTTCGCCATCGCCCACCGCCTCTCGACGATCAAAGACGCCGACCAGATCGTCGTCTTAGAGGAGGGTCGGACGGTCGAACGCGGCACCCACGCGGAACTGCTCGCCAACGACGAACTGTACGCCCACCTCTGGGGGGTGCAGGCCGGCGAAATCGACGAGCTCCCCGAGGAGTTCATCGAACGCGCGAGCAAACGCGCCTCCCGCACGAGCGCGGAGGCCGGCGACGACTAGCAACCGACCTTTTTCACTCAGCGGGAGACTGCCGATGGCAGTCTCCCGGAGAAAAAACGTCGATGAAAAAGGGCGAGGCTCGACCAAACGGGAGAGCCTCGATGCGAACGGGGAGTGGAACGACCCGTGAGCAGGCGCTCGCGGGCGGCAAAGCCGCCCGCTCGCGTCTGCTGTGGTAGTGCCACCCGCACCGCGCCGCCTCCGCATCGCCTCCACTCTGCTTCTCTCCGACGCCACGCCGCTCCGCTCGGCCGGACCGAACGGTGTGTGACACGTAGAGGCGAGTAGAGACGGTTGTAAAGGGCTTTAGTCCGACCGGGTGAAGAGACCCGTATGGGACTGTTCGACCGGATCAGGGGCGACGACGACCCGCGCGTCGCCTTCGTCGGCATCGACGGTGTACCCTTCAGTCTGCTCGCGAACCACCCAGAGGAGTTCCCGAACGTCACGGAGATCATCCAGAACGGCGACGGCGGGGCCATCGACAGCATCGTCCCGCCGGAGTCGTCGGCCTGCTGGCCGGCGCTCACCACCGGTGTCAACCCCGGCGAGACGGGAGTCTACGGCTTCCAAGACCGCGAGACGGGGTCGTACGACACCTACGTGCCGATGGGTCGGGACGTGCAGGCCACCCGACTGTGGGACCGCGTGAGCGAGGCCGGCCGCGACGCGACCGTCCTCAACGTCCCCGTCACGTTCCCGCCACAGCGCAACGTCCAGCGGATGGTCTCGGGGTTCCTCTCTCCGTCCGTCCAGAAGGCCTCCTACCCCGACGAGGTGGGTGAGACGCTCGACGGACTGAACTACCGGATCGACGCCAACGCGAAACTCGGCCACGCGGACGACAAGACCGAGTTCGTCGAGAACGCCAACGAGACGCTCGACCGCCGGTTCGACGCCTTCGAGCACTACCTGAGCCAGGACGACTGGGACCTGTTCTTCGGCGTGTTCATGACGACCGACCGGGTCAACCACTTCCTGTTCGAGGACTACGTCGAAGACGGGGAGTACGCCGCAGAGTTCTTCGAGTTCTACCGGACGGTCGACGACTATCTCGGCCAGATCCGGGCGATGCTCCCCGCGGACACGACCCTGGTCGTCGCCTCCGACCACGGGTTCATGACCGAGACGTACGAGGTGGACTGCAACCGGTGGTTGGCGAACAACGGCTGGCTCTCCTTCGACGGCGACGACCACGAGGAACTCGACGACGTCGGCCCCGACACGCGTGCGTACTCGTTGATCCCCGGCCGGTTCTACCTCAACCTGGAGGGTCGCGAGCCACGCGGGGCGGTCGCTCCCGACGAGTTCGAGGAGACCCGCGCCGAGCTCAAGAACGACCTGGAGTCGATGACCGGGCCGGACGGTGAGCCGGTCGCCAAGCGGGTCGTCGTCGGCGACGACGTGTTCGACGGCGCACACGACGACATCGCGCCGGATCTGACGGTGATCCCCAACGAGGGGTTCGACCTGAAGGCGAAGTTCAAGCCACACGACGACGGCGTGTTCTACCACGGCCCCCGCAACGGGATGCACAGCTTCGAGAACGCGACCTTGCTCGTCGACGATCCGGACGTGTCCGTCCCCGAGGGGACGAATCTCTACGACATCGCGCCGACGATCCTCGATCTGATGGAGGTCGACTACGAGTCGACCGCCTTCGACGGCGCGTCGCTGGCCTGAGCCGGCGGCGGTGTCGCGCTCGGCTCGACGGTGCGACCGAGAACCGATCCAGCGTCGCAACTCTCCGATCGGCGTCCGAGAGAAGTCCCGGCGTCACGCCGGGCAGCGGTCGGCGACTACAGCAGCCCCGTCTTCTGGAGCTTCATCAGGTCCTCGGTGTCGAGGGTCTCGCCGTCCTTGAACTTCTGGTAGATCTCCTCGGCCTCCTCGCGTTCCTCTTCGGCCTTCTTCTCGCGTTCCTCCTTCTGTTCTTCCTCCTCCTTCTTGTCCAGTTCGCGGAGCCGCTTCTGGACGCGGACGAAGTCCTCGTGGTGTTGGTCGGCCGCCTCCTGTGCCTCCACGAACTTCTCGTGGACGATGTCGGCCTCGTCACGGATCTCGTCGGCCTCCCGGTAGGCCTCGATCATCTGGTTGTGGTGCTCCTGGGCCTCGTCTGCCAGTTCCGTCACCTTCTGGTGGTGTTGGGACGCCTCGCTCCGGACGGACTCGGCCTCCTCGATCAGCTCCTCGAGGTCGCCGCTCTGGTCGACCTTCTCCTCGCGCTCCTGGAGCTGTTCGCGCTTGGTCTCGATCTTCTCGATCAGTTCGCGCTCGTCCTCGGCGTCGAGCACCTCCGTCTGTTGTTTGAACTCTAGCTCCTCGATCTCCTCTTCGAGCTCCTCGATGGACTCGCCGTCGTCCAGTTCGAGGTCCTGTTTCATCTCCTCGACCTCGTCGAACAGCTCGTTGGCCTCCGCGTTGAGCTGGTTACGGCTCTCCTTGTGCTCTTGGACCTGTTCGTTGAGCTCGTCCCGCTGCTCGCGGTGTTCCTGTGCCTCGTCGACCTTCTCGCGTGTCTCCGCGTTGAGATCGTCGCGCCTCGACGCACGGTCGGAGGCCATCTGGTTGAGCTCGTTGCGTCGGTCTCGCAGTTGGCCGGCGAGCTTGATCAGTTCGCCCTTGGAGCCGTTCTCCAGTTTGTCGTCTTCGAGCTGTACGTTCCGGGATTCGTCCATCGGGTCGAGATCGTGACTCTCGAGTACTTCCGATTCCGTTGCCATGATTAGTACCTCGACACCATCACCGCTCCGGACGTGGCTGGGGCTAGACGATTGCGTTCGGTCGTACTGGGTCGAGAACGCTGTGTCGTCGTTCCTCGCACGGTACACCACGCCCGAAGGCGCTCTGGTGGCTCTACCTACTGCAGTATCGTACATAAGCACTTCGGTGCGTGTGTGGCTGAAAAGAGGTACCACACCACGGAACGCCTCCACTCTGTCGTGGAGCGTCCAGTCGTGGGGTCAGACTGATCGGTAGTCGCCGAGCCGGGTCCCGTCGGTGAGGTACGCCTGTGCCGCCGAGAGCGCTGCCGGGAGGAACGGCGCGAGGAATCCCTGCCCATCGACGTTCACCCAAGTGCCCCCGGACCGGTCGTTGAACGCCGGGACGACCACCAACTGCGGATCGTTCCAAGCTGCCTCACAGCCGTCGACGGCGTCGGCGAACGGCCCGCGGTCGAGAGGGCCGCGGAGCCACGCGCGTTCCGCCCGAGCGCGTCCGACCTCGTCGGCCAGCTTCACCGCCGGGTGTTCGTGCCCGACACACACCACGTCTGCGGCGAGTACGTCCGCCGCCGGCCAGGTGTGGCCGTGGGCGAACCCGACCCGACCCAGCCTTGTCCCCTCGGCCGGCGTCACCGCCAGCCCGTCGAGCGTCTCTAGCCCGGGGTCGTGGTTCCCGCGGACGAGCGTCACCGGCACCGAGAGTGCGTCGAGCAACGCCGCCACCTCCTCGCGTTCCGTCTCGCCGGCACCCGAGACGCGGTGGCCCAGGTCACCGACGACGACCACCCGGTCGGCGTCGGTCGCGTCGACGAGTGATCGGAGCCGCTCGCGTCGCCTCGGGGCGGCGCTGTCCAGCTCCACGCCACGCTCGTACCGGAGGCCGACCTCGATGCCGGCGTGGTAGTCGGCGACGACCAACGCCCGCTCGTCGTCCAGCCGGGCGGTCGCCGCCGGCGCGTCCGGCACCGGCTCCACCAACGGCGTCTCGCGGGCCATCAGATCGGCTTCAGTCCGCCGCCGGCCTCGTAACACTGCCCACTCATCAGCGCCTCCTGGATCGCCGCTTCGGCAGCCGCCGGGTCGGCACCGTGGCGGTCGACTGCGACCGCCATCACCGCCTCTGTGTCGGCACCGTTCCCGTCGTCTAACTCGCCCATGATCTCGACGACGGCCGACTCCAGGTCGACGTCAGTCGTCTCCGACTCTGTCGTCGTGGTGTCGGCCGTCTGGCCGGTGTCGGCCGACGACTCGACGCTGTCCTCCGGCTCCGTGGGGGGCGACTCGGCCGGTGCCCCCGGGGACGCCGCGTCCGACTCCGGTTCCGGTGTGATCTCTTCGGGGTCGGGTGCGTCTAACTCCGACTCCTCGGGATCTGGCACCTCTGTCCCCGAAGAGAAGCCGACGCCGTGTTCCGACCGGACTGCCTCGCGTTCCGCGTCGGTCAACGCGTCGTCGAGATCGTCCTCGTCGAGCGACGGCTCGGCCGACTCGTCGTCGCCGAACGACGGCTCGACCGACTCGTCCGCGTCGGTCGGGCTGGGTCCACTGTCGTCGAACCCGCCCAACTCGTCGTCGGTGTCGGAGACACTCGACTCGCCGAACCCGCCCAGATCGTCCCCCGTGTCGTCTGTCTCGGCCGACCCCACGGAGTCACTGGTGTCGTCGAACCCACCCAACTCGTCGGTGTCGGTCGTCGTTCCTGCCTCGGCGGTCGCTTCCGTCTCGGTAGACGTGCCACTCTCGACACCGTCGGTTCGGCCGCCGGTCACGGCGTCGACCGTCGTCTCGCTCGTCCCGGTCTCCACCGTCTCGTCACTAGCCGTCTCCGCCGTCGTCTCGCTGCCCGTCTCTACTGTTCGGTCACTGGCCGTCTCCGTCGTCGCCTCACTACCCGTCTCCACTGTCTCGTCGTCACTGTCCGTCTCGACCGTCTCGTCTGTGCCGGCGTCTGGCGTCACGCTCGTGTCCGTCGTCGCAGTCGCGTGGTCCTGCGAGGTCGTCTCGCCACCCACTGCGAGTTCGAGTCGCTCCGGCAGCGCTCCGACCGTCCGCCCGTCGTCGGCGTCCGGCGCGGCCGTGGTCGCGGACACTTCGTCCCGCTCGTCGGCGACGACCGCGAGCGCCTCCGTCGCGACCGTCCGGAGCGACTCCAGATACGAGGCCGTCGTTCCGTAGTGGTCGAGTGCGAGCGTGACCCCCGTCGCCAGTGACTCGTCGACACCGGCCTCGACGAGTCGGTCGTGGAGCGCGTCACCACGAGCGTCCAACTCCGACGCAGCGGCCACGACCGCGACCCGGCGAAGCGTCGCCTCGGCGGCGTCGACGACCCACGCGTCGCGTGTGTCGGCGTCCACCTCGCTCAGTCGCTCCGGCCGGACCGAAGTGTACACCACGTCGCTGTCGTCCGGCTGGAACGTCCGCCCCTTCCCAGTCAGAGAGACGAACGCCGGCGGACGCGTCCGGTCGAGAAACGCCACCTCGTCGGGTTGGTACTGGCCGGCGTAGGTGACGAACGCCCCCGTCGGGTCGACGACTCGCCCGCGGAGTGTGTTCTCGTTGACCGTCTCCACTTCGGTGAGCACGCCCGCGACGAACAACCGGTTCACCCGCGCGCCGGTCGGTGTCACGACGTAGTTGGGCGCGCGGTCCTCGTCGCTCTCGGAGTACTCCAGGGTGGCGTCCTCGAACTCCGCCGCGAACAACCGGTGGGCGACCTCGCGTTCCCCCGGCCCGCCGTCGTCGTCGGCGCTCACAGTCCGTCACCTCCGTCGGTCGCGACACCGCTCTCGACGGCCGCGAGCAGTTCTCGTGCCCGTTCTTCCGGGGGGTCGTCGGCGACTGCGAACTCGCTGGCGTCCAAGTTCGCGCCGTAGTCGTCGACCGACAGGTGACCCCGGACGCGGAACTCCCGGCCCTCCAGGTCCGTGGCGATCTCGTCGGCGACGACCTCCCGGTCCATCGCGTCCCGCGCCGCGCTGAGGGCGTCTTCGAGGGTGCCGCCGTAGATCTCCTTCGTCAACTCGGTCCCGAGAATCGCCGTCACGGTGTCGGTCCCGTCGTCGACGATGGCCTTCACCCGGAGGTCGTCTTCGGGGTCGACCTGTCCGTGACTCCGACACTGGTCGTTCTGGACGAGTCGGCCACACTCCGGACAGCGTTGGATCAGCCCGGAGCCGTCACGCACCTCCAACACGTTGCCGACGACGGTCACGTCGTACATCCCGCCGGTCTCGACGGCCTCCCGGACGGACAACTGCGGAGCCTCGTCGGAGACGGTCACGTCCGCCGGCGCGACCGTGGTGAACTCCGTCAGGTTGACCGACGGCACACCGCGGAACTCTCGGACGTACACGTCTTCCAGCCGAATCTCCGCTCCCTCGGCGACCTCCGGACGGGGCTGCCAGTCGGTGAACGGGAGCCGTGCGGTCTCGTCTGCGAGCACTCCCGAGAGGATCTCCGTCTCCCCGCCGCGGCCGTCGATCGTCCGTTCCTCCAGTTCGAGCACGGTCGCCTCGACGTTCCGGCCCCGGTCCCCCGGTTCGAGATCGATCAGGTCGCGGTCCCCGCCGACGGGGTACGGCACCGCGAGAGACTCCGACTCCAACGCGACCGTCGTCGAGTCTCCGAGGTTCAGCTCCGGCTGGCCCTCCCACTCGCGGACGCCAGCGTTGCCGACACTGACGGTGTCGCCGGGCTCGAACCCGAAGTCGTTCCAGTCGGTGTAGCTGATCTTCCCGGTGTCGTCGGCGATCTCCCCCTCGCGGATCGTCGACTCCTCGCCGTCGTACCGAACCGTCCGGGTGCCGACGCTCAACACCCGGCCGGTGACGGTGACGTTGCCCGCGTCCGGGGCCACGTCGGCCACGTCCAACGCCGACGGGCTGGCGTCGCCTGTGTCCCCGCCGCCGTGTTTCCGTCGGACAGACTGTTTGGCCTCGTCGATCGGAACGCTGTACTCCAGTAGATTCTCCAGATCCTCGCGAACCTCCGCTGTGTCCACACCGAGGTCGGAGGCGAGCTCCTCGGCGTGACTGTCGACATCCATACCCGTGGCTACCCTCGCTTCGGGCAAAAGGATTCCTCACGCCCCGGAGTCGGTCGCTCTCCACCCGCCGCGAGCCACACGGACTTACGCCCCGAGTGCCAACGACGACCGTGTCCGCCGACACCGATCACGACGACCGCAACGTCCACGGCGACCCACTGGAACCCTGTTGTACCGACCCCGCGACCGGTGCACTCCGCGACGGGTTCTGTCGGAGACTCGACCGCGACCCGGGCCGACACGAACTGTGTGCCGTCGTCACCGACGAGTTCCTCACCTTCTCGCAGAAGCGCGGCAACGACCTGGTGACGCCGCGAGAACACCTCGACTTCCCGGGGCTGTCGGACGGCGACCGCTGGTGTCTCTGTGTGCCGCGGTGGGTCGAGGCCCACGACGCGGGTGTCGCCCCGCCGGTCGTGCTCGAGGCGACCAACGAGGCCGTCTTAGACGAGATCGACCGGGCGACGCTGGAAGCGCACGCCTACGAGGGTGAGAGCGGAGACGACGGCGCGGCTGGCGACGAGTGACCGCGACTCAGCCGTCGTAGCCGTCGATCTCGACGGAGTCACCGACCGAGACGCCGGTCTCGTTCGTGTAGCCGTACGGCACTTCTAACACGTACTGTCCGGTACCCTGGTACGTGACCAGTTCGGCGTCGCTGGTGCCTGCCGGGGGACGTTCCGCGTGGTGGATCTCGGTGACGGTCCCGTTCGACGCGACGAAGACGATGTCCAACCCAAACGCCATATCGCGCATCACGTAGCCGTAGGTGCCCGACTGGTCGTGGACGAACAACATCCCCTCGTCGTCGCCGAGCGAACTCGTGTTCGAGAGTCCGGTGTAGCGTTTCTGGTAGCTGTCGGCGACGCGCACGTCGACGGTCGTCAGCTGGGTGCCGTCCGCGTCGGCGACGGAGACGGTCGCACGCTCGTACTCACCAGTGTCGAGTAGCCCGGCGTCGAGCGCCAAGAGTCCGCCGCCGGCCGCCACGAGCACGGCGACGACGGCGATCACGACGAGACGACTGCGGTTCACACCCGTCGTTGGTGGGGCGCGTGATGAAAGCGTGTCGCACGGGCGCGACTCGCCACAGACGGAACCGCGTGGTTTTTGTCCGGGCGCGCTGGACAGGAGGTCACGGGCTCGTGGTCTAGTGGTTATGACGCTTCCCTTACAAGGAAGAGACCGGTGGTTCGAATCCGCCCGAGCCCAGTTTCGAACCGAGTGAGAAACTGGCGAGCGGCGGGAGAACTAGGGAGCGGCGAGAGGGACCGTGG